>Ga0073900_10000484_pt1 | contig 26008 bp, 19 predicted proteins | sample KloWWTmetKNB5Kit_FD_66666 | JGI IMG/M metagenome (GOLD analysis project Ga0073900, IMG submission 66666) | Active sludge microbial communities from Klosterneuburg, Austria, studying microevolution and ecology of nitrifiers - Klosterneuburg... | ecosystem: Engineered > WWTP > Aerobic digester >...
AGTTCAAGCCGGGCGATGCGGTCTTCGGGGAAGTATTTCGGCACCATTACGGTGGTTTCGCCGAATACATCGCCGTTCCCGAGCAGATCCTGGCCCTGAAACCGGCCAATCTCACCTTTGAGGCTGCCGCCGCAGCGCCGCTGGCGGCGATCACCGCCCTGCAGGGGCTGCGCGATCTGGGTCAGATTCAGGCCGGCCAGAAGGTCCTGATCAACGGGGCTTCGGGTGGCGTTGGAACGTTTGCCGTTCAAATCGCCAAACACTACGGGGCTGAGGTCACCGCCGTATGCAGCACCCGCAACGTCGACCTGGCCCGCGCGCTCGGGGCTTGTCACGTCATTGACTACACGAGGGAAGACTTCACCCGGAATGGGCTGCAGTATGACCTGATTCTTGCGGCGAATGGGAATCTCCCGGTGTCAGCCTATCGGCGCGCATTGACACCGACGGGCCTGTGCGTGATGACCGGAGGCAGCCCGTCTCAGACATTTCCGGTGATGTTCCTGGGCCCCGTGCTGTCCAAGAAGGACGGTCAGCGGTTTAGCATGCTGACGCTTAAGCCCAATCTGAAGGATTTGCCATTGATCAAGGAACTTCTGGAAGCGGGCAAGATCGCCTCGGTGATTGACCGGCGCTACTCACTGGCCGAGGCACCGGACGCGTTCCGGTATTTCGGGGAAGGGCACGCCAAGGGCAAGGTGGTCATTAACGTGGCCCCGTAGAAAACACGTTGTGCTAGAAATCCCCCTTCCCGGCGTACGCCGGGAAGGGGGATTTCGCATTTGGCGAAAGTGCTGATCACCAAGTCGATCACCAGATGTGGTGATGCGTGGTCACCACGTTGAAGCGCATCTTCTTGTCCAGAGACGCAAACTCAACCAAGGAGATATCTCCAATGAAAGCATTGGTTTCGACCCGCTACGTCACGCCGGAAGTTCTCGAGCTCAAGGATGCTGAAAAGCCCACGCCAAGGGACAACGAAATCCTGGTAGAAGTTTATGCGACCTCGATCAACGCCGCGGATTGGCATCGGCGGACGGTCGACAACTTCCTGGTTCGCCTGGTGGCAGGGATGTTCAAACCCGAGAACCCGATCCTCGGCGGTGAGCTTCCCCCGATTTGGTGGAGAGGTGGTGAGGACAGTCCGAAGACCGCCTCGATGTAATCAATCAGGATCGCTCGCGCAATGTCGCGGGTGAGATACACCTCCTGGGCGTAGACGAGCGCGATCTGAGGCAGATTCAGCCGGGGCAGAAGGTTTTGATCAACGGCGCTTCGAGTGGCGTTGGAACGTTTGCCATTCAGATTGCCAGGTATCGCGTTCCGGTATTTTTGGCGAAGGGCACGCCAAGGGCAAGGCGGTCATTAACGTGGCCCCGTAGAAAACACGTTATACGCGAAATCCCCCGCCCCGCCGAAGCCGGGGCGGGGGATTTCGCATTTGGCGAAAGAATCGATCACCACGTCAATCACCACATGTGGTGATGCGCGCTCACCATGTCGGCCTGTATTGTCTTCCCTAGAAGCACAACCCATTCCGGAGGCGGAACGCCCCGGAGATTGATCCAGAGGAGGAATGGGCACGAGGCAATCCATGAGCACACCACACGCATCAACCGAGGATCAGCCCGAGCCCGGGCATTACGAAATTCGCATTAGTGGGCACCTGGACGACAGATGGGCGAATTGGTTTGAGGGCCTGACCCTCAGCCGCGAGGACAACGGCGAGACCCGCTTGACCGGCCCGGTGGCCGACCAGACCGCATTGCACGGCTTGCTGAGAAAAGTGCGGGATCTGGGTCTGCCCCTGGTTTCAGTCGTTCGGGTGGAAACCAAAGGGACGCCTGGGCCGGGACCCGGCGCAAACACCGATCACAACGAATTGAAATAGGAGAAATACACATGAACACCAACCGTAAGACAACGAGCAATCAAAACAAGACCGGGCCAACCGCCGCGGGGCTCATCCGCGGGGCGGGCCTGGCCGCCCTTGCGGCGGGGATCATTTACGCGGGCATACAGCCGATCCATCCGCCGGACATTCTTGCGTCCGTCACCACCACCGCCTGGGCAATCATCACCCCGTTGAAGACGGCCATGGCCATCCTCTTCATGGTCGGCATTACGGGGATCTACGCCCGGCAAGTGAAAGAGGCCGGATGGCTGGGCCTGGCCGGCTTCGTCTTGTTGGGCCTGTGTTGGGCGCTCCAGACGGCCTTCATCTTCGCCGAAGCGTTCGTCATTCCGCCGTTGGCCGCCGTGGCGCCGACCTTTATCGAAGGCTTCTTCGGGATCGTCAATGGGCATCCCGTCGACACGTACCTCGGAGCCCTCCCGATGGTGTATGCGCTGCTCGGGCTCATGTATATGCTCGGCGGTCTGTTGTTTGGCATCGCGACGTTCCGCGCCCGAATCCTGCCGCGCGGGGCGGCCGTTTTGCTGGCCGCCGCTTCCGCGTTGACTCCCCTGGCTGCGATGTTCCCGCACGAGATCCAGCGGTATGCGGGGATTCCGGTGGGACTGGCCCTCGCCTGGCTCGGTTATGCGCTCTTCGTCGAACGCCGCGCAGTGGCCGCTCAGTCCCCGGCCGGAAGCGCAATCCCTCAGGTCGCCCAATCCATCGTCAAGTAAGAAGGGTGATTGTGGAGGCGAGATCCCCCCAGCAGAGCTGGGAGGATCTCGCCTCCACACAGGAGTTCAACATGAAGCATCAGACCAAAACGTCCGCTGGCTGGATGGTTACCGCCGGATTGTTCTTGCTCAGCGTCATTCCGCTCGCCGGGGGCGTCTACCGCCTGGTCGAACTGACGGGCGGCGCGCCGATCACACCGGCCAACGCGCGATTCTTTGCATCGCCCCTGCCGGTGGAAGTGCACATTGTGACCGGCGGCGTGTTTGCCCTCCTGGGCGCGCTCCAACTTGCGACCGGTTTGCGGCGGCGCTGGCCCGCCTTCCACCGCGCAGCGGGGCGGCTCGTTGTGATCTGCGGGCTGCTGGTTGGGCTGATGGGGGTATGGATGACCCTGTTCTCTGGCCGTCAGCCTGGCACCGGCGATGTGCTGTATGTGCTCCGGCTCCTATTCGGGTCGGCGATGATCGGTTCCCTCGTCCTGGGCTTTGCGGCAATCCGGCGCGGGGATGTCAAAGCGCACCGGGCTTGGATGGCGCGCGGTTACGCGATCGGGCTTGGCGCGGGCACCCAGGCTCTGACCCAGATGGTCGGATCCTTCTTTGTCAGCCCGCCGACTGAACTCAGCACCACGCTCCTGATGGGCGCTGGCTGGGTGATCAATCTGGCCCTCGCCGAGTGGGCGATCCGCAGGCGGGCGGGCACCCCCTTACGCAGGCCAGAAACGGCTATTGCCCGCACTTGAGACCTCGCGGGTCTTGGAGACCCGCGAGGTCTCTGGGAAACCTTGGGAGCCGACGGCGTTGCCGTCGGCTCCCAGGCTATAGCACCGCCGTCAAATCGGCCGTGCTGGGCAAAATGAAGTCCGCCCCGGAGCGGCGCAGTTCGGCTTCCTCGCCGAAGCCGCACAGCACCCCGATCGCCTGGGTCCCAGCCGCCCGCGCCGCGCGCATGTCGACGGTGGTATCTCCAACCATGACACACGTCTCCGGTTCAAAGCCCAGTTCGCGCGCCGCGTGCAGCAGCGGGTCGGGCGCGGGCTTGGCCCGGAAGCAGGTCTCAGCCGTTACGACGCTCCCGAACCAGGGCGCAAGGCGGTACTTTTCGAGAAACGCGTCGACCATCGGCCGGCCGCGGGTGCTGACCACGCCCAGCGCGTACTGCGGGGCGAGCCGAGCCAGCATCTCGGGCACCCCGGGCACCGGCGGATTGGGCGTCTTGCGCTCGCCCACCCGCCCGCGCCGCACCTGGCGGGCCGCCCAGCGCAACGCGTTGTCCAGGCCCAGCCGATCCATGGCCGAAAACGCCAAATTGCCGGGCGCCTCCATCTCCATCACCAGCCGACGGGCAACTCGCCCACGGCGCGGCTCCCTGAGGAACATCAACAGGCGGGCCATCCGGGCAACGTAGGCATCGTCGGTGTCGCTGAGGGTGCCGTCAAAATCGAAGAGCACGGCCCGCACACGGGGAAGGTCAATCGCCATGATGATGCGGCGCTCAGCCACCCGGGCCGCGCAGGATGCCCAGCGAGATGTAGGCGCAGGCCGCGCCGAGCAGAACGAACGACACGCCCAGGATGCGATACATCCGGCGCGCGAACGGCTCGCCCCGGCGTTCGATGAGCTTCTGGCCGATCTTGTCGTATTTGACGAGTTCAGCAATCGGGCGCCGCAACGCGGAAAACCCCTGCAGGAAGAGCAGAAAGGCGAGGATGAGGCCAATGGCGCCGGAGGCCGCTGTGCTGAGCATAGCGGCCATTATAGAATCCGCTCATGCCCAGCCCAAGCGCGAACCCCCGCCTCGTCACCATTGGCCTCATTCAGGAAATCTGGCGCGCCGATCCGGATGCGCACGCCCGGGCGCTTCGGACAGCCGCGCTGTCGGCCGCCGAAAGAGGCGCCCAATTGATCTGTCTGCAGGAACTGACCCTGCATCGCTACTTTGGGGATGTGCGCAAAAGGGCGTTATTCAACCTGGCCGAGCCACTCGAGGGCGGGCCAACTGGCGCGCTCTGCGCCACCCTCGCCCGCGATACAGGCGCCTTTGTTGTCGGCTCACTCTACGAGCGCGCGCCCGGACACTTGTTCAACACCGCTGTGATCTACGCCCCGGATGGACACCTGCACGGCTTCACCCGCAAGCAGCACATCCCGCGCGGGACCGGTTACCACGAGGACTTCTACTTCGAGCCAGGCGATTCGGACTACCCCGTGCACGATCTGGGCTTCATCAAGCTGGCGGTCCCAACTTGTTACGACCAGTGGTTCCCCGAGCTCGCCCGCGTCTACGCGCTCAAAGGGGCTGAGCTTATCGTTTACCCGACCGCCATCGGCTCGGAGCCCGATCATCCCGGATTTGATTCGGAGCCGCTGTGGCAAAACACCATGACCGCCCACGCCATCGCCAACGGTATCTTTGTGGCCGCGGTCAATCGAACCGGGCACGAAGGCACGGTCCGCTTCTACGGCTCGTCGTTTGTCTGCGAGCCGACCGGGCACGTGCTGGCCCAGGCCTCGCGCAACGAGCCGGCTGTCGTCATGGCCACCCTCGACTTCAAGACCATGGAATTCTGGCGCCGGCTCTTTCCTTTGCTCGAGCAGCGCCAACCCCAGACCTATGGGCAGCTGGCCCAGACTGGAGGCCGAGCGTGACCGGCGGCGGGCGGCGCTTCGATCGCACCCACCGCCCGGCTCAGCGAGGCGAGGACGCGCGGCCGCAGCAACGGCGCAGCGGAGATCGTCCAGCCCGCCCGCCCCAGCGCCGCGACGGTGACGCCCGCCCCCGGCCCGCGCCGGGCCCGATGATCCCGCGCATCGCAGAGACAGCCCTGTATGGCCGGCACGCCGTGCTGGAAAGCCTGCGGGCCGGGCGGCGCGGGTTCCGCCGGCTGTGGCTGGCCGACGGCGGGCGCGACGCGCCGATCCTGCGCGAGATCATCGAAGCGGCGAAGGCGGCCAACGTCCCAAATCAAACTGCGCCCCGCGAGGCCCTCGACGCCATCTCCCTGCACGCCCAGGGCGTCGCGCTCGAAACGGGCGACTATCCCTACGCCGGCCTTGACGACATGCTGGCTCTGGCGGCCAGGCGCGACGAAAAGCCCCTTATCTTGATCCTCGACACGCTGCAGGATCCGCAGAACCTGGGCAGCCTGATCCGAACCGCCGACGCCGTTGGCGCGCACGGGGTGGTCATCCCAGATCGACGCAGCGCGGCGGTCACGCCGGCGGTCGCCAACGCGTCGGCCGGGGCAGTCGAACACCTGCTGGTCGCCCAGGTGGTGAACCTGGCCCGCGAGATCGACGCGCTCAAGAAGCAGGATGTCTGGGTCGCCGCCCTGCAGGACGATCCACGCGCGACCGATCTGTATGGCACCGACCTGCGTGGCGGGCTGGCCTTGATCGTCGGAAACGAGGCCGATGGCGTTGGACGCCTGCTGCGTGACAAGGCCGACTATCTGGTAAAGCTGCCCATGCGGGGCAGAATCGCCTCGCTCAATGCAGCCGCGGCAGGCACCGTGGCCCTGTATGAGGTGCTGAGGCAGCGGAGCAGACCCCAAACCGCAGACGGCTGACCGCAGTGAGCGCGAGCCGCCTGAGGTCGGCCGTCTCCCAGACTGCTACAATTTCCGCCATGAAACAAGCGACCATAACGACTCGCATCGTGACCTTCGGTTTGGCCTTTGCGATCACACTGATGTCGGCCTGCGGCGCCGCAGCGGCGCCACTCGCCGCGTCGTTGACCGCGCCTGAGGCGAACGCCAGCGTGGATGTCGGCAAGGCCGTGGCCATTACCGGCAAAGTGACGGGGACAGCCGTCAAGCAGGCCGACGTCTATGTCGATGGTCAGAAACTGGCAACGATCGCCGAGCGCTCGCCGTCAGGCGAATTCGTCGTCAGCCTGCCCTGGTCGGCGACATCCGGTGGCATCCACGTGATCCAGCTCAAGGGCATAGATGACAAGGGCGAGGCAATCACCCAATCGGACCCGGTGTTCATCAACGTCAAGGGCCCCGCGCCGACAGCAGCGGTTCCGCCAACCGCCATTCCACAGCCCACAACGCCTCCGCAGCCGACGGCCGTTCCCGCCACACCGACGCCCGCCGGCGCAACGGTGACCCCCGCCGACGAATTCGCCAACGTGCGCTCGGGCCCGGACACGGTTTTCGAGAAGCTCGGACAGCTAAACGCGGGGCAAAATGCCGCAGTCAAGGGCAAATCGAGCGACGGCAAGTGGCTCCAGATCGATTTTGCGGCTGGCACGGGCGGCCTGGCCTGGGTATTTCTCGACGTGGTTAAGGTCACCGGTAGCCTGGACGCGGTGCCAGTCAAACAGGGGCCGCCGCGCCCGGTCGCGGTCATTCAGCCCACGGCGATCCCGCAACCCACCGCAGTGCCGCAGCCGACGACGCCATCTCTGCCGGCCTACGCCTTGCTTCCATACAAGCAGAACTTCCGCTTTGGTCCCCGCGACGACATCGGGGATGTGCCCTTGGGAATGCCACCCGACAATGGCAAGAGTTCCAGTGTTGTCTATGAGATTCTGGGCGCGACCAAGGCCGAGCTCGAGATTACCGCCGCGCCCGGCGAAGGCATCTTTGCGCCGTGCAGGGCCGGGGATCTGAGCAAGGTTGTGGGCCTACCGACGAGCACTCGTATCTCGTTGCAACTTCCCAGTGGTCAGTTGCCGTTCAGCATCGAAGGTGGATTTGGCTACTACCTGTTTCGAATCTACGTGACAAAGACCGACGGCTCGACGACCGAAATCCCGCGGAATGTGATCGTGAGTTGTTTCAAGACGCAGTAGCCTGTTACCCAAAAAGATATCCCCCGTCCCGGCGTCTGCCGGGACGGGGGATATCTTTTTGGGCTATTTTTCGAGGCTCTAGAGCCCGGGCGGCACGGCGCGCGACGGGTTGTACTGGTCGCACCCATCCACGGTCTTGACAGAGGCATCTCGGACAAAGCCCATATCGTTATAGAGGAAGGCAAAACCGTTTGTCGTATTGACGGTCTTCGCCCTGATGACGGGCGTCGTCGTCTTCCAACCCACCGGCGCGATCGGGAAGATGAGGTAAGACATATTGACTTCAACCACCGGAATCGCATACGTGGCGTCGGCGCCGGTATAGGCGCACACAAACCATGAGCCGCCGCCCGAAAGCTTGAGCCACGCCCCGGACATGGTGGGTTCGCCCGCGTCGCGCTTGCCGTTGGCGTTCTTGTCCTCGTAGGCAGTCCCGCGCACCGACGCTACCGACGGTTCTGGCGCGATTGGGGGGTCGCACTCCGGATTAATGCCATTGTGAGTCTGTTGCGGCCAGTAGCAGCAAGGATCCACCGCGATGTCGGCTGCGTCGCTACCCACGGGGCCGTAGCAGCAAGGATCGCCTTGCGGACCGCTCGCTGCGGTGTCGCAGCACCAGCCAACCGGCGCGTCCGTCAGGCAAATATTGGACGCAGCCGCGACGCTTAGTCCAGCGCCCAAAGTCGCGAATGCCATTGCGGCTGCAGCCGCAGCTCTCATAAGTTGCGTAAACATATATCCCTCCCAGAAAATCTTGGTTGACCTGACAAAGTCAGGGACAGTCAAATTGTAGGGTCTTTTCGCGAATTTGCAGGCGGCAATCATCAGGCGGCCAGAAAAATGGTGCGCCCGGAAGGGGTTCCCACGTAACGAGCCCGACTGTCAGCTCGGCCGCTCCACGAAGGCGGTTTAGGAGCGGGGTAAAGTAGGCGAGGTATGCCCAAGCCACAACCGTCAGCACGCATGGAAAGCAGACGATGATTCTCGCAACGGCGCTCCGGGCCGCCGCACTCGAGGCTGGCTTTGACTTGTTCGGCCTTGCGCCGGCGGGGCCGACGCCAGGCGCCGATCGATTCGCGGCCTGGCTGGCCGCCGGAAATGCCGGTGAAATGGCCTACCTCGCGCGTGGAGCCGAAAATCGAGCGGACCCGCGCCTGCTTCTGCCTGGCGCGCGATGGGTGGCGATGGTCGGGGTGAGTTATGACAGCCTGGCTGTGCCGGCTTCGACGCTAAGCGATCCTTCGCGTGGCCGAATCGCCCGCTACGCGTGGGGGGCCGACTATCACGATGTCATCACGCCCCGATTGCGCGCCCTGGGCGAATGGGCGAGCGCGCGCAGCCGGGCCTGGGTAGACACCGGACCGGTGCTGGAGCGGGCCTGGGCCGAGCAGGCCGGGCTGGGCTTCATCGGCCGGAATACTTGTCTGATTCATCGCACCCGCGGCTCGTACTACTTTTTGGGCGCGATCCTGATTGCGGATGAGATCGCGCTGAACGAAGCGCCTGAACCCGAGCCACGAAAGGTCCGCGCCGGCTGCGGTGCCTGTCGGCGCTGCCTGGACGCCTGCCCGACCGAAGCCTTCCCGGCCCCAGGCGTGCTGGACGCCCGGCGCTGCATCTCATATTTGACGATCGAGCTCAAGGGTTCCATCCCCAGCGAGCTCCGCCCGCGGATGGGCAACTGGATCTTCGGCTGCGACGTATGTCAGGAGGTATGCCCGTACGTCCGCCGTTATGCGGCTCCGACGGGGTGGCGGGCGTTTCATCCCGCCGATGTCGAACGGGCCGCGCCGCGCCTGCTGGACGCGCTAGCCTGGGATCGGGACGGTTTCAACCTGCGTTTTCGGGGCAGCCCGCTCAAACGGGCGAAGTGGCGCGGGGTCATGCGCAACGTGTGCGTGGCGGCCGGCAATTGGGGCGATCCGGTTTGTGTGCCGCTGCTCGAGCGCCATGCCCACGGCGACGACGCGCTTGTGGCGGAGCACGCGCTTTGGGCGATACAGCGGATAAAGGTCCGATAGATCGCTGCGCCCGTTACCATGGGCGGCATGGCGCTTCCCGCTCCCACGATTCCCCACCCCGTTCGGATCGCCTTCGCAAACGCGCGCACCGGCGCGCCGTACGCGCTCGAGTCGGTCGATGATGCGTCGCGCTTTGGTCCGCATGCAGCCGCGCAGGTCGCCGCCGTGTGCAGTGAGCCGCTGATCTACGAGAGGTTGTTCAGGCAGCGGCTCGATGGACACCCGTATGACGCAACAAACGGACTGGGATTCCTGACCTGGGCTGAAAGCCACTGGCGCGAAAACACAGCCTTCGTCTTTGTCATCACCCATCCGCTGGACGGTATCGTCGGCGCGCTGGATATCAAATCGACGAACCGGGACGAGGCCGAGATTGGGTATTGGCTCAGCGCGCGCCACAGCGGGGTCATGACCAACGCGGTGAGGCTGATGCGCGACCTGGCCTGGGCGGCCGGCTTTCGGGCGCTTTTCGCCGTAACCGACCCCGACAACGCGCGCTCACAGGCGGTCCTCGCCCGCGCGGGTTTCGTCCATGAGGGAAGCATGACCCGCAACGGCGAGACATACTGGCTGCACAGGTTGCGCGGCGTCTAGCTCAGCAGGTGTCCCGTACAATCCGCGCATGCGCTTAGCCAGGGCCGCCCTCGTCATCGGCGGATCGTATGTCCTGAGCAATCTGGCGGGATTCCTGGCCCGCATCCTGATCGCCCAGCAATACGGCACCGGGGCTGAGCACGACGCTTTCCGGGCCGCGTTTCAAATCCCAGATCTGCTGTTCAGCCTGCTGGCTGGCGGCGCGCTGGGCTCGGCCTTCATCCCCGCCTTCACCGCCCGCCTGGCCAATAACCGCGCCGGAGCGGCCTGGGCTCTGGCCAGGCGGATTGCCCTGCTGACCGTGCTAGCGATGGGCGGCGTGGCCGCGGTCGCGGCCCTTTTCGCCGACACCCTGACGGCCAACATCGTGGCGACCGGTTTCACGCCAGACGCCCAGCGGCTCACCGCCGAGCTCATGCGGATCATGCTGATCGGGACGGTCGTCTTCAGCCTGAGTGGCTTGCTGATGGGCGTTTTGCAATCGCACGAGTCCTTCCTCACCCCGGCCCTGGCCCCGGCGTTGTATCAGCTTGGGTTGATCGCCGGCGCGACGGTTCTGAGCGGCCTCGGCGCGCGCGGGCTGGCCTTGGGCGTCGTTGCCGGCGCGCTTGCCCACCTCAGCATCCAGATCCCGGCGCTGTTGCGGCTGCGGCGGCCAAGCCCCACCTCGGCCGATGTGGCCGACGCGCGCGGTGATGTGCGGCAGGTGCTGCGCCTGATGCTCCCGCGCATGATCGGTCTGGGCGCGACCCGGCTGAACCTGGTTGTCAACACCCGGCTGGCCTCGGAGATGGGCGTGGGTGCGGTCTCGGCGTTTGACCAGGCCTTCGCCATCCTGGTCCTGCCCATTGCAATGGCCGGCCAGGCGGTGGGCACCGCCCTCTTCCCGTCGATCAGTGCCGCCGCCGCGCGCGGCGAGCGGGCGGCCTTTGGCGCCTCGCTGACCCGCGCTTTGCGGATGGTCATCGCCTTCGCCGCGCCCGCCACCGCCGGGCTGATCCTGCTTGGGCAGCCCTTGATTCGTTTGCTGTTCGAGCGCGGCAGCTTCAATGCGGCGTCAACATCGCTGGTTGCAGGAACGCTGAGCTGGCTGGCGGTCGGACTGATCGGGCACTCGGCGCTCGAAATCATCACCCGCGGCTATTACGCGCTCAAGGACTCAACCCGGCCGGCGATCTTCAGCGTGTTGAGCATGGCGGCCAACGTCGGGCTGAGCCTGCTCCTCGCCCGCATATTCACCACGGCCGGGCAATCGCCGGTGGGCGGGCTGGCCCTGGCCAACGCCCTGGCCACTCTGGCCGAGACGGCCGGGCTGGCCATCCTGCTCAGCCGGGTGGGCGGCGCGCTGGATGGGAGGGTGATCGTCGATGGGTTGCTTCGTTCCGTTGGATCGTCGCTGGTCATGGCCCTGGCCCTGACAGGCTGGCGCGCGGTGACCGGCGAAAGCGCGCTCGCAACCCTGGCGGCCATTCCGCTCGGCGGGGCCGTCTATCTCGGCGCGGCCTGGCTGCTGGGGAGCGCGGATGCGCGTTGGCTTGTCTCGCTTGCGCGCGAGCGATTCGGGCAGAAACCTCGCGGGTAGGCGCTGGCAGCCCATTGCACCCGCGAGCCCACGGCGCCTACCCGCGAGGTTTCTGCGTCGCGTTTCCGGTCAAACCATTTCCAAGAGCACCTTCAACACCCCGGGTTGCTGGGCCCGTTCAAAGGCCTCGACCGCCTGCTCGAGTGGATAGCGAGCGTGGATGAGCGGACGGACATCGACCAGTTTTCGGGCGAGCAGATCCAGCGCGGCGGCAAACGGACCGCAGCGCGAGCCGATCACCTTTTGCTCGTCAACGACGACCATCGTCAGCGCTTCGAACAGGGTCGTGGCATTGGCGGCGCTGGCGCCGGCCGAGGCGTAGGTGCTCTTCAGCACCAGCGTGCCGCGCGGCTTGAGCATGCGCCGGGCGATGTCGATGCCTGCAGCCGAACCGGTGCAGTCGACGACGACATCGGCGGCCCGCGCGCCATCCCACTCGGACACCTGCAGGGTGCGCGCGCCAAACCCGCGGGCGATACTGAGTTTGTTGGCGTGTTTTCCAACCACGGTCAATCGGCCTGTCGCGCGGGCAAGGGCCATAGCGCACAACAGGCCAAGCTTTCCATCGCCCAACACCCGCACGTCATCCGTCGGCTTGATGTGGACGAGCTCGAGGATGCCGCACCCGGCGGCGAGCGGCTCGACAAAGACGGCCTCATCATCGCTGACTGAATCCGGTACGCGGTGCAGGTTGGCCCACGGCACGCTGACATAGTCGGCGAAGGCACCATCCCGCCCGCGTATTCCGACCGTTGTGCGATCGGGATCCTGGGAGCGCTCGAACCACGTGCGCGAGAGCGAGCCCGGGCGGACCGCGCTGATCTCGCCGACCACTCGCACGGGCGCCCCGTCCTGCTCGACCACGCCGACGAACTCGTGCCCGATCACGCCCCTGAAGGCGTGATAGCCACGCAGGATTTCGACATCGGTGTTGCAGATTCCGGCCTTGAGCACGCGGACAAGCGCCTCGCCGGCGGCCGGAACAGGGGCCGGAACGTCGGGGGCGTAGCGGAGGGTGCCGTCGAAGATGATCGCGCGCATGTTGCTCCTTTGTCGTTGATAACGTTGGTAACGTTATCAACGTTATCAACGTTATCAACGTTACCAACGTCAATCTTTCGCCGCCCCCACGAGATACTTCCGCCAGGACTCATTTCCCGGCACAGTCAGCAGAGCCATACTCCAGAAGCGCGGGCGGGTGGGCTCGTGGAGGAGGCGCATGCCAGCCTCATCCGGCAGGCGATTGCCCTTCTTGCGATTACACGCGCCACAAGCGGTGGTGACATTTTCCCAGTCGGTTCGGCCGCCCCGCGAGCGGGGCAGAATGTGGTCGATGGTGAGCGCCTCTTTGCCTGGCTGCAGGCCGCAGTATTGGCAGGTAAAGGCATCCCGCAACAGCACCGCGCGACGCGAGAGCGGCATGGGCAGGTTGCGTGGCACCCGAACGTAATGCAGGAGGCGCACGACCAGGGGGGCCGGCATGGACATGCTGACGCTGTGGAGCATCATGTCGGAGGCCTCGGTCATTTCGGCCTTGTTGGCCAGGATCAGGTTCACCGCGCGCGGCATCGGCACGACGCTCAAAGGCTCGTAGGTGGCATTCAATACCAGGACCCGCCGCAATTGGGGCGGCTGAGTCGGAAAGTGGGGGGACGTCTCTGGGGCTTCTTCTCCGCGAACGCAAAGATTATAGGCGCTGAGCGCAAACGCGCGAACGGACCTGACACGTTCTGAGGAACTTGTCAGGTCCGTTCGCGGACTTCTTGCGGGGAACTGCGCCGACGATCAGCGCACGATCCTCGGAAGATAGGCCGGGATCTGCGTGGGGGTCGCCGTCGGAGTTTGCGTATTCGTCGGCGTCGGCGTCAGCGTTGGCGTGTTGGTCGGCGTCAGTGTTGGCGTGCTGGTCGGCGTCAGTGTTGGCGTGTTGGTCGGCGTCAGCGTCGGCGTGTTCGTCGGCGTCAATGTTGGCGTGTTCGTCGGCGTCAATGTTGGCGTGTTCGTCGGCGTCAATGTTGGCGTGTTCGTCGGCGTCAGCGTTGGCGTGTTCGTCGGCGTCGGTGTGTCGGTAGGTGTCGCGGTCGGCGCCGCTGTGGGCGTCTCAGTCGGTGTCGGGGTCGGAGTCGCTGGGGGGATATCAGGAATGATCCAATCCACCCGTGTCCAGTCCCCGTCCGGATCGGACTCCCAGACGATGCCCTTGCCGCCCGGGACCAGATCGACCGTGCCCGGGTCATTCGGCGGCGGCGCGGGCAGGCCAAAGTCAGCCATCCAGTGACCGGCACCATCACCGGTGACATAGCGGGCAAGACAGCCGCCCAGCATCGTGGCGCACACCACCGATTGCGCGCCCGCAGTGCCCTGACCAAAGACCTGATCGGCCGGCAGATCAAACGTGAAGTCCCTGATCCAGGCCACGACCAGGACCCGGGTCAGGCCCGCGCCAGTGACCGTGACGAACTGCCCGGGCTGGACATCCCACGCGCCCAGATGGAACGCCGCAGTCCCGCCGCCATCGGTCGTCCCCGTGACGACAAGGTCGATGCCCAGGCCGTTGTCGGGATCATCGATGACCATCGCCAATTCGATGCCCGCCCCCCATTGGCGGCCCTCGACCCAGTCGCCATCGGGGCTGGCGATGACATAAGGATCCGGAACCTGCCAGTCCAGGAAGGTGCCATCCGAATCCGGATCGTATTCCATCGCCCATCCTTTCACGCCCGGTTGCAGGTCAACGGTCGCAGCGTCATCGGGCGGAACGCCGGGGGTGCCGAAGTCAGCGGTCCAGTGTCCGCCTCCGTCCGGCGTCACCCACCGGTTGACACAGCCCTCCGGAACGGCGGCGCAGACCTGAGTCAACGCGCCGGGCGTGCCAATACCCGACACCCGGTCAGCGGCCAGATTGAAGCTGATCCCGCGCAGCCAGGTGGCAATCAGCACCTTCGTCATGCCGCCGTCGGTGACCGTGAAGATCTGGCCAGTCCGGACGTCAAACGTCTGCATGTCGAAGCTGCCGACAATGTCATTTGGATCGCCCGGATTCCAGGGCGCCTGGCCCATCGTCGCCGACACCGCGTAGTCGACGCCCACGCCAGTGGCCGGGTCGTCGATCGTCAGCGTCACCACCGTGCCGGACAGCCAACCCCGAGCCTGCACCCAATCATTGCCGGGATTGGCCTGGATGAACGGATTGGGAACCGACCAGTCAACCCAGGTCTGATCCGAATCCGCATCCTCCTCTTCCATCCAGCCATTGCTGCCCGGCTGGATGTCAAATGTCGAGAGATCATCGGGTGGAATGCCTGGCATGCCGTAGTTTGCGGTCCAACGTCCTGAGCCGTCTCCGGTCACCCAACGCCGGATGCAATTGTCCGGGACATTGGCGCACACCTGCGTCAGCGCGCCGGGCGTGCCCGTCGCCGAGACCAGATCCGCGCCGAGGTCATAGGCGAAGTCATGGATCCAGGCGACCACCAGGGTCTTGGAGAATCCGCCCCCGCCGACGGAGATGATCTGGCCGGGCCGGATATCGCGCCCCTGCAGATCGAAATAACCGACCGTGTCATTTGGGTCGCCCGGATTCCATGGCGCGTGCGCCATGGAGGTCGTCACCGCGTAGTCGACGCCGATGCCGTTCTCCGGGTCGTCCAGCTGAAGCAGGACGACTGTCCCGGATGGCCACAGGCGAGCCTGGACCTCGTTGCGGTCAGGGTAGGCCTCCATAAAGACCCTGGGCACCCACCAATCCATCCAGGTCTGGTCGTTGTCCGGGTCGTACTCGGCGATCCATCCGTTGATCCCCATCGTCAGATCGGCTGTCGCTGGATCGTCGGGCGGGACGCCCGGAATGCCGTAGTTCGCCGCCCAACGGCCGGATCCGTCGCCGGTCACCCAGCGAATCACACACCCACCCACGATATTGGCGCACACCTGCGTCCGCGCGCCGGGCGTGCCCCCGCCCGACACGATGTCGACGTTCACGTCGATGAAGATGTCGAAGAAGCTCGCCACCCGCAACATCTTGATGTGGCCGCCGCCAGTGACAGTCAGAATGTCACCGGGCCGCAGGTCGCGACCGGACAGGGCAAAGTCGGCGCCCATATCGTTCGGGTCGCCCGGATTCCACGGGGCGTGACCCATCGTCGTCGTGACCATATAGTCGACGCCGATACCGTTGGTCGGATCGTCGAGCATCAACTCCAAGACCGTCCCCGACAGCCAGTCGCGCCCGTGGATCTGATTGCTGTCTGGATACGCCTCGAGATATGGATTGATCACCCTCCAGTCCACCGTCGTGGCGTCGCCATCGGCGTCAGGCTCGCGCGCCTCGCTGCTCGTGCCGGGCACCAGATTGAAGATCAACTGCTCGTCGGGACTCGGCCCACCGGGCGCTGCGAAGTCGGCCAGCCAGTTCCCAGAACCATCCGTCGTCAGCCGTCGAATCGCGCATCCAGTCATGTCGCAGACATGGCCGACCTCGACTGCCGCGCCGGGATTGGCCGACCCAAGCACACGATCCAGCACCGCGTCGACCTGGCTCACCAACAGGTGGGTGATGACGTGAGTCTTGGTATATCCCGCGCCGCTCACCGTCACCGTCATCCCGGGAGCAAGGGTGAAGTCGCGCAACCAGGGCCGCATCTGGGCGAAGGTCTCGGCGGAATTCCATGGCGCAACGATGACGACCTGCTCCTCGAAATCATCGATCGGGTTCGGCGTGCCCGGGTCGTCGATCCGCATCGTCACCGTCACTCCGACCGGCCATTCATAAGCGTGGACTTCATTCGAGGACAACCTGGCCAGGAAATTCGGGTTTGGCACCCGCCAACTCCGCCAGGTCTGGTCGTTGTCCACGTCATATTCGGCCATCCAGCCATCGCTGCCCATCTGCAAGTCCACAGTTTCAGGGCCATCCGGCGGGATGCCAGAAATCCCATAGTTGGCGATCCAGTGCCCCGAACCATCCCCGGTCACCCAGCGGGAAACGCACCCCCCGGGAATATTCGCGCAGACCTGGGTGGTTGCGCCGGGTGTGCCCCGCCCGCCAATCTCATCCAGCGGAATATCGAAGAAGATGTCGAAGAAGCTCGACACCTCCATCGTCTTGGTCATCCCGGCACCGGCGATGGTGATGATGTGGGTGGGCATCAAGTCAAAGCCGCTCAGATCGAAGTCGGCGACGATGTCGTTCGGATTGCCCGGATCCCAGGGCGCCGGGCCCATGGTGCCCGTCACAACGCGCTCCAGGCCCGGTCCATTGGCCGGATCATTCAACTCCATTCGCACAAGGGTTCCGGACACCCATTCCCGGGCGTGAATCCAGTTGTCATCGGGGTTCGCCTCGATGTAGGGATTGGGGATCTTCCAGGTTCTCCAGGTCTGATCATTGTCGGCGTCATACTCGGCCATCCAGCCGGTGCTGCCCGCGACGAGATTCACGGTCTCCGGGTCGTCAGGCGAGATACCTGGCAGGCCATAGAGGGCGGTCCACCACCCCGCCCCGTCGCCGGTCACCCAGCGGGTGATGCAACGTCCGGGGATATCAGCGCAGACCTGGGTGGTTGCGCCGGGCGTGCCGCGCCCGCCGACGGCGTCCAGCGGAATATCGAAGAAGACGTCGAAGAAGCTCGACACCTCCATCGTCTTGGTCAACCCGGCGCCGGCGATGGTGACGATGTGGGTTGCCATCAAGTCAAAGCCGCTCAGGGCGAAGTCGGCGACGATGTCGTTCGGATCACCCGGATTCCAGGGCGCCTGGCCCATCACGCCGAAGGCGATTCGCTCGAGCCCCGGCCCGTTGGCCGGGTCGTCCAGCAGCATCTGCACAGCGGTTCCAGAAACCCACCCGCGGGCGTGGACCCAGTTGTCGTCGGGATTGGCCTCGATATACGGATTCGGAATGTGCCAGATCCAGCGCACGAGATCGGCGTCCTCGTCATAGCGGTGAGCGTCCCCCCACAGATCGGGCTTGAGATCGTAGACACCCTGATCGGTCCAGGGCACAGAGAAGTCGGCGATCCAGTGACCGCTGCCGTCCGCAATCACCGAACGGTAGGGCGCCGAAGGCTGATAGATGCTGATTTCCACGAGCGCGCCTGGATCGGCGTCGCCGCTGATCGTCTCCAATCCGGTGTCGAAACCGGTCACCGTCACCTGGGTCACGGTCAACGTTCGGGTCTGGGCGCCGTCGCCGGCGACAATGACATCGCCAACGAGGTAATGAAACAGACCATTCAGATCGAAGGTTGCCACGTTCTCGGACGGGTCCCACGGGTAGGGCGCAACGAGCCCGCTGGCGCTGAAATCCGGCGATGCTGGCGTGCCAGGCCGTTCCACCGCGAGGTCAACGCTGGTTCCGAGCGGCCAGCCATGAGCCTCAATCACATCTGAACTGGTGAACGCGTGTAGTTGCGGTCCGGCCCCAGGCCGGACAGGCTGAGCGACGGCAGCCGGCACGGGACCGCCCCGCATAAAACTCAATATTCCCGCGATGACAACCAGGCGCGCAAAACGGCCAAATTGGCCCGTGTGGGAAAGCCTGCTGACCATGATCCAACCCTCCCTGACAGGGTGTCCATGTTGCAGACGCGGAACCGGCCGAGCAGACTCGCGGTTGCGCAGCGGCATTACGCGCTGTGAAGAGCGCCGTTTGCCCGTGGGTGCGCGCCCGCACCCTGGGCAACTTATGAACTACTTCAAGGCTACACCGATCGCCGTGAAATGCAATAGGCCCTGCGAGTCCGCCAAAAAATGGGGGTGAGATCACAATCCCCGCGCTTCGCGCGGGGATTGTGATCTCGCCGGATGTTTTTAGGATGACTTCTAGCCACACTCAACCCCGATGGCGGCCAGGCGCTCACGCAGTTCGGCGCAATCGCGGGTGGCGTCATTTGGAAAATCGATCGCCATATCGCCCTTGCCACCATTGCGCAACACCAGCATGAAGGACGTGCCCCCCTTGAACTCGCACAGGGTTTGATGGGCAGCCTCGAGCCGGGCCATATCGGCCCGGGCGTCGCCACAGCGCCGAATCACCACAGTCAGAGTCGCGCCCGGACCGGTGAAACCGTTCATCGACAACTGATGCTCGGGCACGGACACGAACGGCGCGGGCGGGATCGTCGCCTCAAACACCGCATCGGATTCCCGCATGACACTGCCCTGTGCCGGAAAATCTTCTGGCGCATGAGGCTCGGGCGAGTACGCGTCCGCAACGGAGGGGACCGTGACGAAAGCCGGCTTGACCGCCCCGGACGTGGCGATCGGAGGCGCGGACGGTTGCCCGGCCGGGTCAGGACTCCAGCCCTCGCCGTCCGGCTCCTCGGGCGCAGCCAATACATCGGTGGGCGTCGATATCGGATCTGTGGGAACCCTCGACCAGTCCTCGGTCATGCCGTCATCCGAAAATGAGGCGTCGTCGAGCGCCTCAACTGCCGCACTCGGCGCGATTACGGGCATGGGGGCCGGGGTCGCGCCCTGCCCCATTTCATTCCACATCGTGTCCGAGAACGGATCATCCGCAGGCTCAACCTCATGGCTGGCCCGCGCCCGGGCCCTTGTGAGCGAGTCGTTTACCCGGTCGACAACGACCTTGGGGGTGCTGCCTTCCTTGACCTCGGCCTTGCCCCACACCACGAGCAGCTTGTCCTTGACCAGAAGCTCGCGGCTTTCGTCCCAGGTGCGGGGGAAGATCGTCAACTCGATCGCGCCAAACAGGTCTTCCAGGCCGGCAAACGCCATCGCCCTGCCGGCTTTGCTGGTGTGCGGGCGGACATGGGTGATCACCCCGGCGACGACCACCTTGGTTCCGTTGTCGGCGTCGGTCATGTGCGCGCTGTCGTGGGTGACATACTCCGTCAGTTGGGCCATGCTGGCCGCCAGCGGATGCTCGGACAGATACACCCCGCTCAACTCGCGCTCAAAGGCGAGCAGCTCCTTGCGCGGGATCTCGGGCGCGTTCTTTGGCAGGGTCACCAGGGGCACATCATCGCCTGCATCGAAGCCGCCAAACAGCATGCCTTGCCCAATTTCGGCGGCCTTGCGAGCATGGGCGGTGGCGCCCACGATGGCATCGATCGCGGCCAGCAGGATATGCCGCTTGCCAAACTCGTCCAGCGCGCCGACCTTGATCAGGGCCTCGATTGCGCGCTTGTTGATGACGCTCATGTCCACCCGCCGGCAAAAGTCGTCCAAGGTCTTGAATCTGCCGCCATCGGCGCGGGCGACCAGAATCGTGTCAATCGGCCCGCTCCCGACGTTCTTGATCGCCATCAGTCCAAAGCGGATCGCTTCCGAGGGCATGTGGGCCTTGCCCGCCGTGGGCAGGGTCTCGATGGTGAAATCCCGGCCGGATGCGTTGACGCTGGGCGGGAGGACCTGGATTCCGCGCCGGCGCGCGTCGTTGACCAGCGCGGCGATCTCGGCGCTGTCTCCGGCCTCGCAGGTCATGAGCCCGGCCATGAACTCAAGCGGGTAATGCGACTTGAGCCAGGCCGTTTGGCATGTGAGCTGGGCGTAATCGGCGGCGTGGGCCTTTGGAAACCCGTAGCGGGCGAAGTATTCGATGTCGCTGAAGATGCCGTCGGCGACTTCCGCCGAGTAGCCCTTGCCCAACGCGCCATCCTTGAACTTGTTGCGGTGTTTGAGCAACTGCTCGGCGTTCTTCTTCGAGACCGCCTTGCGAATCGTGTCAGCCTCGCCCACCGAGTAGCCGGCGATGTCGCGGGCCACCCGCATGATCTGCTCCTGGTAGACGATGATGCCGTAGGTTTCGGCCAGCGACTGGGCCAGATCAGGGTGGCGGTATTCGATCTTTGCTTCGCCGTGCATCCGGCGCACATAATCCGGGATGTACTCCATCGGGCCCGGCCGGAAAAGGGCCAGCGCGGCGACCACGTGCTCGAAGCGCGACGGGCGCATGTTGAGCATCAGGTTGCGCATACCGCTGCCTTCCACCTGGAACAGGCCGGCCACATCGCCCCGCGAAAGCATATCGTAGATGGCCTTCTCGTGGATGGGAATCGAGTTTAGATCCAGGCGCTTGCCATGCCGCTGCTCGATCAGCTCGCACGCCCGGCGCATGATCGTGAGCGTGCGCAGGCCAAGATAGTCCATCTTGAGCAGGCCGATCGCCTCGAGCTGGGTCATCTCGTACTGGGTGACGGCGTTGAGCTTCTCGGTCAGCGGCGTGCCGGTCAGGCGATGCAGCGGCACATACTCGATGAGCGGCCTGTCGGCGATGACGACGCCCGCGGCATGGGTGCCAGCATTTCGGGTGGTGCCCTCCACGCTGACGGCCTTGTCATACAGATCGCGCAGCTGCGGCTCGGTCTGATAGATGCGCTTGAGATCCGGCACGTCCTCGAGCGCCTGCTTCAAGTTCACCGGCTTGCCCGGGACGGCCGGGACGAGCGAGGTCAGGCGGGTGACTTCGGGCAGGCTGATCCCGAGCGCGCGGCCGACATCCTTGAGCGCGGCCCGGGCCTGCATGGTGCCAAAGGTGATGATCTGGGCGACCTGCTCCTTGCCATACGTCTCGATGGTGTAGTCGACGAGCTTGTTGCGCTGGTCGTCGGGAAAGTCCATGTCGATGTCGGGCATCGACACCCGGCCCGGATTGAGAAAGCGCTCAAACAGCAAGTCATTGCTGACCGGCTCAATGTAGGTCAGGCCAAGAACATGCGAGACCATCGAGCCGGCCGCGCTGCCGCGCACATTCCACCAGATCCCGTTCTCGCGGCAGAACCGGATGAGGTCCCACACGATCAGGAAATACGTCGCGAAGCCCATCTCAACGATGACGCCCAGCTCGTAGTCCAGCCGTTCGCGCAAGTGGCGCGGGGTCATGTTCGGGTGGTTGTCGGCGGTAGGCAGCGCCAGCGACGAGCGCCGGGTCAGGGCGATCGGGGTGTCGTCGGCGGGCGCGGGCAATGTCGGGGAAATCCCGTAGCGCTCCTCGAATCCGCGCTCGCACAACTGACGCAGATACGCGGTATCGGTGTCAAAGACGGCGGGCCGGTTGAAGACCGGCAGGTGAAAAGTCTTGCTCTTGAGCGAGACGTCGCACTGCTCGGCGATGCGCAGGGTGTTGGCCGCCGCCTCCGGCGCGATCGGGTCGAAGATCGCCCGCATCTCTTCGGCCGTGCGCAGATAGTAACTGTCGTTGTTCATCCGCATCCGTTTCGGATCGTCGAACATCGTCTGAGTCTGCAGGCACAACATGAGATCCTGGGCCTTCGCATCCTCACGCCGCACGTAATGCGCGTCGTTGGTGGCGATCAGGGGCAGGCTGAATTCGCGCGCCCACTCCAGGAGCTGGCGATTGATTTGGGCAAGCTCGGGAATGTCATGATCCTGCAGCTCGATGTAGAAGCGGTCGGGAAAGACCTCGCGGTACCACAACAGCCGCTCTCGCGCTTCCTCGACTTGTCCCAGCCCGATCAGGCGCGGCACTTCGCCGGCCATGCACCCGCTGGTGCAGATGATGCCCTCGGCGTGCTCGCGAAGGGCCATGTGATCCAGCCGCGGCTTGTAATAAAAGCCCTCGAGCTGAGAGCGGGTGGCCAGCCGCATCAGGTTCTTGTAGCCCTGGTTGTTCTGGGCCAGCAGCAGCAAGTGATAGGGCGAGCGATCGTGGGTCCCGTCGCGGTCCTGCATCCGCCTTCCCCAGCGGGCCAGATAGCTCTCGATCCCGATGATGGGCTTGATGCCCTTCTCGGCGCAGGCATCGGCGAACTCAATCGCCCCGTGCATTGCGCCGTGGTCGGTCAGGGCGAGGGCCGGCATGCCGAGCTCGGCCGCCCGCGCGGCAAGGTCCTTGACCCGGCTCAGGCCGTCAAGGAGCGAGTATTCGGAATGGACGTGCAGGTGGACGAAGGACATGGGGGGTGGTGGTTGAAATGATACCCGCATCAAGAAGTTTATTCGAGAGCGGCAGGCCCGCCCCGGCGTACGCCGGGGCGGACCTGCCGCTCTCGAAAACCCTCTTGCGCTACACTTGTTAAGGATTCATGAAGGTCAACCACCGCGTGCGCGGCATCATCCTCATTGGCGCCGATCGCATTCTGGTCATCAAGCGCATCAAGCCCAATCGACCGCATTACTACGTCACCTGTGGCGGCGGGGTCGAAGACGATGACGCCACGCTCGAGGACGCCCTGAAGCGCGAAATCATGGAAGAACTCGGCGCCCGGGTGCGCATTTTGCGCAAGGTCCTGGTCATCGACACGCAGCTTTCCCGCAACTTCATGCTGCGCGAGCATTTCTTTGTGTGCCGGTTGATCGACCAGGACCTGGCCCGCCGCAGTGGGAGCGAGTTGCTCGATCCCGATCGCGGCAAATACTTGCCCTATCGTCTGAGCCTGCGACCCGCGTCATTTGGGCGGGTGGATTTTCGCCCGACCGCCCTGCGCCAGTTCATCGCCGAACACGCGACGCGCCTGGCCCGCCTGCCGGATCTGCGGCGCAAGTAAAGACGGCCCGGCGGGCCGTCTCTACCGCGGCCGGGTGACGCGCTGCACTTCCAGAACGTTGGGCACGGATCCGAATTGCTCCAGCACCATCGCGAGCTGGCGCGCATCAGAGATGCCCATCTTCACCCAGACGATCGCTTCGCCCATCCGGTTGTCGCGATGGATCACCTTGATATCGATGATGTTGATGACCTTGCGGGTGAGCACACCCGTGATGTCGTGAATCAGGCCGGGCCGGTCGGCCCCGGTGATCAGCACCTGGACCTCATCCATGGTCGCGATCTCATCGCCGACCATGTAGGCGACATCGATCAACCGATTCCCGTCGGCGCTCATGATGTTCTTGCAGTCCCGGCGATGCACCCGAATGCCCTGCCCGCGAGTGAGATAGCCAATGACCTGATCGCCCGGCAGCGGCTTGCAACAGGTGGCCTCCTGGATCAGCAGCCCGTGCGCGCCCGGCACCGCCCAGCCGCGCTTGACAGTCTTGTCAATCCGCGAATCGGCCCGCCGCAAAAAGGACTGGATGATGCTCGTGCGCACCTCCTTGCCTTTGTGCAATCGCTTGTCTTCCTCGAGGATCCGCGACGCCAGGCTGGTTTGCGAGATCGCGCCCGAACCTACTTTCTCGAGAAACTCCGACTCCTGGTCGGGCTCCATCTTGAACAGCTTGAGCAGCTCGGCCAGGTTCATCCATTCGGTCACCGACAGCCGGCGAAACTCGCGCTCGATGATCTCCCTGGCGGCGGCGATGTTCTGGTCTTGGTCGAGCCTGCGGAAATATTGGCGGATCTTGTTGCGCGCGCTGGCGGTTTGGACATAATCGCCGCGCAGCCAGTCTCGGCTGGGCCCGCCGTCGGGGCGCGCCATCACCTCGACCTGATCGTTGTCCTCAAGCTTGTAGGTGACCGGCCGGAATGCGCCGCTCACCTTCGCGCCGCGGCAGCGATGGCCGAGATCGGTGTGGATGTGATACGCAAAATCCAGAACCGTCGCACCGCGCGGCAGCTCTATCACCTTGCCTTTCGGCGTGAAGCAGAAGACAGTCTCCTTGAGCTGGTCGACGTTCTGCTCCTTGAGGGCATCCACAAAACTCGGCGCGTCATTCTCGGCGGTGCTCAGGCTCTGGATCGAATCCTGCAGGGTCTTCAGATACTGCTGGTAGTTGCCGCTGAGCGCGGAGGACTCCTTGTAGAGCCAGTGCGCGGCCACACCATACTCTGCATGATTGTGCATCGCGCGGGTTCGAATCTGGACTTCAAGCGTTTTACCATCACCGGTCCGGACCGCCGTGTGCAGGCTGCGATAGCTGTTGTTCTTGGGCCGCGAGATGTAGTCGTCGAACTCACGCGGAATCTGGGTCCACAACTGGTGGACGACGCCAAGCACCTGATAACACCGAAAGACCGCCATCTCCTCGCGCATGCGGGCGGATTCGACCGGCCGGGCTTCGGTTTCACGCTGGCGCTCATTGTTCAGCCCCTGCACGATGGCCTCCACCGGCACATCGTCGCAGTCGCCCGTCAGACACGGGTTCTCGGGTGGCGCGCCCGGGATCGGGCCGCGCGGCGAGCCATCCTCGATGATGACCCGGATCGCCCGGGTGTCCATGATCTGATCGAAGCTGCGATTCTTGCTCTGCATCTTGCGCCAGATGCTGAATATCTGCTTCGTTCGGCCGGTGATCGTCACCTCGCCCACCCCGACCCGGGTCAGGGTGTCGCGCAGCATCTGGATGTACTTGTTGAGCGAGGCCTTTCGCGCGTCGGCATCCTCGGCGAGCATATCCCGGATGGAATCGTAAGCGTGCGGCTCGGCGTAGCGAAAACCGAGATCCTCCAGCTCCTGCTTCCATTCCCACATGCCGAGCCGGTTTGCCAGCGGTACGTAGATCTCGAGCGTCTCGCGAGCGGTCTTCTTGCGCTTCTCGGGTGATTGGGCCTCGAGGGTACGCATGTTGTGCAGCCGGTCGGCGAGCTTGATCAAAATGACCCGCGGATCCTTGGCCACGCCCACCATCATCTTGCGCAGGCTCTCCGCTTCGCGATCAGTTCGATAGTCGGCGGTCTTGCTCAGCTTTGTCACGGCGTCGACCAGACCCGCAATCTCATCGCCAAACTGAATGCGCAGATCGTCCAGCCCGACAACGGTATCCTCGACCACATCGTGGAGAAGAGCGGCGCCGAGCGCTGGCGCATCCAGATTGATGGCCGCCAGAAATCCGGCCACGGCCAGCGGATGCACGATATACGGCTCGCCGCTCTTGCGCCGTTGCGTGACGTGGGCTTCTTCGGCCACCGCATAGGCGCGCTTCACCAACTCAAGTCCCGCCTCATCAATGCGAGGTGAAATGAGAGACAACAAACTGGCAAGCGATTCGACCGGTCGCTCTGCCCGCTCTTCTGGGGCCGAGGTCATAGGTCGCCGTATTGTAATGGCGAGGTGGGCGAGATCACAATCCCCGCGCGTAGCGCGGGGATTGTGATCTCGCCAGAATCTCCGGGCCATTGGGCGCAGCAACCCGCTACAATCGCCGGTCCATGCGTCTCAAGAAAGTCACTCTCTCGGGCTATAAGACCTTCGCCTCCCGGCAGGCGTTCGAGTTCGGGGCCGGCATCACAGCCGTGATCGGACCCAACGGCAGCGGCAAATCCAACGTCGCCGACGGCGTGCGCTGGGCGCTGGGCGAACAGTCGTACTCGCTGCTCCGCGGCAAGCGCACCGACGACATGATCTACTCCGGCAGCACCCGCCGCCCGCGCGCGAGCATGGCCGAAGTACTGCTGACTTTCGACAACAGCGACGGCTTCTTCCCGATCGAGTTTTCGGAAATCGAGATCGGCCGGCGGGCATTCCGGGACGGCGCGAACGAGTATCTGCTCAACGGCAACAAAGTCCGCCTGCGCGA
>Ga0073900_10000496_pt1 | contig 25551 bp, 20 predicted proteins | sample KloWWTmetKNB5Kit_FD_66666 | JGI IMG/M metagenome (GOLD analysis project Ga0073900, IMG submission 66666) | Active sludge microbial communities from Klosterneuburg, Austria, studying microevolution and ecology of nitrifiers - Klosterneuburg... | ecosystem: Engineered > WWTP > Aerobic digester >...
GAAGAAATAAGAAGCAATCAATCAACCTCGCAGGTTGGCCCGCGCAATTTTGGAAAGCCAGGTCTTTGCGGGCCAACCTGCGAGGTTAACGACGGCATCAACCCTTTGAAGCCGCAGGCGGCGGGCTGGTGTTCACCATCCACATGCTGAACCCGCGCAAGAAGGACTTGAAGCCCTCCAGATGCTCCATCGGAAAGTTGTATTTCTCTGGGGTTTGCAGAACGCGCAAAAAACAGGTGAGCCACACGTTGCGCGCCTGCGGCGTGATGTAAAACGGCATGTGCCGCGCCCGCATCATGGGGTTGCCAAAACGCTGGTTGTAAAGCGGCGGGCCACCCATCACCTGCACAAAAAAAGTGGCGTTTTTGCGCGCGGCGGCCAGCATGTCTGGCGGGAACATCTCGCGGATGGGCGACTGCTCCAACTCGCGGTAAAAGTCCTCCATCATGCGCACAATGTTGGCCTCGCCCATGCTGGCGTAAATCTCGCGGCTGGGCGATGTCACCTCGCCGGGTCGCATATCTGGCACGTATATTTCGCGGCTCATGACGGCAAGTATAAAGTGATGGTTATAGTTGGTGGTTAAACTATCACCATCAACCATGATTACAGATTTTTCCTTTTTGCATTTCTCCGATATTCACCTGACGCCCGCGGGCGAGTTGTTTTCTGGGCGAGACACCTACGCGCTGGCGCTGGATGCGCTGGATGAGGCGCAAAAGCTGGAGACGCCGCCCGCGTTCATCATCATCAGCGGCGACCTGTCTACCGATGAGACCCGCGCCGAGGGGTGTTATTTGCAACTCAACGCGCTGCTGAGTGAGATCAAGACGCGCTTCACCGCGCCCATCTTTTTGGCGATGGGAAACCATGATGAGCGAGTCGCCTTCCGCCGCGTGGTACTCCATCAGCCAGAAAGCGCCGAGCCATACTTTCACGCGCAAACGGTGAACGGCCTGCGTGTGATTGTGCTGGATTCGCTGGTGCCCGGCAAAACACGCGGCTTTTTGGATGCGCCGCAACTGGCCTGGCTGGCGGGCGAGCTGGACACCTGCGAACGCGCTCTGGTCGTGGTGCACCACTCGCCCATCCCCATTGCCGTGCCGTTTTTTGCGCCGCACCAGCTCACCAATGCCGATGCGCTCGCGGCGGTCATCGCGCCCCGCGCGGGAAAAGTGATGGGTGTGCTTTCGGGCCACATCCATTACCCCAACGCCGGGTTGTTTGCGGGCACGCTGGCCGTGAGCGCCCCGGGGTGCGCGTTTGGGCTTGATCCCGCCTCGCAAAATGGCTTGCGCACGGTCGCCTCCAGCGGGTTCAACGTGTGCCACATCCGCGCGGGTCAGCTCATCGTCAACCCCATCATCCTGCCAGATGCGCGGATTGAGCTGCGGTATTCCTCGCAGAAATTTGAGTAGAAATAAAGACCGGGAAATAAGAAAACCGCCAGGCGCAACTTCTTGTTTCTCGGTCTTTGTTTTTTGCTATCGGCTCACAATCTTCATCGGCAGCCCGTTGCGTGAGATGAGGGTGCTGACCACATCCAACTGCGGCACAAAGCCGGGCGTGGCGAGGATGGGCGCAAACCGGCGGGCAAAAATCGCCAGCAGCACCTGCGATTCAAACAGCGAAAAACTGTTGCCCAAACAAATGCGCTGGCCCGCCGCAAACGGGTGATACGCAAACGGATGTTGCGCCGCCTCGCGCTCCGGCGTCCAGCGGTCGGGGTCAAACTTTTCCGGCTCTGGCCAAAAATCTGGGTGGCGGTGAGTGAGATACGGCGAGAGCAGCGCCATCATTCCGGCGGGCAGGCGCTTGCCATCCACCACATCGTCGTTCACAATATCACGCGGGTAAATGGGGATGGATGGATACACGCGCATGGTCTCTTTTAACACCTGATACGCGTATGGCAGGCGCTTCAAGTCCTCCACCGTTGGCATTCGGTCGCCCAGAACCGTGTCAATTTCATTTTGCAGTTTTGCCAGCACATCTGGGTGGGTGGCAAGGGCATACCAGCAAAACGCCAGCGTGCGGGCGGTGGTCTCGTGCCCGGCAAAAAACATCGTGATGGATTCGTCACGCAACAAGGTCTCGCTCAGCGGCGCGCCGGTCTCTTCATCGCGGGCGGTCATCAGGCGGCCCAGCAAATCGTTGGGCCATTGCTCTTGCGGGATGGCGCGGCGCGCGCTCACCACTTCCGTGATGTACGCAAACACGCGCTGGCGGGCATCCAAATAGCGGGCGTTGCTGCCCACCTTGATCCAAATGGGCAAATGCAGTGGGTTTTGGCCCATCTCCATCACGAAGTGGATCATCGTCTCCACGTCGTCTTTCAACTCAATCATCTTGTCGCCAGACTCGGTGGTGAACAAACTTTTCAGAATAATGCTGGCGGTGACGAACATCATCTCGTCCACCATCTCCACCGTTTCACCGGTGGCCGCTTTGGTGTCCCAGCGCGTCACAAATGACTGGGCATCCTCAATCATGATGGGCAAAAACTGCTCCACCGCGCGGGGGGTGAAGAAGGGCGCCATCAGCTTGCGCTGTTTGCGCCACGGGTCGCCGGTAGAGGTGAGTATGCCGTTGCCGGTCATGTAATCTCGCACAATGTCATACGAGTCAAGCTTGTCGTAATTCTCGCGGTTGGCGATAGCGATTTGTTTCACCGCGTCTGGGTGAACCGCCAGAACCATGTTGCGCGGCCCAAGTTGAATGTGGGTCAGGTCGCCATTTTTGCGCCACTCCGATTCCAGAAAACTGAGAAACCCGCCATTTTTTTTCATCTCAAGGATGGCGTCAATCATCAGCGGGCTTTTGCGCGAAGGGAGTTTGGTTGTATTCGGAGTTTGCGTCGTCATGCGAGGTAGTATAAAACTTCACAAACGCGGGGACTGGCCGCGAGCCTGCAAAAATAAGGAACGGCCGCGGAGGCAGGCGCTCATCTATTTCAGGTAATTCGCTCTGACGAAGATGCGCAACGATTACCGCCACCGGATAAATCCGGCGGCTACTGGTTGGGAAACCCGCGAGCGGGTTATCGTAGAATTTTTTAACCCGCGCCAGCGGGTTTTCTAATGCTTAGGCGGCGGATTTTATCCGCTGCCGATGAAACGCCGACACACATGGACGCAGTGGTGCAAATTAAATCTGGGAAAAATGTGTTTTTGGGCAGGATGTGGCTTTAATCAAAACTTTTAACTGGACTTAGGCAAGGAATAGGTTTTGCGCTCAAAATTGTGTTGGGGCGGTCAAACAAGTCGGACTTCTCGCAGAAGTCCGACTTGTTCTTGCGCGACAAGACAAAATTTAATGGCGCTTTGCGTAAGTCCAGTTTTAACCAACACTTTCAACAAATTTCTCGGAATACATGGTCACGCGCTACGCCCAGCCAGCAACCCCCGCGCCCGTGAGGGCAAGAGCGGCGCGAGCACGGCCCGCTCGTCTGCGTTGAGCGCGCGGGTGAACGCCAGCGCGGCCACGTAGGCCAGCCCGCCCAGCGCAACGCCCACACCCAGCAGGTTGATGGCGTTCAGCGCGGCGCACACGGCCGCCATCACCAAACCAGCCAGCGCGGGCCGCGCGAACACATCTGCCCAATTGAGCCGCGTGATGTGCCGCCGCACGTAAAAGTAAAACGCCGCGCCTTCCACCAACTCCGACAAAATGGTGATGACCGCCGCCGCCTGAAACGAGAACAGCGGAATAAAAATGAGGTTGGCGACCACGTTAAAGACAAGCCCGATGATGAACGCGCGGGTGAGGGCGCGTTGCTGGCCCACCGCGATCAGCGCGTAGTTGGTTACGCTGTTCACCCAGCCAAACGGAATGCTCCAGATCATGAGCATGAGCGCGATTTGACCCTGCGGCAAAAACTCTTTGCCGCCCAGCACATCCACCATCCAGTGCGCGGCAAAGGTGGTGGCCACCGCCACCGGCACAGCCACCATCACCAAAAGTTTTACCGCCAGCGTGAACGCGCGGGCAAAGGGGTCATCTTGCTTGTCAAACCTCGCAGGTTGGGTGATGGAATTTTGGCTGGCCGAGGCGTCATCTCCCAACCTGCGAGGTTGACGATTGGCCGCCATGCGCGAGAGCGCGGGAAAAAGCGATTGGGTAAAAAACGCAGGGATGATGTTGAACGCATCCACAAATTTGTAGGCGGTGGAATACCAGCCCACCACGCTCGCGCCCTGCAAGCCGCGCAAAAGCGGCACATCCACCTTAAAGAAAAGGGTCGCCAGCAAATGGTTAAGCATAAGCGGGAACGCCTCGCGCAGCGTGTCCATGCGTGAGCGAACCGGGCCTTTGGCCGCGCCATTTGGCTCTTTCGCAAACCCGCGCAAAAACCGCACGCCCAGCGCGCTCCGGGCGGCCATCGCCAAAAGAACCAGCGTGATGAGGTTGACCGCGATGCTGGTGAGCGCGAGACCCACGATGCCCAGCCCAGACAACAAGGCCAGTGTGCCCAGCGCCACCTTGAGCAAAGCCGTGACCAGCGTGAACGCCGCGGGGATCTCGGCGCGTTCGTGGGCAAAAAACAACGCGCTGATGCCGGTGGACAAACTGCCCGGTAACTGGCTGAGTGTGAGCAGCAAAATAGCCAGTCCCACCTGCCCGCCGCCGCTCACCAAAATCACCAAAAGAACCACCGGCAGGGCGGCCAGCGCCAGCCCCATCCGCAGGCCGCTGGTATTGAACAAATGCGCCTCGCTGTGCGTTTTGTCTTGCGCCACCTCTCGCGTGAGATAGGTGTTCAGGCCAAAGTTCATGAAGATTTCGAACCAGCTTACGATCACCACCGCGAAGGCGTAATCGCCCGCGCCAGATGGCCCCAGCACGCGCAGCATGAGCGTGGCAAACGCAAAATCAATCAGCCGCGAGCCAATGTTGACCGCCGTGAGCACAAGGCTGTTTCGCGCCACGCGCCGCACGCCCTCGCCGTGCGCCTCTGCGCTGGCCGATGGCTTTTGCGCCCGCCGCCAAACCGCCACCACGCCCAAAAGCGCCAGCGCAGCGAACCCAACCAACGAGGCCAGCCCGCCAATGCGCACGCTGTCTGGCGAGTATTTGAACCGCACGGTATACGCGGCGGTTTTGGCCGTTTGGGCCGATGGCGCCTCGGCGGGCTTTGCGCCCAGCCCCGGAGCCGCGCCGCCAAAGGGCGCGGGTTGCGTTTGGGTGATGGTGCTTGTGGTTGGCATATCCAGCCGCACGGCGCGGAAGTTGCCATTGGCCAGGCCAATCTGCGCTTCCTTCTCATCGGCATCAGCGCCGCCAAGCGGGCGCACCCACGCCCGCCAGCCGGGGAAGTAGCTGTCTGTCAGCATCAACCACGATGGCTCATCAATCGCCACATCCACCCACACCTCATTATTTTTGTAGCTGGTGATTGTGGCGGCTTTTGCTTGCGCGGGCCGCGGGATGACGCACCCCGCATCCGAGATGCCGCAATTCGCGTCAATCATCACGTATTGGGTGGGGTTGTCGGTTTGCACGCGCCCGGCAAAGTCATTCGTAAGCAGTGCGCTGGTTTGCGGCAAGGTGAAGGCGCGGGGCAGGGCGCGGGTGTTTTGGTAAATGCGCAACTCGCCAGAGGTATACACCTGCGTGTAACCCGGCGTTTTAATCTCCACCTGCGAGGCGATGTATTTCACGCCCAGCAAATCCAACAAGGGCGAGTCTAAACTTTCGTATTTGTAAAGCGGCCCAACGCGGTTGTATTCCAGCTCCACCTGTGGCTCAATCAACTTTGCGTAATCCACATATTGCTTGGGGATGATGGAGTCGTAGCCGCGCACGTCTTGCATGTTGAACAGCCAGGGCGTGTTGGCATGAAATGGCCGCGAGCCATCGGGCGTGAAGCTGGTCATGCGCCACTGGCTTGTGTCTTTTTTCAGGAAGGCCACCGCGTCGGGCGTGGCCTCCAGCAATTTGGGGTCTTGCGCCGGGTTAAAGCCCGTCCATGCAATGGACAGGTCTGCGGCGATGAGAATCGCGGCGATGGCAGATGCGATGTAGGGGCGAGGCACTGCCGCGCCCCTACGATTTACCCATACCAATATCCCCGCGCTGGCAAGCAGCATGAGCGCAAAAAGGCCGATGTTGACCGCCTCGTAGCTAAAAAACATCTCTGGCGAGGTGAAGGCTTTATCGGCATAAAGCAAGCGCGCGAGGGCCGCGCCCACCAGCTTCTCGGCCATGGGCCAGGCCAACCGGGCCGCCACGAGCGCCATCAGCAAAACCGCGCCAAACGCGCCCGCCACAAACGCCATCACCCGCACAAGGCGGCTGCGCGGCGTGGTTTGCACAATCTGCCAGCCCGCGCCTGCCAGCGCGGCCACGCATAATGTGAGCGGGTAGAGCCAGCGAAACGGCGAGTGCAACTGGCTGAAGCCGGGCAGGGCGAACAAAAGCGCATACGCCCGCGTGCCAAAGATAAACAACACCGAGAAGATGGCGAGGATGACGAAGAAGAAGGTGGGGAAGCGGCGCTCAGACCTGTGAGGTCTCGCAGACCTCACAGGTCTAATGGCACTGATCACCGCGATGCCCGCCAGCAAAAGCGCGAACACGCTCATGTATGCGCCGCCTTCCACGTAATTTTTCACGCCCCAATGCGTGTTGCCGCTGGCGGTTTGCACGGCCTGCCACGACCCGCTGAACAGGTCAAAATACGCATGGGTGGCGGGGTTGCCAAAAAAGTTTGGCATGAGGAAGTTGAGCACTTCGCGCGGGGCGAAGCCGTAACTCATCACCTGCTCTAGCGTGCTGTGCCCGGAACTGCGAAAGTTGCGGGTGACCAGCTCGAACAACGGCACAATTTGGATGGCGCCCAACGCGCCGCCCAGCAGCGCCATCGCCAAAAGCCAGCCAGATTTTTTGAGCGCGCCCTCGCGGTTTGACGCGATGCGCCAAATGCAAAACAACGCGGCCACCATCGCGGTGTAAATGGTGATCTCCACATGCCCGGCCAAAATGTTCATGGCGATGGCAGCCGCGCCGATGATGACCGAAGACAGGGTGCGGTTGCGCCGGATGATGCGTTCGCACATCGCCAGAATCAGCGGCATCCACGCCGCCGAGGCGATCACCATTTGGAACACCACCGAGACGATCATGAATCCGCTCAACTCGTAAATCACGGCGGCGATGAGCGCCGCGCCGCGCCCCAGCTTGAGCGTGCGCATGAAGATAAACATGTTCAGCCCGGCGATGGCGAGGTTGAGAACGGTGAACCATCCGTAGGCTTTTGCCAGCGGCATGATGAGATACAAAATGCTGAGCGGGTAAAGCATGGAGTGCTGACCCGCCGCCAAAAACGGCACACCCGCAAACAAGTTGGGGTTCCAAAGCGGCAACTCGCCCGCGCGGAGCGAATCAATGGCGAACTTTTTCCACTCGTAATTTTCCAGCACCAGATCGGCCAGCAGGTCGTTTTGCGGGCGGGTGATGCCAAACTGCCCGGCCAACTGCTTGAACGGCTCGTATTGATACAGAATATCTGCTGGAAGAAGGGTTTTGCCGCCCAGCGTGACCGGCGCAAACAACACAAACGGAAGCGCAAACAAAAACGCCACGCACAGCAGCGTGAACCAGTTTGCGCGAAAAAAGCGACGCATCATTGCGCCCATTCTAGCGGGTGGCCGGTTTGGATGCGTGGTTTGCGCGGCGCGGCAGAGGCAATCAACCTCGCAGGCCAACCTGCGAGGTTGTAAGTCCAGTTCACATACGGGTGCATTCGCCAAAAGGGGCAGAGGGAAGTCCGAGCCGGAGCGTTGTGATTTTTTAAGCGCCAAAGGCGCGTTCCATACCAGCCCGGAGCGGCGCTCCGGGCAAATTGGCGTGGAGCTTCGCTCCCGCCTGATATAGAGCGCCCCTTCGGGGCTTTTTGGCAGGATATTGGATGGTTTTTCATTTCAAGTTTTGCCCCTTTCCGCGAATGCACCCTCACATACGCCAATCGGTAAAATGGCAGATATGTCCAACGCCATTGCCATTCTCGATTTTGGATCGCAGTTCTCACAGCTCATCTCGCGGCGGGTGCGCGAGGCCAATGTGTATTGCGAATTATTTCCCTGGGATGCTCCCGCGGAGCGCGTGCTGGCGCTTAACCCGCGCGGCATCATTCTTTCTGGCGGGCCAAACAGCGTGTATGACCCCGGCGCGCCAACCTTGCCCGCGTATGTTTTGCAGGCGGGCGTTCCGGTGCTGGGGGTGTGTTACGGCATGCAGCTTTTGGCGATGGCGCTGGGCGGGGCGGTGACCCCGGCTCAACGCCGCGAATATGGCCCGGCGCAGATTACGTTGCTGGATAACGCGCTTCTGCCCGCTGGAACGCGCGAGCTAAACGTGTGGGCCTCGCATGGAGATCACGTGGCGCAACTGCCGCCCGGCTTCAGAGCCATCGCCACCAGCGCCAACGCGCCCATTGCCGGCATGGCGGATGAGGCGCGGAAAATCTATGCCATCCAGTTTCACCCGGAGGTGGGGCACACCCAGCGCGGCGGGGAACTCATCGGCCATTTTGCGCATGCCATTTGCGAGTGTGATTCCTCGTGGAACGCGGCCAACATCATCCAAATTGGGGTGGAAAAGATTAAGGCGCAAGCGGGGGATCGCCCGGTCATTTGCGGCCTGTCTGGTGGCGTGGACTCCTCGGTGGCCGCGGCGCTCATCCACAAAGCGATTGGTGACCAGTTGACCTGCGTGTTTGTGGACACGGGCATGTTGCGCAAGGGCGAGGGCGAACAGGTGATTGAGACCTTTCAGCGCGAGCAGGGCATCCGGCTGATCGCCCTCAACGCCAGCGAGGATTTTTTGGACGCCCTGCGCGGCGTGACCGACCCGGAGCAAAAACGCAAGATCATCGGCGAGAAATTTATCCGCACGTTTGAGGGGCAAATTCAAGGGCTGGCGCAAGGCAAGCCGCTTTTGGCGCAGGGCACGCTTTACCCAGATGTGATCGAATCGCGCGGGCCGGAGCGCAAGGCGGCGGCCAAAATTAAGACGCATCACAACGTGGGCGGTTTGCCCGCCGATATGCGGTTTGAGCTGATTGAGCCGCTGCGGTTTTTGTTCAAGGATGAGGTGCGCGCCATTGGCTCGGCGCTGGGGCTGCCAGATTCAATCGTGTGGCGGCATCCTTTCCCTGGGCCGGGGCTGGCCGTGCGCTGCCTGGGCGAGATTACGTTTGAGCGGCTGGAAAAACTTCGCGCCGCAGATGCCATCATGCAAGAGGAGTTGGGCCGCGCCAACTTGATGCGCCAAACCGCGCAGGCGTTCGCCGTGCTGTTGCCGGTCAAAAGCGTTGGGGTGATGGGTGATGGGCGGACTTACGAGGAGGCCATCGCCTTACGCGCGGTGACGACCGATGATTTTATGACCGCCGACTGGGCGCGTTTGCCGCATGAGGTGCTGGCAAAAATGTCCAGCCGCATCGTGAATGAGGTGCGCGGGGTGAACCGCGTGGTGTATGACATCACCAGCAAGCCGCCCGGAACGATTGAGTGGGAGTGACTCACGGCGAACAGCTTTTGCTGGTTTTCCACAAGCTCTCAAACGCGGCGGGGCTGGCGCTGGCGGCGGCAAAGCTTCCGGCGGGCAAAGGTTGCGCGGGCGGCGCGGCAAGCTCCATCACAAACACAGGCAGCCCCCGCGCATAAACTTTTTGCGCCGCGGCCGCATCGGCCAGACCATACACCACATTTTTGCCCTGCAAAGGCGCGCTGGTTGCGGGGTCGGGGTCCAGCAGCCAATCGGCGTTGCTGATTAGCACGATGTCGTCCACGCCCAAACCGCGCACAACATCCACCATGCGCTGGGCAATGGCCTTTTGGCGTTTGGAGTTGGCCCCTGCGATGGGCTGAGTGAACGGCTCCAGCCACACGCCGGGCGAATTCTTAAGGTAGCTCAGGGCGAGGCGCATCCAGTCTTCCGCGTCGTCGGCCTGGTTATCGGGTTTGGCAGATGGGTTGTTCACCCGGCTGAGAACCGCCACCATGCCCAGCCGGTTGGCCTGCGCCACAAACGGCTGAACCTGACCCGGAACAAAGGTGGGCATAATCTCGCTTTCGGTGATGTTGAGCCGCACAATTTTTGCGCCGCGCTGGCTTAGCTCTTGCAGATTTTTTTCTGGCGCGGGCAAGTCTTTGAGCGCGGGCAGCGACCCGCCATACAGCGCCAGCGGGCGGCCCTGCGCATCTTGCACAACCGCGCCCGCCACATTCATGGCGCACATGCTGGATGGCTCTGGGGTAATGACCACGCCCTGCGGTTTGCCGCACGCCGCCAGCGTCAGTGTCGCTGCCGCCGCGCACAGCGCAAAACGCCATCTGCTATTTGTCATTCGCAATTCCTTCTTCATGGGCGCAATGCTACACTCTATATCAGAAAATAACATGACGCGGGTAAAAATATGCGGCCTCACCAATCTTGAAGATGCGATATGCGCCACCGAAGCGGGCGCGGACATGCTGGGGTTTATCTTTTACCCCAAAAGCCCTCGCGCGGCGCATGTGGATGTGGTGATGGATATCGCGCCCGTCGTGAGAGCCATCAACCCGGATGTGAAATGCGTGGGCGTGTTTGTGAACGAAAGCCCGGCGCACATGCTGCGCATTCTTGACCTGGCCGGGTTGGATTACGCCCAACTGAGCGGCGACGAGCCGCCGGAAGTTTTGCGGGCGATGGGCAGCCGCGCCTACAAGGTTGTGCGCGAGGGACATCAACTTGCGGCGTTTGCGTTTGCCATCCCAAACCCGCAACCCAATGCGCCCGATTTTTTGCTGGACACGCCGCATACTCAGCTTTATGGCGGCACGGGCGTGCGGGCCGATGAGTTTGTGGCCTCGGCGCTGGCGCGTCAACACCGCATGATTTTGGCGGGCGGGCTAAACCCAAACAACGTGGCCGAGGCCATCCGCGCGGTGCAACCCTGGGGCGTGGATGTGTCCAGCGGGGTGGAGGCCGCGCCCGGCAAAAAAGATCATGAGAAAGTGCGGGCGTTTGTGAAATACGTTCGGGGCTAACCCGCCTCACACCCACGCCATTTGCCAGCCGATGGGTTGTCCGTCGCGGTAAGGCATCACGCCGTGAAATTGGCGCGGGTCATCGCCAAACACCAGCGGCAAAAAGTATTTGTCGCCGGGCCACATCGGCAACATGGATGGGTCATCGCACGCGCGGAGGATTTTGCTCACCGCCACCCACTCCAGTGTGCCTTCGTCATTTTTGGTCAGCGGCGCTCCCGCCCATTCGGTGATGAGAAAGATAAACCCCAGCCAGTCTTCGCCATTTTTGCCAAAGCCCGGCCAGTTCACCGTGCCGCGCAGGGCAAGTTTGGTCGCGTCAATCCCGGCTTCCTCGCGGATCTCGCGGCGCATCCCGCTCACCACATCCTCCTCGCGCTCCAGCTTGCCGCCCAGCCCGTTGTATTTGCCGAGATGAAGGTCGCCGGGGCGCGTGTTGCGGTGAATAAGCAACGCCTGTGTTTTGTCGGCGTTCAGAATGTATCCGAGTGTGGCGAGGATGGGGGTGTAGGGCATGGGTGAGGTGTACAGGTTTTATGCGCTTGGCTTTCTTTTTCTAACAGGACTTGCTTGCAAAATAAGATCGTCATTCCCGCGCAGGCGGGAATCTATAACTAACCCGCAAAACGAGTGACGAGGAACGAGACTTCCATTGTGTTTTTGGTTTGGCTTGGCATGGATTCCCGCTTGTGCGGGAATGACGGACATCCTTTCGGTTGTTTGAGATACATTTTGCGCGCGCATGGTTCTAAATCAGTTTATTGCAATAATGGAACCACGCCTGAAATTTTGTTTGCTTATTACAACGAAACCCGATCTTTATCAAATCGGGTTTCGTTAGCTCAATTACTTTTTGCTTGCGGGCGGTGGCGCGCCGGGGGCGGGCTTGCCACCCGGAGGAGGCGGAGCCGCCGGAGGCTTTGCCGCTGGTGGCGGCGCTCCTGCCGATGGCGGTTTGGCCGCAGGTGGTGCACCGGGTGGTGGCGCTCCTGCTGATGGCGGTTTGGCCGCGGGCGGCGCACCCGGAGGCGGCGCGGAAGCCGACGGTTTTGGCGCACCGGGCGCAGGCGCGGTAGCGGGTTTGGCCGCAGGCGATGGCGCAGCTTTTGCAGCCGGCGCGGGCGCTCCGCCCTTCTTGGCTGCCGCAGCGCCTTTCTCGGCCATCTCACGCGCCCAACCAGTTGGGTGCAACGCGGCATGATACGTGTCTGGGTGCTCCAGCATGGCCTTGTCGTATACCAGGCGGTCTTCGGGCACCTGCCCAGGGAAATAGGCGATCTCGTAATCTTTGTTCATCTTGATCGCATCGAACGGGCAGAACTCGGCGCAATAGCCGCAGTTCATGCAGATCGTGGAATCAATAAAAAACTTTTGGGGCTGAGGCACAGGCCGCTTGGTTACGGGGTCTTCCGTCCGCACAATCCAAATGCACTGCGGCGGGCACACCTTTGGACAAATGCCGCACGAGGTGCACTTGATCTCATCAAGGGTGGTATCGTGAACCAGAAACGGAATATTGCGAAAGTTCTCTGGCAGTTCTGCCTTCTCCGCCGGGTATTCAATCGTCACCGTGCCCTTTGCCTTTGGGCTTTGGCGGCGCAAATAGCGCGGGCCGGTCTCCGCATCGCGGCCCCAGTATTTCAAATCTTCTGTATAGGTTGCAATGAAGTGCCGCAATGTCACTCCCAAACCCTTCAGAATGCCCTGTCCAAGTAATGCCATGTTTGCTCCAAATCAATTACTAATTACGAATTACTAATGACCAATTCGTAATTTATCGGTCCACTTCTCCCAACACAATATCCAGGCTGCCCAAAATCACAACCGCGTCGGCGATCTTTGAGCCGACGGTCATCTCGCGCAGCGAATTAAGATTGATAAACGATGATGAGCGGATGTGATAGCGATACGGGTTCTGGCCGCCATCGCTCACGATGTAGTACCCCAGCTCGCCCTTTGGCGTTTCCACGCGCCCATACGCCTGACCCGCTGGAACGCGGTGGGTATATGCCTTCTTCCCGGCCTGAATGTCTCCCCACTTGGAGTTGGTCTCGGCCTGCTCAATCGCCTGCTTGAGGATTTTGATGCTCTCGCGCATCTCGGCAATGCGAACGCGGTAGCGGTCATACACGTCTGCCCCAAACAACGTTGGGATTTGAAAGTCAAAGCGGTCGTAGATGCCATACGGGTCGGCGCGGCGGATGTCGTATGGCACGCCCGCGGCCCGCAAACACGGCCCGGTGAGCGAGTAGGCAATGCTGCGGTCGGCGGGCAGGTAGCCCACGCCAATGCAGCGCGCCTTCACAATTTCGTTGTCGCTCAGCAGTTCTTCCAGTTCATCAATTTTGCGGGGGATGCGATCCCAAACCAGCTCGCGCATTTGCGCCCACTGTTCGCTCGTCAGGTCGCGGTTCACGCCGCCAAACCGCATGTAATTGCACATCATGCGGCTGCCAGAAACGGCCTCGAACAAGTCCAAAATCAGGTCGCGCTCGGTGATGAAATACAGCGCGGGGGTGTAAAACGCGCCCAGGTCGTTGAGCAAAAACCCAATGGCCCAGAAATGGCTCTCAACGCGGGTCAGCTCACTCATAATCACGCGCAGGTATTCGGCGCGCTCGGTGGGTTTAATGCCCATCATCTTTTCAACCGTGTGCACATAGCCCCACTCGTTCACCATGCCCACGATGTAATCCAGCCGGTCGGTATACGGCGTGTTTTGCAGCCAGGTGTTGCGCTCGCCAATCTTCTCGTGGTTGCGGTGCAGATAGCCCAGCACCAGCTTCACATCGGTCACGGTCTCGCCATCCAACTGCACCACCATGCGCAAAACGCCGTGGGTAGATGGGTGTTGCGGCCCCATGTTGACGATAATGCGGTCGGTCCGCATCTCCTCCGTGTCCGCAATCCCGTTGCGATTGGTGTCCAGCGCCATCTCGGCAAGACTGGCCGATGAGATGCTTGGCACATCTACGCCCATCGTCTCATACAGGTTGCCATCGGGTTTTGAGGTGTATGTGAACGGGTCAAAATCTGCCGGAATTTCAACGTTGTCGCCCCAGGGCACGCGCTCTTCGGCCAGCACATGGTTGCCGCCCGGCCAGCGCGATTCAAACGGCTTGGTCTCGCCCTCGTAATATGCTTCGCGCCAATCTTTGCGCAACGGCCAGCCCCTAAACCCATCCCACATGAGAATGCGCCGCAGGTCTGGGTGCCCGGAAAAAGAGACGCCGTACATGTCATAAATTTCGCGCTCCTGGAATTCCGCGCCCGGGTAGACCGACACAAGCGAGGGGATCGGCTCGGTGGGGGCCACTGCGTCGCCGCGCGGCACACGCACCTTCAGGGTGATGGGGCTTCCGCCGCCCGGCACGCGCTGCATTTGATGCACGACCTCGATGTAGCCTTCTTTTGCGTAGTCCACCGCGGTGGCGTTTGCGAGCATGTTGTAATCCAGCTCATCGCGGCAATAGCGGGCCACATCCAGCAATTTGGCGGGGTCGTTGAGCAAAAGGCCATCGTATGGCGCGGCCACAAGCGCGTCTGCGCCAAATTTCTCTTGCAGTTTTGCCATCTCCGGCGTTAGTTGCGCCAATGGGAGGCTGGCTGTTTTTGTCGTGGGTGTTGACATTTTTTTATTTTTTATTGGTTATTGGTTAACAACGTGCCAAAGAATCATCCTTGTCATCTCTGTCAACCAAGTCATCCCTGTCATCAGACTTTCCGCATGTCAATCAAATCTGGTCCAAGCATGGGGATGGGAACTTCGGTGGCCTCGCCTGGCTTAAACCAGCGCACGGTCTTGATGGATTCCTTCTCCATCTTTTCCTGGAGTTTTACAAACCCGTGCAAAAGCGCCTCTGGGCGGGGTGGGCAGCCCGGAATATACACATCCACCGGAATGTATTTGTCCACGCCGCTGACCACGTTGTAGCCGTCTTTGAACGGGCCGCCGCTGGTGGCGCACGCGCCCATGGCGATCACATAGCGCGGCTCTGGCATTTGGTTATACAAACGCACAATTTGCGGCACCATCTTCTTGGTTACCGTGCCAGACACAATCATCAGGTCGGCCTGGCGGGGGCTTGGGCGCATTAGCTCCCAGCCAAACCGCGAGAGGTCGTGGCGGCTGGCGGCGGTGCAGATCATCTCGATGGCGCAGCAGGCCAGGCCAAACAACATGGGCCAGGTGCTGCGCTTGCGCCCCCAGTTGTAGAGCTTGTCCAGCGTTGTAACAAACACATTGTTGTTCAACTCTGGCGGCACCATGGGGTCGTTTCTGACCTCATCGGGCAACGTTGGAACGGGTGTGGTTTGAAAATCTGACATTATTTCTCTAATTCAATCCATTCGGCTTGAATTGCTTCCAATATTTCTGTGTAACCGCCATCAGGCGCGTCGCAAAAGCCATCCAGCGCAACCGCCCAGTTTGCCAGCGTGCCCAAATCCAGCTCCGCCGGCTCAATCTGCGGGTGAGCCTTCTTGAGCAAAAGCGCGATGCCATACGCGTCATCCCAATACAGCGGGTCTTGTGCCAGTTGCGCTGCGACCATTTTGCGGATTATACCTTTTGATTGCCTTTTGTGAGGACTGCTAGAATTACATCATTGTCGTGCAAAATCCAAAACGGATTTTTTGCTGGGAGCTTGTTCTTTTTTAGCCGGGGTAATTGAGGAGGCCATTGTGTCAGAAACCGTGGTTATGACAAATCAGGGGGGGGTAAAGTCTTCCCAACGTTATATCTATTTGTTCAATTTGTTGGGGGATGCGCCATCCTGTTTTGTGTTATCTATGCGTTGCGATATATCTCAAGATATGGCGTGAATGTTCCGCATAATGATGATTGGAACTATATTTCTCAATATCAAAATTTTCTGGCGGGCAAGCTAAATTATTTTGATCTGATGACCCTGCAAGATTCAGGATATCGGCAACCCACACTCCGCTTATTCTGGTATCCCTTGTTAGCGTTAAGCCATGTTGACATGCAGGTGATTTTGGTGGGCCATGTTGGGCTTATCCTGGCATGTTTGATGGGTGTGTTTCTGATTTATCGCTCCATCTCACCAAAAATAAATCTTCTGGCTTTTGCTCCAGTTGCTTTGCTCATGTTTGGCACGGGTCAATCAGAAGGGTTGCTCTGGGCGGGCACAACGCCGTATTTTTTGGCTAATCTGGGCGTCGTTTTTGCGCTGGCATTGATTGGAAGATCTCAAACAAAATACTTTGTTTTGGGCCTGATTGCAGCCGTTTTTGCAAATTATTCGTATGGCAACGGCTTTTTGGTGTGGCCATTAACCGCATTGATTCTTCTCGCGGGCAAACCCAACAAACGCCGCTGGCTGACATGGCTTTTTGTCGCAGGCATTTCGGTTGGCCTGTATGCAATCAATTGGGTGATGTTTACTGCGCCCGGCTTATTTTCGCATTCACCCAGCTTGGGCGAAGTTTTTCGCCGAAACCCGTTTGACGTCTTTGAATTCTTTTTCTCCACGCTGGGCATGTCATTAAACGGCAAACGCTGGTTTGGGCATGTGCTTTCCTTTCAATCGGTGGCGCATCCGGCGGTGATGGGAGTTGTGCTTGTGTGTTTGTTTGTCGGGCTGGTGGTTTATCTCGCGATTCGCAAAGACCTGCGCGCCAGCGCGTTGCCAATCGCGCTGTTTCTCTTTGGCTTGGGCAATTCTGTTTTGCTTGTGCTGTGCAGGGTAGGTGATGGAGAAGCAGGCGCGTACACCACTCGGTACGTCATTTCAACCACGCTGGCGGCGGTTGGCCTTTACTTGATGCTGGTTCGCGCCAGCAACCATGCCGGGGGTTTTTGGCGTGTAACGCCGTTTTTATGCGGCGCGCTTATTGTGTGGCTTTTCATCACCATCAAAATACCAGATGCCAATGACTTTGGGCAAGCCTGGCAGATTCAGCGTTTGGCGGCCCGCGCAAATTTGCAAAATTTTGAAAAACTGAATGACGCGGCTCTTGTTAAAGCAGGTTCTGGTTATCCTGCGGATTTTTTAAGAGCATCGCTGGGCGAGATGAAACGCAGTCACTCCGGCGTGTTTATCCCGTAAAAACAGTTGACAACTTGAAGTTGCGTTTTTGTAACGCGGGTGCGCTGAGCTAGCGCCCCACGTCTACCCACGCGCGGAGCATGTTGCGCCAGTAGCGGTCAAACTCGACAATATCGCCCGCCACCGGCTGAGGGTCCTTCAGCCACGGGTCTTGAAACAAAAATTGCGTGGGCGTGTAGCCAACGACCACTTTCCAGTGCGACCAGCCTTTCCAGCGCAAGCCCTCAAATCGGAACGGCTCGCCGTGCAGCACAACCGGCACGCGCCCGGCCAGCAGGCTGGCCCGCAACTGCCCCAGCGACCCAAACACATGGGCGCGGGCGTTCACGCCATCTCGCCGCAAAAAATTGGCGATGGCGCCCGGGAAGGTATACGCCCGCGGCGGAAAGCGATTGATGCGCGGCAAAAGCGACTTCCACTCGATAAAATTTTTGGTGAGCAAACCGGCAATTTGCAGACCAGTCACAACCGGCTGGCCCGTCACGATGTTCACCGCCATCGCCGCGCTAAATGGGCCGCAATGATTTGGCGAGTCGGTGGCGACCAATTGATATTGATGAAATTGTTCCGTGCCGGGCCGCAAATACGAATCCATGAAGTAGCGCGGCGCGCCCGCGCTGGCTTGCGCGGTGGGGATGTTGGCGTTTGTCGTCATGCAGCTTCTTGAACGCGGCGAGACGCGTTTGTTCGGCGCGCCATCGCCCGAAGCAACAACCCACCGCACAACAACCAGGTCATGATGATGGCGTTGACCAGCATGGGCGGCACCAGCTCTGTGCCCAGCGGCAGCGGCGGGTAATAGCCGTATCCGCCAACGCGCGGGGCGATGGGCGCGTAATCCACAACATCGCTCAGCACAAACCAGAGCAGCGCAAAGAGAGAATCTTTTACCGATGGCCGCACATACAGCAAAAGCAGCAGGCCAAGAATGGTGAGGCCAAAATGCGAGGCAAACATCACCGGCCCGCTAAACAGGCTGGTCAATTCAATGTCGCCCGTCCGCGCCCAATACAGCGCCCAAAACGTCATCGTCCACACGCCGTATTTGATGCAGGCCACGGCGGTGAGGGTGTTAAACGTATTGTTGCCGCGCCGGTAATGCAAAGTGAGCAGCGCCACGCCAAACAACCCGGCGGCCAGAGGGCAATCTGGGATGAAGGGATACGCCCAAAGCGGTGGCTGCATCACATCAAAAAATTCGCCATACCAGCCCACCGTGCCCACGAGAAACGCGGCCATGCACGCGGCGAACGCCAGCCACACCAGCCCGCGCTGCGCCACAAACCAATCTGTCCATTTGCGGAGAAAGCTCATCCGCTGGATTTTACGCCAGGCCCCAAAAGCGGGCCAAGCCTTCCTCAGTTTTGCAAAACATGTAAATCTTGAGGCGGTTGGGTGTGGAGACGCAAAATCTTGCGTCTCCACACCCAACACCCCAGATGACACGCACGACGAAAAAAGAACTTGCCCCGCCAAATGCTGGTATAACCAGATATTCTGATGAGGAGAATTGTCCGGCTGGCAGCCGGAGTTGGCGCAGCGCTGGCGCTTGGCGCGTGCAATCCGCCCGTGCCCACCGCAACGCCTGCAAAGCCAACCGCAACGCAGGCGCCGGTTTTGCCTACCCCAACCCGATCACCCGCGCCCACGCCGACGCTCACCATCGCGCCCGCGCCCACCCGCACGGCTGTTCCCCCGCGCGCCAGCGGGCCAACACCCACGCCCGGCCCCGCGCCCACGCCGTTGCCCGCCGCCAACACGCTCATCATCACGCTCAAGGCTGGGCTAAAGTGGAGCGATGGAACACCCTTCACCGCCAGAGATGTGGCCGGGACATACGACATTTTGTGGGCGCAAGATCATCCTGTTTGGACGCTTTTGCGCGATGTGCGGGAAGTGGATGAGCGCACGGTGGCGTTTGATTTTCAAATTGCAAATGTATGGACGCAGCACACCATCTTGCGCCAGCAAGTCATCGCCCCCTCTTCTCAATATGGCTGGCTGATGGATGAAGCGGCGGAGATGAGGGCGACCCTTGCCGGGACAAATTCGCCAGAGCGCCACGCGTTCTTGGATGCGCTGCAAAAATACAACCCGATCAACGCCGATGGGGTTGGCCCGTATCGCGCCGAGGCCGATGCCATCACCAGCACAATTTTGACAAAAAATGCGGGTGGCTACGCGGCGGGCGCAGCCCAGTTTGACCAAATTGAGCTTGCGGGCGGGAGCGTGTACTCCGCCGCCGTCCTTTACTCAAATGGAGAGCTGGATTACGCGCCGGTGCTGTTGCCATCGGCCACCATGAGCGAATTGCGCAGCCTGCCCGGCGCGTTTATGCCCGCTGGCGGCACCGGCATTGGGGTGGGGATGTGGCTTAACGCCGCCCGCGACCCGTTTGGCAGCAAAGAAATGCGCCAGGCGCTGGCGTACTCCATCAACCGGCAAATGGCGCTGAGCCAGACGCTGGGCGAGGGCGGAACGGCGGCGCGGTATCTGGCGGGTTTTTCGGATGCGCTGGCCCCGCAATATCTTCCAAGCGAGGTGATCTCGCGGTTGAACACCTATGCCCCAAGCGCCGACCGCGCGGCGACCATGCTGGTGACACAAGGCTACACCCGCGGCACAGACAAATTGTGGCGCAATGCCAAAGGCGCGCTTTTGGCCCCGGTTATTTCTGTGCCAGAAGAATATGCCGATCTGCTGGCGTTGGCCGAGAACATCCGTGAGCAATTGAACGCGGCAGGCTGGAGCGCCCGCGTTCAAGCCATCCCCGCGGCTTTATTGGAAGAAAACCTGCGCGCGGGAAATTTTGACTTGATGCTGGGCGATGTCTTTCACACCGGGCTGCCGCACCCCGCTGCCGCGCTGAGCGAGATGATGGCCGGGGTGGCCAACAACCCCGCCGCGCTGCCCGGTTCGCGGGGGATGGGCTGGGCGTGGCAGCAAAACCTGCTGGGCAGCGGGAGCGTGGATGTGCCAAAAACGCTGGCCGCCTGCGCGGATGGGTTTGGGGTGGGCAAGCCAAACCCATCTTGCACAAAACTCGCGCTTATTTTTAACGATCAATTGCCAGTGCTGCCTTTGCTGGAGCGCTCGTTAACAGACGTGGTGAACACGCAGGGGCGGGCGATGGGTTGGGCGCAGGCCGACGCCCTGGTCTGGCGGCAGAACGCGCTCACAGACAACGCCATCGCCACGCAAATTTTTTCTGGAACGCTAAAACCCACCGAGGACAACGCCGCTCGCCGGCTGGTCATTTTTGGGCAGGCGGGGCCGCTGGGGTCGTATTCGCGCAACCCGTTTCACGATAATTTTGTGGGCAACGCGCTGGGGCCGGTGGCGGGGCCGCTGGTTAACCCGCCCTTGTTCTGGTTCAATTGGGCCAATGCCACTTACGAGCCAATGCTGGCCGAAAAATTTGAATTCAAATGAGTTTTCGCAGACAGCCCGAACCAAAATTTATCCGCATCTTTAGCGCGGCCTGCCTGTTCATGGCGCTGGCCTTGTTTTTGAGCATCACCCTGCGCCAGTTCAATTTGCCGGGTTTTTATTACGATGAAGCCCTTGACCTGACGCCCATGCTGGATTTGATGGGGCAGGGTGGCACGCCGCTTTTGCGCAACATTGGGGTTGGGCCATACCCGGTCATGCTGCTGGATTACATGGGCAGTTTGGGCGGTTACCTGACCGTGCCGTTTATGAAAATTTTTGGCGTGGGCTGGCTGGCCGCCCGCGCCCAGCCCATCTTCTTCTCGTGCATCACAATTGTTTTGGCGTGGCTTTTGGCGCGGCGCTGGTTTGGCGGGCTAACCGCCGGGGTGATGGCGCTTTTGCTGGCCGCGCAACCTTCGTTTATTTGGTTTTCGCGTCAGGGCATCAGCGTCACCAGCGTGATGACCGTGTTCTCGGTGGGCGCGGCCCTGCTGGTTGATGTGTGGCGGGAAAAGACGGAAGGGGCCTCGGTCTTCCGTCTTCCGTCTTCCATCCTGCTTGTTCTTGCCGGTCTCTTGCTGGGGCTTGGTTTGTGGGCCAAATTTTTGTTTTTCCGCTGGCTGCTGGCTTTTTTTGTGATGGAAGTTGTGTGGGTGGTTTTAAGCGCCCGGAGCGCGTCCCAACAGGTTGGGCGCAGCGCTCCGGGCGCCAGGTTGCGCACCTGGCTCGCCCCGCGCCACCTGGCGTGGGTGTTGCTGGGCGGGGTGATGGGAGCCGCGCCGCTGATTTACTTCAACCTTGTTGGCCTTGTGCGCGATGGCAACCCCTACACCTTTGGCCTGCTGGTAGATTCTTTGACCAAACCCACCCAGCAGTTTGGGGTGAACAACCACGACTTTTTTAGGAATCTGCAAAAGGCGCTGGATGATGTGCGCGTGTTTGTGGATGGCAGCTATTTTTGGTACAACGGCGTGCCGTTTAGCAACGTGTACGCCGTGCCGGCGCTGGTGGGCGCGGTTGGGCTGGGAATTTTGTTTGTGTTATTTAGACGGAAAACGGAAGACGGAGGACGGGCCGTCTCCGGTCTCTCGCCTTCCGTCCATTTTGCCCAGCTCCTCGCTGCTCTCGCCGTGCTCACGCTCATGGGCGCGTTCACCGTGAGCGGGCAGTGGGCCACCCATCAATTCATCATGGTGCCGTGGCTGCAAATGGTGGTGGCGTGGGCGGCGGTTAATGGGTGTTGGTTATTGGTTAATGCGTTGGTGCGAAGAAGTCAACCGACAACCAACACCCAACAAAAGATTCAAGGTGTTTTTGTGGTTTTGGCCGCTTTTGCCATACTCGCGCTCCCTTTCTCTCAAGACCTTTGGGTGAGCGAGCAGCATCATCAAAAATTGGAGGAGACGGGCGGGAGCGGGCGGTTTAGCGACGCCATTTACAAACTGGCAGATTATTTCGACTCGCGGAGCGTGGCGCAACCCATCGCCCTGGATTGGGGTATTGAGAAGAGCGTGCGCGTGTTAACCGGCAACCAGGTGCGCCCAATGGAGATTTTTGGCTATTCCAAAGACCCATCCCCAGAATTTTTGACGCAGGCGGCGGAATTGCTGAAAAACCCGAATAACGAATACATTGTGCTTTGGGATAGATTCGCCGTTTATAATCGGAGAAAAGTATTTACCGACCTGGCGAACAACATGGGCAAGCAGGTGCGCGAAACATTCATTGCGCACGAGAAAAGCGGCCTGCCGGTGTATGTTGTGCTGAAAGCAGAATAGAAACAAATGTGTAACGTGTAAAGTGTAATTTGGCAGCGCAAGTGGCGGCTTTTGAAAATTACACGTTACACATCACACGGTATAAAAAATCAGGAATAACACATGGCAACATCAAACGGAACTGGCAAAGGATACGGGCAGGTGAGCGAAGTCAAAGGCGGCGTGGTTGACGTTGCGTTTGATCACGAACTCCCGGAGATTTATGAGGCGCTGGAAATTGACCGCCCCGGCGGAAAACGCCTTGTGCTGGAGGTTCAGCAGCACCTTGAGGGCAACAGTGTGCGCACGGTTGCGATGGACACCACCGACGGCCTTCGCCGTGGCGACCACGCGCGGCGCACCGGCGCTCCCATCAGCGTGCCGGTGGGCAAGGCCACCTTGGGCCGCATTTTTAACGTGCTGGGTGATGCGATTGACGGCGGGCCTCAACCCGTGACCGAAATCAAATATCCGATTCACCGCCCCGCGCCCCCGTTGGAAGACCAGAAGACCGCCGCAGAAGTGCTGGAGACCGGCATCAAGGTGATTGACTTGATCGCGCCATTTACCAAAGGCGGCAAGACGGGCATCTTTGGTGGCGCAGGCGTGGGCAAGACCGTGTTGATTCAGGAGCTGATTAACTCCATCGCCAAGTTCCACAACGGCTACTCGGTGTTCGCGGGCGTGGGCGAGCGCACGCGCGAAGGCACACAGCTTTACCGCGAAATGAACGAGGCCAAAGTGATTGACAACCTCGTGATGGTGTTTGGCCAGATGAACGAGCCAGCCGGTGTGCGCCTGCGCACCGCGCTCACAGGCGTGACGATGGCCGAATACTTCCGCGATGAGGGCCGCGATGTGCTGCTGTTTATTGACAACATCTTCCGCTTCGTGATGAGCGGCGCGGAAGTGTCGGCGCTTTTGGGGCGCATGCCCAGCGCGGTGGGTTACCAGCCCACGCTTGGCACAGAGATGGGTTCGCTGCAAGAGCGCATCACCTCCACCAAGCGCGGCTCCATCACCAGTATGCAGGCCGTGTATGTGCCAGCCGACGACTACTCTGACCCTGCGCCGGTGGCGACCTTCTCGCACCTGGATGCGACCATCAACCTGGAGCGCAGCATTTCCGAGAAAGGCATTTACCCCGCGGTGGACCCGCTGGCCAGCACCAGCCGCGCCCTTGACCCGCTGATTGTGGGCGAGGAGCATTACAAGACCGCCCGCGAAGTTCAGCGCGTTTTGCAGCGCTACAAAGATTTGCAAGACATCATCGCCATTTTGGGCGTGGACGAATTGAGCGAAGACGACAAGGTTCTGGTGTCTCGCGCCCGCAAGGTAGAGCGCTTCCTGGGCCAGCCGTTCTTTGTAGCCAAAGTGTTCACCGGCGTGGATGGCAAATATGTCAAGATCAAGGATAACGTGCGCAGCTTCCAGCGCATTTTGAGCGGCGAGATGGATGAAATTCCAGAAGTGTATTTCTACAACCGCGGCGTGGTGGATGAGGTCATTGAAGCCTACGAGGCGGATCGCAAGAAGAATTAAGAATGTTGAATTCTGAATGCTGAAAGCGGAAAACTAAGTTTGCTTTCAGAATTCAGAATTCAGAATTCAGAATTCAGAATTCCTATGCTCCATCTAGAAATTGTTACCAGCGAACGCACCATCTATAACGGCGAGGTGGATATGGTCACCGTGCCGGGCGGGGATGGCGTGATGGGCGTGCTGCCCAAACACGCGCCTGTGCTCAGCACGCTCAAACCGGGCGAGCTGCGCGTGCGCGTGGGCAACGATGTGCAGGAGTTTGCCATCGGCGGCGGGTTTGTGGATATTCATGATGACCGCGTGATTATTTTGGCAGATAGCGCCGAGCGCGCCGATGAGATTGACGAGGCCCGCGCCGAGGCCGCCATGAACCGCGCGGCAGACCTGCTTAAGAACCCGCCGCAGAACAAAGAAGAGCTGATTCATATTGAAAATTCTTTGCGCCGCAGTCAGGTGCGCTTGCGCATGGTTCGCAAAGGCCGCGGCGTAGCCCAGTAGCGGGCAAAGCGAAATGTGAAAGGAAGGTGACAAGGCGACGAGGTGACAAGGTGAAACCGGCCAGCCTGCTTTACACTTTGCACTTGGCACTTTGCACTAACTTATGGCATTACTTCGCGCCGAGATCGGCATAGACCTGGGAACCGTGAACATTGTGGTGTATGTTCGCGGGCAGGGCATTGTTATTCAAGAACCCTCTGTTGTCGCCATCCTAAGCCGGGAAAACCGGATTGTGGAGGTGGGCGAAGCCGCGCGGCAAATGTATGGCCGCACCCCCGATGAGATTGAAGTCACCCGCCCCGTGCGCGAGGGCGTGATCGCCGACTATCAGGTCACGCAGACCATGCTCAAGTATTTTGTGGACCGCGTGAAAGGGCTGCGCCCGCTGCCGCCGCGGGTGGTGATTGGCGTGCCGTATGGCGTGACCAGCGTGGAGCGCCGCGCCGTGCGCGAGGCCGCCATTGAAGCCGGCGCGGGCGAGGCATTTTTGCTGCGCGAGCCGCTGGCCGCCGCGATGGGCGCCCGTTTGCCGGTGGACACCGCCACCGGAAACCTTGTGTTGGATATTGGCGGCGGCACAGCCGAGGCGGCCGTAGTCGCCATGAACGGGATTGTGGTCGCCAACTCTGTGCGGGTGGGCGGGCAAAAGTTGGATGAGGCCATCATCGCCTTCATCCGCCGCAAATACAACCTGGCCATTGGCGAACCCACCGCCGAGGACATCAAGATCAAAATTGGCAGCGCCACCTCGCTGGAGCATGAATTGATGATGCAGGTGCAGGGCCGCGACCAGGTGACCGGTTTGCCGCGCATGATCGAGATCAACTCTGGCGAGATCACCGAGGCGCTTCAGGAACCCCTCCAACAAATTGCGCTGACCGTGCGCAGCGTGTTGGAACGCACCCCGCCAGAGCTTGCCAGCGACATCATTGACCGCGGCATGGCCATGACCGGCGGCTCGGCATTGCTGCGCAAGCTGGATGAGTTTATGACCAAAGAGGTGGGTGTGCCTGCCTATGTGGCCGAGGCGCCCATGGCCTGCGTGGCGCTGGGCACTGGCCGCGCGCTAGACAATTTGGAAAAACTCAAGCGCACCGAGTTTATGCAGTAAGGCAAAACTAATCAGAGTTTTGATTTTCTATTTCTTCAAACTCGGAAGCATGTCTCAATAAAAAGGCAATGTCTTCCCATGAAATAGAGTAATACTCGCAGAGTTGT
>Ga0073900_10000497_pt1 | contig 25545 bp, 15 predicted proteins | sample KloWWTmetKNB5Kit_FD_66666 | JGI IMG/M metagenome (GOLD analysis project Ga0073900, IMG submission 66666) | Active sludge microbial communities from Klosterneuburg, Austria, studying microevolution and ecology of nitrifiers - Klosterneuburg... | ecosystem: Engineered > WWTP > Aerobic digester >...
GAGGTCGCGACTGGAAGCAGCGCCGTGGGCGTCGGTGTGGCCTGGGGCGTGCCGGCCGAGGGCAGGGCTGGACTGGGATTCACGTCCGGCATGAGGGTAGACGTGGCGATTCCTTCCGGTCCGGCTGTGCCTTGGCCGGGTGAGGCTGTTCCGGCGCTGGCGGGGCGATTCGTAGCGATGCTGGCCGGCCCGGCCGGGCGGGTTGGCGTAGCGGGGACGCCGTTCGCATCGCTGATACCCTGCGCGCCAAGGTAGACGGCAAGGAAGCCTGCGCAGCACAACAGGGTCGCGCCCGTGACAAGAAGCAGGGGTAGGATCTTCGACCGCTCTTCCTTCTGTTCGAGAGCGCGGTCGATGGCATCGATCACTTCCTTGGCCGTTTGATACCGTGTTTCGACCTTTTTGGACAGAAGCGTATCGAGAATGGCGCGCGTAGCCCCAGTCAGGTCGTTTCGGTGGCGTGTGATCGGCGGCAGCGGTTCATGGGCGATGTGGTACATCAGCGCCACCGGCGTCATCCCCTCGTACACCGAGGTGCCACTCAGCATCTCGTACAGGATCATGCCCAATGAGTAAAGATCGCTGCGGTGGTCGATCTTGCCTGGGGTGAGTAGCTGCTCGGGAGACATATAGGCCGGGGTGCCGATTGTCATCTCGGTATGGGTGAGGCGGGTGGCCCCGGTGTCCTTCACCACCCCAAAATCAGACAGCACGTAGCGCGTGCGCCCGCCGGGATCGTGGGCGACCAGCACGTTGCTCGGTTTGACGTCACGATGCACCAGCGCTTTCTCATGCGCGAAACCCAGGGCTGCCGCAATCTGCCGCGCAATCAACAGCGCCTTTGCCTGGGGCATGAGTTGCCTGGCGGCCCGCAGTTTGCCCATCGCATCAGACAGCGTTTCACCCAGCAACTCCATCGAGATGAAGTACTGACCCTGGGCGGCGTTCGCCTCAAACACCTGAACGATGTTGGGGTGGCGCAAGTCCATCAGCGTTTTGGCTTCGCGCAGAAAACGGCTGATGTACTCAACATCGGCGGCCAGTGACGGCGCCAGAATCTTTATCGCGACTTCCCGGCCGCTCGGCTCGTGCACGGCGCGGTAGACCATCGCCATGCCGCCCTTTGCAATTGGGTTGAGCAGAATATACGAACCGAGTCGTTCTGGCATTTCAATGTCCCCCCGGCGCTCGCCGCCCGCGCCCGAACATTGTAGCGGCGGATGGCGATTCCCGCTACAATGCCATTTCATAGCTGAAAGGGAGTCGACTAATGCAAACTATCGGACGCTACGAAATCAACCGCGAGCTTGGCCGGGGCGGAATGGCCTCCGTCTTTGAGGCCAACGATCCGCGCTTTGGACGATCGGTGGCCGTCAAGGTGCTGCCGCGCGAGATGCTGTTTGACCCGGCCTTTCGGGCCCGGTTCGATCGCGAAGCGCGCACTGTCGCGATGCTCGAGCACAGCGGCATCGTGCCCGTGCATGATTACGGCGAGCAGGACGGCCAGCCCTTCATCGTCATGCGCTATATGCCCGGCGGTTCGCTCGCCGATCGGCTCAAGAACGGGCCGCTCCCGATTCGGGCAATGGCCGACATCTTCGGCCGGATTGGACCGGCCATCGACTACGCCCACGCCCAGGGGGTTGTCCACCGGGATCTCAAGCCGGCGAACATCCTTTTCGACAATGCGGGAGAGGCGTATATCGCGGACTTTGGGATTGCCAAGATCTCCGAGAGTTCTGCCACGCCGGGGCTGACCCAGGGTGTGATCGGCACCCCGGCCTATATGAGCCCGGAACAGTGGGAGGGCAAGACCGTTGACGGTCGGACCGACTTGTATGCGTTGGGCATCATCCTGTATGAGTCGCTCGCGGGGCGCCTGCCCTATGTTGCCGACAGCCTAACCGGCTTCATGAAGGCGCACCTCTTCGATCCAGTGCCGGCGGTTCTCAACGCCGCGCCTTCGTTCGCCGCGCCGTTGCAGCAGATCATCCAACGCGCACTGGCCAAGCGCCCCGATCAGCGCTACCCAAATGCGGTCGCAATGGCGGCGGACCTTCAGGCGATCGCGGACGGTCGCATGGTGGCGGCAGCCACCCAGGTGTGGCCGATCGGGATGCCCGCGCCCGGCATTGGCGTGACCCCCGGAGCGCCACCAGCACCCCCGTCCCCGATCGAAGTAACGGGGCCGCACAGCATCGTCCCGCCGGACGCTCAGCCGGCAATCCCGATCAATCTGGCGCCGCCCGGCGGCCCCAATCCGAACGTCTACTCCGCGCCGCCGTCCTATCCCGTATCTTCCGGCGCATCGATCGGCGCAGTGCCTGCCCGAAAATCACGCACGGGCCTGTTTATCGCAATCGGGATTGGGGTTGCAGCGCTTGCGGGTGTCGGGTGCCTGTGCGCCACCTTGGGTGGCCCCGTCCTGGAGGGAATCCGGGCTGCCGGCACCTCGCCAACACCTGTCCGCGCGACGGCGGTCGTTGTCCGCCCGTCCGACACACCCGCGCCGCGGCCGTTGGCCACAACGGTGCCCACCGTGGCCTCCGCGGCGTCGGCGACGCCCCGACCTGCGGCGACGGCCACGCCCGCTCGCAGCGCGACTCCCACGGGCACGCGTCTGGCGGCGGCCACGCCCACCCGGGCAGCCACCGTCGTTGCCAAGCCAGATACAGGGCCGATCAACCTGGCCAGTCGGGATGCCACGGCGATTGGCAAAGCGCTCGAGGCCTTGAAAATCGACGACAACCTGGTTCTGGCTGCGATCTCGGGTGATCTCGCCCACCAGCCCGGGGCAAAGAAAGTGACCTGGCTCAGGCCGGACGTTTATGTCTCCGACTTCATCGCTGAGGTCGAATTCGGTAACCCGTACGGGGCTACCGAGGGCACGTTTGACTATGGCTATTTCTTCCGCATCGACGACGACGCCAAGTCGCACTATCGGTTTGTCATCAAGTCGACCGGTGTGTGGGAGCTGCGACGAATCGAGAATGACAATGCCAACTCGCCGGTGACGTCATCGGGCACTCTGACAAACCTGCTGACCGGCCGGGGAGCGTTCAATAAAGTGGCGTTGTATGCGTCTGACGGGCGCGGCACGTTTTGGGTGAATGGCGTGTGGAGCGGGGCGATTTTCGACTTGGAGAATTGGACAGATCCTGGCGATGTCGCCATCATGACCGGGATGTTCGACGATGACCACAAGGCTGGCGCAATCACCAAGTACATCAACTTCAGAGTGTGGGGAATCGAGCAGTAGATGGAGCGCTGAGCCGGGGGGGAATTGGTCAACAAGATAGGGCGTTACGAAATCAAGCGCGAGCTTGGGCGGGGCGGCATGGCCGGCGTGTACGAGGCGCATGATCCGCGCTTCGAGCGCACAGTCGCCGTCAAGGTGCTGCCCCGCGAACTGATGGTCGACGGGATGTTTCGCGCCCGGTTCGAACGCGAGGCGAAAGTTATCGCGTCACTCGAACATCCCGGAATCGTTCCGGTCTATGACTTCGGCGAAGAGGCCGGTCAGCCTTATCTCGTGATGCAGTACATGGCCGGCGGCTCACTCGCTGAGCGGCTCGCCCTGGGCAGGTTGTCGCTCGCGGAAACGGCCGACCTCATTGGGCGTATCGCGCCCGCGGTTGACTATGCCAACAGCCGCGGTGTTTCGCACCGCGATCTCAAGCCGGCCAACATCGTCTTTGACCGCGCCGGCGAGCCCCGCGTCGCTGACTTCGGCATTGCGCGCATTTCGGAATCGAAGACCGCCCTTACCCAGGGCGTGATCGGCACACCGGCCTATATGAGCCCCGAGCAGTGGGAGGGCACGGCGCTGGACGGCCGCAGCGACGTCTATTCGCTGGGCGTGATGGCCTTCGAAATGCTGACCGGTCAAACGCCGTACATCGCCGAGACCATGACCGGTTTCATGAAAGCCCACCTGATGAACGCCATCCCAGATGCCCGCGCGCGGGTGCCGGAGCTGCCGGCGGCTGCCCAGCACGCGCTTTCGCGCGCGCTGGCAAAGGCTCGCGACCAACGGTATGAGACGGCGTCCGAATTCGCGCGTGAGCTGGCGGCAGTCGCGCAGGGGAATCCAATTTCTGCCGGCGCGGCCGCCACATTCGCCTCGCCGGCGCGCCCTACGATTTCGGCGCCGACCCAGGTTCTGTCGACCCCCCTGAGCGACGCGCCATCCGTCATTGGGCCGTCGCCCGCAACAGGTCGGCCGGCCCCCGCTTCCGATTCGTTCGCGCCTCCGGCCGTCTCAACTCGGCGAGCGTCGGCACTGCCTTTGGGCCTGGTTGCGGTTGGGATCATTGCGCTGGGCGTCGTGGTCGCGGCGGTTGCGGCGCTATCTGGCGCGGGGGCGGCGCCACCTGCGACAATCGTCCCGCCTCCGCCATCGGCGGTCGCAACCCGGGTTACGGTCGCGATCGCCACGCCCACGGCGCCAACTGCCGCAACCCGGGCGGCGACTGTGGCCCCGTCCGTGACGCCGACCGCATCCCGTATCCCGACGTCCACGCCGACCCGCTTTCCAACGCCTACGCCCTATCCGGCCATCGCACCCAGCCTGATCCGGAATTGCGCCGGAAGCGCGCCGGTCACGGGAGTATTTGTTGCCCGCGGCTCGTGCTGGCGCTACAACGATGCCGGCTTCGATCTGGGTGGCGCGTGGAAGGAAACCGACTTCGATGATCGGACGTGGGCGGCAGGTCGCGCCGAGTTGGGATACGGCGACAACCCGACCACAACCCTTGCCTTCGGCCCAGACCCAAACACCAAGCGGGTCACCGCCTATTTTCGCCAGCCGTTTAGCGTTGGCGCACTGGATGGCGCGGCACGGCTCAGGCTGTGGGTTTGGCGGGATGATGGTGTGGTGGTCTATCTGAATGGACTCGAAGTCGCCCGGGACAATCTGCCGACCGGCGTCATCACAGCGTCAACCTACGCGCGTGCAACCATCTCCGATGCAGAAGAGGCCCAGCCGATGGAATTCATCCTGCCCGCGGCGCGCCTGACGGCCGGCATCAACGTGATCGCCGCGGAAGTGCATCAGGATCGCCCGGTGAGCTCGGATCTCAGGTTCAGCCTCGAGTTGGCCATCCTCGCGCCCGGCGCGCCGACAAGCACGCCGCGGCCGACCCGAACGCCGGCGCCATAGTGGAGAAGCGCGGGACGATGGCGCCTTTTCCGGCGCCGAGCAGGAGCGCCGATGACGTTTTAAGGGCGGGAAAACGCGCCCGCGCGGAGGCCGGACATGATATGCTTGCGCGGAACTGATTCCGGCCCGCGATGAGGACAAACGGAGCGCCCTTTGGGAAACAACAGTCTGTCACCCGTGCTGATCATCCTGGCGATTTTTGCAATCGCAGGGATCGCCTTGGCTGTTGTGCTCATTTCGAGAAAAGGCAAGACCGGCTCAACACTCCCGCGGGTCGTGGTTGCGTCCGGTAACCATCAGGGGCGCCAGGTCAACGTGGGAGCGCAACCGGTCGTGATCGGTCGCGATGCCGATTGCGGGATTGTGATTGACGAGCCGTTGATTTCGCGCAAGCACGTCCAGGTGTCCTTTGCCAACGGCATCTTTACCCTGGAAGACCTCGGCAGCGCGCACGGCACGTATGTCAATGGCATGCGCGCCTATCAAGAGCGCGTTCCGCCTGGCACCCAGTTTACGATTGGGAACGTCACCCTGTCAGTGCTCAGTGGGGCAGTTACGCCGCAAATTCGACAGGCCGCGCCCGTCGTTGTGCCGCTGGCGGCGCCACCCAGAGTGTCGACCGTCCAACCGGGGGCTGCCAGCGGGTTGGAGGGATACGAGATCAAGGAGAAGATCAAAGAGGGCGGACAGGTTATTGTGCATCGGGCGCTTTCCAAGTCCGACGGCCGCCAGGTGGTGATCAAGTTTCTGAGCACGGTGTCGTATGACACGGAAGGCAAGTTTTTCCGCCGCAAGTTCGAGCAGCAATTGGAGGTCGGCGCTTCGATCCGTCATCCACATTGCGTTCAGATCGATGGCGGCAGCGCGAACTCAAACCCTCCCTATATGGTCGAGGAGTTCTTGAGTGGCGGCACCCTGCTTGATCGCATGCGGGCGGGAACGCTGACCCTGGCTGATGTCATCCGAATTATTGGCCAGACGTGCGATGCGCTGGGCTATCTGCACAAACGCGACATCATCCATCGCGATGTGACGCCAAGTAACATCATGTTTGACCCAGCCGGGCAGGTGAAGGTCATTGACTTTGGCGTGGCGCACTTTGCCAACATGCCCTCGGCGACGTCGGTCGGGATGGTGGTGGGAAAGGTCAAGTATCTTTCGGTCGAAGCGGCCAATGGCGCTCGGGTTGTGCCCCAGAGCGATCTCTATTCGCTCGGGATCATCGCGTATGAAATGCTGGCTGGCAAACCCCCGTTTATGGGCTCGGATCCCGATGTGCTCGCCCAGCACCTTCGCACGCGCCCGGTGCCACTCCGCCAGGTCAACCCGGCCATTCCCGAGCGCATCGAGTGGGCGGTGATGAAGGCACTCGAGAAGAACCCGGCCGATCGTTTTCGGAACGCCGAGGAAATGGCCCGGGCCTTCACCTATGACGCGCCGTTTAGTGCCGGTGTGCCCGACACAGGCAGCCGACGGCCCGCCGTCGCCCCAACGCCACGAGAAGGCCAGGGCGCGGCGCCCGCCTTTGACCAGACGATGAAGGGCTTTGCCCCATTGCGCCTGCGCCGAGAAGCGGACGGCCAGACGATTTTGATCGGTGAGACACCGACGATCGTCAACCGGGCGTTGCTCAATCCTGCTGATACCTCGATCTCGCGCAGCGCGCACGGCGAGTTGTTGTGCCGCGAAAGCCAGTGGTATGTCAGGGAAAACCCGGCGGCTCCGAGCGCAAATGGGATCTTCGTGGATAACACCCGTGTCGCCGACGCGCGCGCGTTGAGGCCGGGCGAGACCGTTCGCTTTGGCAATTCTGTCTTCCGAATTCTGTGACAAAAATGAACTCACGCAAACTGTGGATTTCTCTCCGTCAGGGCCTGACCGTTGCGGCGCTGCTGGCCGCAATGTCTCCCGCTCCGGCGAGCGCCCAGCTCGGCGGTCCATCCATTACGGTCAGCCCGACCTGCGACTCCGACAAGTATCCCGAAGTCAGCTGTATCGTCACGCCGGTGAACTCGGCGGGACTGCCCCTGACGGCGCTGACAGCCCAAGCCTTTCAAGTTGTTGACGGGAGCGTCGCGGTCAAGGACCTGCGTGTTGAGAAAATTGTCAATCCGGGAGTCAAAACAAGCTACATGTTCGTCACCGACTTTGGGATGCTGGGAGGAAGCCAAAACCTCCAGGCGCTCAAGGACGCGGCCAAGAGCGTGTTGGGCGCGGTGTCGAGCACCGATCGCGTCGCCATGGTCGCCATCACGGGCAAGGTCGACGTGGATGTAACCAAGATCGATCTGAGCAAGGAGTCGAACTTCGTCAACGCGGGGACGAATCGGAACGACATCATCAACATCGTCACTCGCCTGAGCGACGTGAGCGGCACACCCCTCTATGATGCCCTGTGCAAGGCCATCGTGCTGACCGCACGCGAGGGCACACCTGGGTCGCGGGCGATCGTGCTGTTTACGGATGGACGTGACGCCAAGAGCACAGTCTGCACGGCCGATGATCCCATCACCCGGGCCAACAAGGATCGCATCCCCATCATTGCGATCGGGGTCGGAACGAAAATTGAAGACAGCTACCTGCGCCGGCTCGCAACCCTGACAGATGGTGTGTTTCAGACCGTCAACGACGCAAGCGGCCTGCTTGGCAAGTTCCAGGAAACACAGACCCAATTTCGCACCCAGTACAAGTTGACGTTTACGGCGTCGAGCCCGTCGGATAACCAGCGGCACGGCTTCACCGTTCAGTTGAGCCAGCCATCCGGGCGCGCGACCGATCGCGGTGAATATACCGCCCTGCTTCCCATCAAGCCCGAGCTGACGGCAGTGGCATTCAAGGCCGGCGGCGTCGAAGTTGATCCGCAGAAGCTCCCCTACAGCGCCGAGATCACCATCGAGCCGGCGTTGAAGGCACGCAAACTGGCGCGGGTCGAATACTCGGTCGATGGGGGTGAGGTCAAGTCGTCGGAGCAGTCGCCCTTCAGTTTTGTGCTGCGCACGGACCAGCTTGATTCCAGTCGCCCGCACAAGCTCACCGTGCGGGCCGTCGCGGATGCTCAAAACGTCACCTCGCGAGATTTTGAATTTGGGGTGCTGGCGCCCCCGCCAACACCGACCCCGGTTCCGACCCGCGCATGCGATTTGTTGTGCCAGGCGCAACGCAATCCTGGCGTGGCCATTCCGGTGGCGGTTGTTGCGGTCGGCCTTCCGGTGCTGCTGTTTTCGCTGATTGCGCTGCTGGCGCAACGCAGCCGCCGGCGCAAAGACCAGTTGGCCATGGGTGGGGGCGGTTACGCTGGCGAGGGGGCCACCTCTGTCAGTAACGTGCCTTTTTCCGACATGAACATGGGTTCGGCCATGGCGCCGACGGGCAGTATGCCGACGGGCAGTATGCCGATGGGCGGAATGCCCATGGGTGGCATGCCGATGGGCGGAATGCCGGTGGGATCTCCAGGCGAGGGCGCGACCAGCGTTTTTGCGCCGGCGCCCGCCAGCCCGCAACCAACGATGGTGTTTGGCGCGCCGGTGGGCGCGACGCAGGTTTTCAAGCCGGGACTGGCAAAACTAGCCATCACCTCTGGAAACCTGTCCGGCAATGTGTTTCCACTTGGCGTACCGGGCGATTCTGAAACAAGCATCGGGCGCAAAGTCGACGGGAGCACGGTCCGGGTGCAGATTGACAGCCCGTTCGTCTCTCGCCGCCATGCTCGGATCTATGCCGAAAGCGATCAGCTCTTCCTGGCCGATCAACAATCGGCCTCCGGAACCAAACTGAATGGCGAGAAGGTTACGGCGCCCATGAAGCTGAAGGTGGGTGACAAGATCGAGTTTGCCGACACCACAGCCGAGATCAAACCAATCTGAGCCGGGAAACGGCATGAAACAGGTCACAGACCAGGACTACAGATGAGCTCAACCGACGATACCCAGAAGCCCCCCACGCTCGCGGCCGTGGCGATCACCGATACCGGCAAGACGCGCCAGAACAACGAGGATCGTTATGCGTTGCCGCCTGATCTGGTCCCGGCCTCCATGCGCGTTGCCCGCGGGAGCCTGTATCTCGTCGCGGACGGCATGGGCGGCCATTCCGCGGGTGAAGTCGCGTCAGAGCTCGCCGCCCGGGTGATCCCTGAGCGCTTCTACAACGATGCCGGTTCTTCGCCCGATGGAGAGACCGCTTTTGATGTGGGGGCGGCCCTGAAGCAGGCCATTGCCGAAGCCGCCGAGGGCATCCGGTTTGAGCAGATGCTTACCCGCGAGCGCGCGCAAATGGGCACAACCGTTGTCGCGGCCGTGGTTCGTGGCAGCCAGGTTTGCATTGCGAATGTCGGCGACTCGCGGGCCTACCGGATGCGAAACGGTAATCTCGAAGTGCTGAGCCAGGATCATTCCTGGGTTGCGGAGCAACAGCGAGCTGGCATCATCACCGCCGCGCAAGCCGCCGATCACCCCCAACGCAGCGCCCTTACGCGCGCACTTGGGCATCCCATCAGCGCTGATGCCGACATCACCTATTTCGACTGGCAACCTGGCGATCGATTGATGTTGTGTTCGGATGGATTGTGGGAATCCGTGCAGGATGAACAAATCGCGCGGGCCATGCGCCAGCCCGATATGAATGATGCCGCGCGCATGCTTGTCGCTGCCGCGAATGATGCGGGAGGGCCTGACAACATCACCGTGCTCGTCCTGGGTGACGGTGTCGCAGACGCGGCAAGCACCGCAACCTTCGCCGCGGTCGCAACGGTCGCGCCTACGGTGAAGATGCCTCCCATTTCGCCGCGCGCGGGCGGCGAGGCCGCCACGCAGGGTATTCCGGCAATGGCGGCGGCCGCGCCCGCGCCCGTTCAGGTCGTCACGCCCAAGCCCGGCCTCCTGTCGCGCCTGGCGCTGCCCGTTGCTGGTCTGGTTGGCGTCTGTCTGTGCCTGGCCTTGCTCGGGGCTCTGGCGGCGATCGCATCAAACGGCGGACTGGCCCTGGGGAATCCGCCCGCCCCAACCCGTGTGCCCACCCGCGTAGGCGCGAATCCCGTTGCGACGGCGGTCCCGCCGACGGTGGCAGTGACACCGGTCTCGACCCGTCCTGGCGCATCCGCCACGCCTGTTCCAGCCCCAACGGCGACGACAGGCGTGCCGTTGGGTCCGTCGCTTGCGCCCTCGCCGACGGTAGGCGCGGCAGCGGTGATTACACCCGGATCGCTCCTTGTGCTGCCGCAGATCAGCGTTGGAACCACGGGTACCGCCGCTGTTTCCGGCACGGTTACTCCCAGTGGCACGCTGGCCGGGTCTCCCACGGTCACGCGAAATCTGGGCCTCGCCAACGCAACGGGAGTCACGCCGACAGTACCACTGACCCCCTCAACGGGGGTTTCTCCGACATTGCCGACCACGCCCACTGCCGCCGTCACAGGCACCGGAGCGGTCCCGAGCGTCACGGTTCTGACCTTTCCCAGCATCAGTGTCAACGGCAGTTTTGGCGGCTTGCTGGACGGGGCGAAAGCCTGCGTGGCGCTCAGCCAGGGCGGGTGCGCGACAAATGAAGTCAGTTTTGCGCGCGGCATTCGGCGCGTCTATGTGGCATGGAAGAACCCGCTCCCGGTGGGCACTGCCGTGCGCGTGGAGTGGCTGTTGAATGGAAAAGTGCGCGCCGAAGCCGGAGATCAGTGCGTCGTCACTGAGGCTGGCTGTAATCCGTACGTTACACGTACAAGCGCCATGCTGAGCTATGTGATCCCGATCCCGTCCGGCGCCTGGACCTACCGCATCTTCGCCGATGATCAGGCCGTCGCCCAGGGCAATATCACCATTCGCTAACGATTACAACGCCACTCCCGATGACACAGAAGACGCTTTCTCGCCGGCCCGTCTCAAACCAGCCTAATGGCGCGCTCGGGCTCGCCTGGGGCAAGCACACCCATCAGGGCCCGCGCGCGGAGAACCAGGACGCCGTCATTGTGGTCGGCCCGCGCGATCCGCAAATCGCGCGCAAGGGCGTGCTGTTGATTGTCTGCGATGGGGTGGGCGGCGCCCAGGGCGGCCGGCGCGCCTCGGAAATCGCGTCAACAACCGCGTATCAGGCGTTTTATGCGGATCCCAGCCCGGACCCGCGCGTGTCGATTGAGAGTGCGATCCGCAAGGCCAACGCCGCAGTGAAGGAAGAAGCCGCGCGCAATCCGGCAATCGCATCCATGGCGACGACGATCGTCGTGACGGTTGTGGTCGGGAACACCCTGTATGTCGGGCATGTTGGCGACAGCCGGGCCTACCTTTTTCATGCTGATGGCCGCAATGAGCGGATCACCCGCGATCACAGTTGGGTGCATGAGCAGGTCGAACGGGGTGTGCTGACCGAGGAACAGGCAAAAGAAAACCCGATGCGGAGTGTGATCACCCGCTCGCTTGGCGCGGCATCCAACAATACGTCGGAACAACGCCAGTTCACCCTGGCGCCGGGCGATGCCGTCCTGGTGTGTACCGATGGGCTGCACGGCGTGGTTTCCGACGAACAGATGCGGGTGATTCTGAAGCGCAGCCCGGAGCCACAACGCGCCGCCGAGGCGCTGGTGGCGACTGGCCTCGCCAACAAGACTACCGACAACACCACCGCGGCGGTGCTGGTGGTGACGGCCCCTCTTCAAGCAAAGAGCGGCGCGCCGATCGGATTACTTCTTGGACTCGGCGCAGCGGCGTTGGCGGTAGCGCTGGCCGCGGTCCTGCTGCTTGGACGTCCCTCTGGCGGTGGCGGTGATCCTGGCCAGGTGGCGACCCCCACCTCGCCCTTGATCGCGCTTCCGACCCCGCGAGGAACGGGCGGCACGTCCATCCTGATCGGCGGCGATGCGACTGTGGCCCCGACCGCAGTGGTGGACCCGGGCAAGCCGACTTCGACCCTGTCACCCGACCTGCCCACACCGACGCCTGTGCCGACCCGCCCGCCCATCGTGGCGACCGCGGTTCCTGCGACACCGACCCCACAACCCGAAGCGCCAACAAGCGCGCCGACAAACAACAACGGGGGCGGGCCCGCGCCAACCAGCCCGCCGGCGCAGCCCACTTCCACGCCGGCAAATGCGCAACCGACGTCGACGACGGGAGCAGCCCCAACAACGGCGCCGGCGACCGCCACGCCGATTCTGCCGATACCCACCCTGGAGCCGCCACCTACCGAAAAACCGAAGCCGACAAAGCCACCCCCGCCGCCAAAGCCATGAGATCGACTGCACGCTCGGGAGAGACAAGCCGATGGCCCATGGCACTGAATGTCCGGGTATGACGTGGCTGCCCAGGGTCGTGGCCATCGCACTCATCACTTGCGTGCTGACTGCGTGCGCCCCGCCGGCAATGCCCGCAGGCCCAGTGCCGCCAATGCGCGGCGCCAACACGTGGACCCTCTACCTGCCTCGCATCGCTCGAAGTCCATTGTCGACCCGGTTATTTCTGCCTCGGGTTGCCCGGCGGGCTGACGGGCGACAATTCTTCCCGAGCATCAGCAAGAACTATCCAATATGCCCGGTCTACGGCAGGGATTGCGCCGAACCTAATGGCACACGGACCCAGGCAGTCGCCTTGACCGAGCTGAACCGCCCGTATTACGGCACGGTGTATACGGCCACAGCCGATGCCTATGACTATTTCGTGGTGCCCCTGGTCTTCAATAGGCGCTACACAATGACGTTGGCGGGCGGCAACTTGGCTGGAACGCCCTTTACGGGTCAAAATGACGCCGACCTGTATCTTTACGACGCGCTGGGGAACCTGCTGAAAGTGTCGGCCGAATATGGCCAGGTTTCCGAGAGAATCCTCTTCACGCCGACTGCTAGCGGGCAATACTATCTGCTCGCATTTGCCTTTCACACCCCCATCGTTCCCGCAGCCTATCGACTTGAGGTACGGAATGCTCCCTGACGGTGCCCAGCGGAAGGCAACGCCCTTCGCCGGCAATAATCGCATGAATCGCTACAATACCCATAGTTGATTCGGGTTGGGGAAAACGGGGTGTGACGATATGAAACTGCCTAGCTGGTTCCGCCTGTCCTTTGTTACTGTGGCGATCGCAGTGATCAGCCTGTGGCTCGGCATCCTGTCGGCGAGTGCGGACGATCAGCCCGGAGCAACGGATGTTGCCACATTCGCCCCGGACGCCGTGTGTTTTGCTGAAGATATGGTGGTCGCTCAACCAAACGTCAGTATTCCGGACGACTCAACCGTCGGTGTCTGCGCGAATTTTCCGGCCATGGGTGCGGGAACCGTTCAAAGCGTCAGCCTGTCGGTTGGCGCAGACCATACCTGGGTTGGTGATCTCAAGTTCTCGCTTGTGTCTCCTGGCGGGGTGACCCTGACAGTCTTGAACCAGCCTGGCGTAACTGGTCTGGGGCTGGGAAACTCGATGAATCTCTCGGCGAGTTCGGCCATAACCTTCGCGGATGGCGCCCCGAATGATGCTGAAAATATGGGTGATGGCGCGTCAAGCGACATCGTCTGCCTGACGGATGGACTGTGCCGGTATTCTCCAAATCGGGATGGCGCGAGCGGACTCGCGTCGTTTTCGGGCTATATCAGCGTTGCGTCGACCGGAGTCTGGCGCTTATGCGCCTATGACCTTTCTGCAACAGACACCGGCACGCTGGTGCAGTCGAGGTTGACGATCTCTCGGACCTACACATGCGGTGCGCCTACGGATACCCCGACACCCACCTCGACCGCAACCTCGACCTCTACGCCCACAGCGACACCCACGCCCTCACCTGCGATGACATCGACTTCAACGCCGGCCGCCACATCCACCCCAACGGCCACACCGACCGAAACTGGGGGCCCGTCACCGACCCCGACACAGACACCCACACAGACGCCGACCGCAACATCAACCAGAACGTCCACGCCAACTCGGACGTCGACACCGACTCGGACAGCGACTGCAACCGCGACCGCATCTCCCGGATTTGCTTACTTGCCGCTTATTCTGCGCGACTACCCGGCCTGCGCCGAGTTTGGGAAGGATTGTCTGGAGCCGAATGACACGGTTGCGACATTAAAGCCGCTGCCGGGCCTGAATCGCGGGGTCTTTGGAACGATGGCCGTCATTACCGGGACAATGGATGAACGGGACTACTTCGGGACGACGTTGCAGGGTAATGTGCGTTATACGATTACGTTGTCTGGCGGTCTGACGCCGACGGCGGCATTTACGGCGTCGGGAGACCTGGACCTGTACCTTGGCCGGGTGACGACAACGACGTATGCGGCGGAATCTGCCGAATATGGGCAGGTCGCTGAACAAATCGTCTTTACGCCAACGGTTACGGATCAGTATTACGTTTTGGTCTACGCCTATGCCGCGCCTCACATCGTTCCGTATCGTCTCGAAGTGCGCGACAAGCCATAGCGCTGAGCATAGGGTGTGGCACAATCGAACATGATGCTGCAAGAGCGATTCGGACCGTATACGCTGATTGATCGAATCGGCCAGGGAGGGCAGAGCACGGTGTTTCGCGCGCTCGACCCGCAGGGCCGAACGGTTTGCCTCAAGGTTCTCAATAAGGACCTGTTGGGCAGCGCGGAACAGCGCCGCCGATTTCTCCTGGAACCACGCCAGCAACCGCTTCACCCCAACATTGTCCGGATCATTGATCCGGGCGGCGAATGCCCGGCGGACCGGGCTGGGGAGTTCAGCGACGGCCGCAGCGTGCCCTACTTCGCGACGGAGTTCATCGAAGGCCGCTCGCTGCAGCAGATGATGCGCGACCCGCACGGCAATCCCGTGCGCATATCGCCGCGCGATCTATATCCGGTCTTGCGCGATATTGGGGCGGCGCTGGATGCCGTCCATCAGCGCGGCATCATTCATCGAGACATCAAGCCGGGAAACATTCTGTTGCGCGCGGCCGACCGCCGCGCGTATCTTGCCGATTTTGGCATCGCCAAGTCAGCCGTGACTGGCAACATGACGATGACGACGACGAATCGACCGGGCTCGGCGACCTACATGGCGCCGGAGCAGGCGGATGTCCGGCTCGGCGCGATGGGACCGGCAAGCGATGTCTATTCCCTGGGCGTCACCGCATATGAAGCCCTGACCGGTCGACCGCCCTTTGTCGCGCAGATAGAAGTTGCGGTGATGTACAAACACATCAACGAGTTGCCCGCTGATATCAGTCTGGTTGCGCCGGATGTGCCCCGTCCGATCGCGGCCGCGGTGATGCGCGCGCTCAACAAGAAACCTGATCAGCGCTACGCCAATGCCGGGGATTTTGCGAACGCGTATTTTGAGGCCTTGACCCGTTCTGCGACGACGGCCGCCATATCGCCTGGCGCCAAGCCCGGACTGGCGCCCGCGCGCCGCCCCGGTTGGGTAGCGCCGGTAATTGCGCTGGGCGGGCTTGTTGCCTTTGGCGCCATTGCGCTGGCGCTGCTGAGCGGCCTGCGCCCACCCGAGGGCGTCGCCGCGCCCCCTACCGTTGTCAGCCAAGAAACTCCTCGCGTAACGCAATCGGCTGCGGTGACAGCTTCGCTGTCGCCCATACCGGGTCGGACCGTTGCGCCTGCAAATACGGCAGGCAGCGTGCCGGTGGTTGTGGCGACGTCGACGCTCGATCCGTATCTGCCTGCGGCGACTTCCACGCTTGTGCCCAATATCATCAGTACGGCGCGTCCGACACCGGGCCCGACCGCCGCATCGTCGGCGACACCCGGCGCCACATTGGCACCCGTCAGCCAGGCGCCCAGGCTGGATGCGCTGGGGCGCGGCGGGTACGAGGAATGGGGCAGGCCACCATCTGCAACGCGCTGCGACGACATCCGGAACGATCGCGGCCGGGGGTTTCGGTTCAAGATCATCGTCCGACTCACGAATCCGGGCGCCGCCGCCCTGGAGGGCCTGACTGCGCGATTCGTCGATGTGAACGGTCAATCCGTGACAGCCTGTCTGGACGGAATCGGCCCCACGTTCGTGCCGGCGATCCCCGGCGGCCAGGCGCGCGATTACGTCATTCTGGCTTATCTCCAAACGAAATCGATCACCAGACTGATCGTGGACGGGCCAGGCGGCAACGACGCCGCGTTGTGTTACAACGGCGAGGAGCCGGTTGCTTGCCGTTGACGCGAGGCACACTCACTGCAACTTTTGATCTGGAGCTTACATGCGACAACCTGGAAGAACCCTAACGATGACTGTGGCGCTGGCGCTTGCGGTCGCCGGACCGCTGGCGGTCGAGGCGCAATCGAGCGCGTCGAAGGTCGTGCGTCTGCACGACGTGAGCGGCAGCTCCGTCCAGGCGCCGGAAGCGCTCTTCCCCGAGTTCCGCTTGCGCGCCCAGTTCTCGATGCTCGAGCCGAACGGCGCGATCGTCAATCAGGATGTCGAGAAGACCTCGCTCAAGTTTGTCAATCAGGTATTTCCCGGCTCGGCGGGCAAACTTACCGGTGACTGGTCGGTCTCGCTCTTGGTTGATACGAGCCAGACCCTGGCGGTTGGCAATGGCGCAGCGGATTTCAAGAAAGCGACCGATGCTTTGAGCAAGCAGGTCGATCGGGCGGGCGACAGCGCCTTCATGTCACTCATTACATTCGATGATTCGCCGCGCATCGTGCAGGATCTGGGCAAGGATCGGGAGGAGCTCAAGAAGAAGCTCACAACCGGAATCTTCGCCAAGGCCTCGGGCAAGTCCTGTTTGAATCAGGGCTTGTTTGAGGCGGTCAGGCGGGTAAAGGACCTGCCAACCCGGCGAGCGGTCTTTGTCCTCACGGCGAGTCAGGACACCTGCGAAACTCCCTCGGCGCAAAGTGTCGTTGATTTGGCCCGCCAGAACAAGGTCCAGATCTATGCGGTTGGACTGGATGGATACACCATCAGCAAAGCCGCGCTCGAGCGCTTCACCGAGCCCACCGGCGGACTGGCCCTGATGACAAATGCCGGCGAGGCGATTATCACCATCGGCAATCAGATGTCGCTGCTGGCGAATCAATGGGAAACGGCGTACGCCTTCTTTCCGGCCAAGGGCGCTCAGACCGCCGAGATGAATCTCACCCTCAAGGATGGTTCACTTGTCTCGCGCACCCTCTCGTTTGAGGTCGACCGCGACTATTTTCCGCCGCCCAAGATCGCCCTGAAGGGCGAGGTGCAAACGCTGAGCGCCGGTCTGGTCTTCAACCTTGATATCACAACCAAGGACAAGATCAAACGGGTCGAGACCCGGGTGACGAACAAGCGCACAGCGGCCGAGGTCTACCGTGAATCGCTGACCGACTTCGCGCCGTCGAACACGATCAAGCCGGCCAAACTCGAGAACGGGCTGGAGTACATCCTGACCGTCATCGCATTTGATGACCAGAATCGGCCGATCTCGACCGACCAGCGCGAGTTTGCCTTCAAACCGCCGGAATTCCTGCTCGCGATCGAGCGGGTTGAAGCGCCGACGTTCATCGGGACAGGGTCGGCGGCCAACAACTTCTCGGTCACCGTCCGGGCCAGCAATCCCCAGGCCGTCACGCGCTATCAGCTCTATCTCGAAAACACAAGCGCGAACAACGCGGTGGTCGTGGCGAGCGAAGTCTTCTTGCAGGCCGGCAGCCCGCTGCTGATCCCGACCAAGGACCTTGCACCGGGAACGTACGTTGTGCGGGTCAGGGCATTCGCATCCGACCAGGCCCTTGGCGGGGAAGCGGCCCGCTCCGCGCCTGTCGTCTTCTCGCCGCCCTCCGGGATGGACGTCTTCATGCGCCAGATTCGCGACAACCCTGTGCTGCTGATTGCTCTGGTTGCGGCGGTGCTGCTGGCCGTAGTGGTCCTCGTCACGGTGAATCTGATGGCCCGCAACCGCAGCAATCGCGCGGACAAGGTGGTGGAGGCTGCGTTGCCGGTCAACCCGCGCCGATCGACGCCGGTGTCGGCCGAGCCCCAAGTGGCTGCGGTCCCCCAGTTTTCGCCACCGCCGCCAGCCGGCTACCCCCCACCGCAATCGGCTTATTCTGCGGCTCCCCCGGCGATGCCATCCGCCCCGCCAATGGCTCAGCAGGGGCATGCCGGCGGCCAGCCAAGCGCGATCCTAACGCTGCGGTATCCGGCTTCACCGCCCTGGGAGGGCCGAATCTCACAGGCCAGCTACACAGTTGGGCGGGCCGCCGACAACAACGGCGTCTTGCCAGTCGACGGGACCTCGGGTGTCTCGAGCCGGCACCTGATGATTGCTCATGACGGGGGAGGCTGGCACGTCACCGATCTCAGCCGGAATGGCACATCTGTCAATGGACAGCGCATTCCTCCCAATCAGCGCGTGCCGCTTCCCAATGGCGCGACGCTGGCCCTGGGCCCGACGGTCAAAGTCGAATTTAGGGCGCTATCGTGAGTGCCTCGGTTTTCCCGACGTCTTCGGGAACCTTTTCCCGGAGCGCCCTGTTTCGCCGGGAAGGCGGCAGGGCTATAGTGGCAGGAGCACAACAGCGCATCTTTGCGCATTTGGCCTGTCGAGAAGCGGAAACCATCAGCGCCGGTCCGCGCGCGACGGGGAGGGAACACAATCGCTATGCCAGCTAATCGCATTCGAGCCGACTACGACGAACTCATGAAACTGGCCGGAAAGTGGAACCAGGAGGCGCAGAGTTGCGCCGCCATGCTCCAGTCACTCCGGCAGGCAATGGATACGCTGCAAGGCGGAGACTGGATCGGGCCGGGCGCGAGCGCGTTCTATGCCGAGATGAATGGCATGATCATCCCGGCCTTGCGCCGGTTGATTGCCGCGCTTGAACAGGCGGCCCAGTGCTGCCGCCAACTGGCCGAACTTTTCAAGCGGGCCGAGGACGAAGCGGCGGCCCAATTGAAGAAGCAGCAGGGCGGTGGTGGTGGCGGTGGCGCGCCCTCGGGCGGCGGCGCTCCGAGTGGCGGTGATGGTGACACTGAAGCCGGTGAGACCGGCGGCGGCGGCGGGGGTGGCGGCGCTGACAACTCCGGCAGCGGCGGCGGCGGGGCCGCGCGCGGAGGCGCGGGCGCGCCTGAGGCGGCGAATGTGGGTGGCGACAGCAATCCGCTCACAAACCGAAATCCAAGCGAGCTCTTCAAAGATGACTACATGAAGGGTCTGATTGGTTCGAAGTATGACGGCGCGGACAGCTCGAAGCTCAACAACGCGATGGAGACGCTGGCCACGAATCCAAGCGGCGCAAAACTCGATTCGGCCTTGCGCGATATCGCCGATGCGCGCGGCAAGTCGATCGAGAGTATTCGGGCGGACTACGACAAGTTCCAGCAAGTGCGCCAGCAGGCGATTGATACCGCAAGGTCAAAGGGGATCGAACCGCCTGAGCAGCTCAACTTCGCTCACCCGAACTTCGCGGGCTCGACCAGCCAGTTGCGCTTTGGCCAGGTGGTTGGCGACGCGTTTGGGATTGATCCGGTCTTTGGCGCGATGCTGAGTCCGACCGGCGGTCTTGTGGGCCCGGGCAACGCGGCATTTGATGCGGGCGAGTCGCCGGTGGGGTATCACGGGGTGGTGCACGATGCGGCCGGCTATCTCAAGAACTTCCACGATACCGGCCCTGGATATGACTATCTTGGCCGGGAAGGGCGGGACACGACAAGCCCGCTATCGGGCCAGCGCGAGGGAATCGCATACTGGCGCAATACCATGGGCGGCACGAACCCCGGCAGCACATTCAGCGAATACCTGATGCGCGGCGTTGTGGGGGGTGTCGATCTTGGCAGCCGCGCCCTGGACACGCTCAAGAGCGTGTTCTAATTCTGGACGTTACGGCAGCCGGCGCGCAGTCCGCGGCGGGTGTTTGGCGTTGGTTGTAGACATCGGGAGGAATCATGGATGGCGCTAAGCTCGAAGCAGCCGAATTGGCCTATCTCTTGGCCACTGTCCGCGCGCGCGGACTTGTAGGCGTTGAGGATCCGAGGCTCTTTCCCCAGTCGCAGGCCGACAAGGACGCCACGTTTGCGGCGGGACTTAAACGCCTGAAGGAGCACAGTTGGCTGAAGCCCGGACCGAATGGCAGCCTGCGCATGGATGACGCGCTGCTATATCTCGTGGCGGTCGCCGCCGAACCCGAGTTCGTCATCTTCACGATTCGCGAGCGGAAGGGCAATGAACGCCAGCTCGTCTTGCACTATCTCGCCGGCCCGGCAGTGGTCGAACTGGCCGCTGCGCCCGATGGCACCTTCAACCTGGGGGTGATTGCCGATCGCCCGGCCCTGGCCAAGCGGATCGCCGAGATGCTGGCCATTGATCCGGCCAGCCAGCCCACAAGTGTTGAGTTCACCATCGGAGGTCCGATCATCGGCGCGGTCAAAGGCCTGGTGGCCGAGGGCAAAGGCGAGCAGGCCGCCGCAACGCTCAAGTCGTTTGGGGTGAATGGGTCGAATGGCGATGCCATGATCAAAGCGCTGCAGGCGCCCGACACCAATGGTCAGTTTGTCGTAACGCATTTGATCAACGGACAGGTCGAGGATGGGCGGCGGGCCTCTATCTTCGGTAAGGAAGGCCGCGCCTGGATGATGAATCGGGTTGACGCTGAGTCGACGGCCGTGCGGGTTCAGACGATCGGGCCGGAGACGCTGACGTCGATGGTTGAGGACTTCATTCGATATCTCACTCAGGCCGCCAAAGCCGCCTAGAAATCATCCGATAACGTCCGGCGATAACACAATCCCCGCGCTTTGCGCGGGGATTGTGTTATCGCCGGATAAACGACCCGGTGAGTGTCATCATGCCCGCGCCGAAGATCAAAGCCGATTACGAGAGCCTGCGAAGGATCGCGTTTCTGTTTGGCCGCGAAGCCAGTGCCACGCAGGAAACGGTCCGATCTTTGTCGCTGGCGGTTTCCGGGCTGGAATCCGGTGATTGGATCGGGCCCGGCGCGCGCGCCTTTTTTCAAGAGCTGCACGCCAATGTGCTGCCAGCGCTGCGGCGCCTGAGCGAAGCGCTGGTTGAGGCGCGGGCGGCGACCCTGCGCATCCTCGCCATTTCCCGGCAAGCCGAGGCAGAGGCCGCGGACGCGTTGCGCGCGCCACCGCACGCCGGGGTGGATGAGTCCTTTGATGTCATATATACAGGCATCGCTGGTCTTGCGTCTGCGGCGACGCCACCTCGCATCTACATTGTCAACGGCATCAACAGCCGGCGCGCCGATGGGCCATCAGGCACGGTGCAACCCGGCGATAGCATGCTGGAGCTGCGCGAATATTTGATCCGAAATGGCAGCGCTCCAAGTGAGGTCGTCGTTACCGCGCCTGTTTTCAACACGAATTTGCGCGGCAGCCAGTTGGAGGGCACCCATTTTGCGCAGCCCATACTCCAACCCGCCAATTGGCTGAGCGGCGCGTTCGCCCAAACCGTCAACATGATCACCGGCGCGGCGTTCGACGCCACGAATACGGCGATTGGGGTGGGGCAGGTTGCCCAGGAATACGCCTCAGGCGGGGCATCCCAAACCCAGCGGATCGATCGCTTTGTGCGCGATGACCTGGCCCGGCATCCCCTTCTGCCAGATCAGGGGATTGTGCTGCTCGGTCACAGTGGCGGCGGTGTGATCGCCGCCAATCTGGCGCCGCAACTTGAGGGCGAGAGCGTGGCACGGGAGAGGGGCGAACCGACAGCGCTCGATGTGCTGGGCGTAGTTACGCTCGGCGCGCCGTTGTTGAACTATGACGCGGCCAGTCGGGTCGCGCCCGTGGTCATGCTCAGGCATGCCAATGATCCCTATGGCGTGCCGGCGCTGCGCTCTGACGAGGCACGATCCGAAATGGCAGGAGCCCTGATCGCGCTGGCCGCAGGGCCGACCAGGCTCGGGACGTTTGGCGCGTTCGCCGGGTTTGACCTCTATGCCCGAAATGCCGGGGCGAACGCCGTCGTCGATCTCACCTATGACCCCGGACCAGCCGGGCCGCATCACTCATACTGGCACGACAACAGCACCGTCTATCAGGCGCTGTTTGCGGGCCTGGGAGCCGCTTCGAAATAGCGGGGCGAAATCACACTCCCCGCGCGAAGCGCGGGGAGTGTGATTTCGCCCTATTGTTAGTGCGTGTGCCCCGCGTGCAGCAACGCCACCTGAAGCCAGTAACCCCAATCGAAAGCGTCGGCGATCTGGCTGGGTGTGGTGTTGCGCACCGGCGGCGTGTCGGCCTTCAAGGTCGCCTTGAAAAACGCGACAATTTCCGCCCAGGCCTGGCCCGAGGGACCGCCCTTGCGGATCTCCTCGATGCTGCCGACAAAGGCGTGCGGCTGGCCGGGATAAATCGTGACCTTCGAGGGGACACCGGCGGTCCTGAGGCCGCGCTCAAAGGCGCGCACCCCTTCGAGCGGGATTGAGGTGTCGGCTTCGCCAAAAATCCCAAGGACAGAGCCCGACAGCGATTTCAGCCGCTGCGGATCGGTGACGACCTGCCCATATAGAACGATGGTGGCGGCGAGTTTGCCATTCCCCAGGCTGTAGCGCAATGAGTTTGCGCCGCCGGCGCAAAAACCCATGATTCCGACCCGATCAGCCCGCACATCGGGCTGGCTGGATGCCCACGCGAACACGGCGTCGAGGTCAATATCGATCTGGGCGGGCGGATTGCTGATCACCTGAAAGATGGCCCGCGGCACCAATCCAGTTGCGCTGCCGCGGTAGACATCCGGCGCGATGACGACGTAGCCTTCGTCGGCCAGGGCGCGGGCTTTGCCGATCATCTCGGGTGTCAGTCCCCAGAATTCGTGGAGCATGATTACCGCCGGGTATTTGCCAGGCGCGGCGGGTCGCGCTACGAAGGCGCGGACTTCCGGGCCGCGCGGATTGCCAATTCGGGTATTCGTGATGGCATCCAGCCGGCCTGGCCCCAATAAGCCATCGATGACGACCATTCCGACGAGCAATAGAACGAGGGTGGCGACCAATCCGCCCGCAATCAAGGCAATCCGACCGAGTAATCGTTTCATGAGCTTTCTCCAGAACGGACAGCACTCTACCTGACCGAAGGCGGGCGAGGCTGGGCCTGAGGGAATCGTGAATGCGGCAAATGGCCGATCGCATGGGATTTGACTTCGCAATGACCCTGTGGTCACCGGCGCCGGGTTGCGCATCTTGGCGTCCGGGCTACACTAGAAGCCGTCCTAAAAATGTCCGGCGAGATCGCAATCCCCGTGCGAAGCGCGGGGATTGCGATCTCGCCAATCATTTCAGGATGACTTCTAACGATTGCTGACGCGGATACGACTCAGCACCCCAAAGATGACAGTCGCGGTGAGGGCGTTTCGTCGCATTCTGTGGTAAAACAATTCTGACATGGCTGAAAACACACCTCGCGCCGGCAGGTCGTCGCGCGCCGTATCCTTGTTTCGAATCTCGGCATTGGCCGCGCTTCTGGCAACCTTTGCGGGCGCCGCCCAGCCGCTTCCAGCCCAATCGCCGGCGACCTACTTCGTCGATGACGTGGATGCAACGAAGTTTCCCAACGTGACTTTTCGGATGCGAGCGGTCGACCTGAATAACAAGGTTCTGACCGGGCTTACAAACGCGAATGTCCCCGTATTTGAGAACGGCAAGCAGGTGCCGACGACCAATGTCACCGTGACGCCGCGCGATGATGGCCCGATGACGATCTTCTTCGTCGTCGACCAGGGCGCCGGCGCCGTGTACAACAACTCCAGCGCCTTCAGCCTGGGCGCCATGCGCAAGGTCATGAGCCGGCTTATCGACGGCGGGTTCTTTCGCGATGGCCGTGATCAGGTCAAGGTGCTAGTGCGCGAGAACATCCCGGTCAACAATGATCGGACCGTGCCGCGGCTCAATCTGACCAACAAGGCAAGCGAATTCTCGAACTTCATCTCGATCTATCAATTTGAGAACAGCAAGGGGGGGTTGACCAAGGGTCTCGACGCGGCCTCCGTCGCGATCAAGGAAATTGGGGATGCCATTCCCGAGGCCGGCGGGCAACCCGCGGCCATCGTATTTATCACCAACTTCATCGAGGATCCGCCCCTGGCCACAGCGACAAGTTTCGCCACAAATCTGGCCTCCCAGGCGAAAGACAAGTTCATCAGCATCTACGCGCTGCAGACTAACGCGCAGCAGCGCAACAAGCCGCCGCTTGAGGTCATGGCGGTAGGTTCATTTGGCAAGTACGCCTCGATCTCGAGCAATACGGTTGAGACTGTCGTCGACGATGTGTATCGGACGATCGCCGCCCAGCGCCTGGCCTACACAGTCAGCTATGTCTCAACCTCCGGAGACACAACTGCTCGGACGATCACGATTGGCGGCCCGGAGAAGCCGAATACCGGCCGAACAGGCACATTCACTGCAAAGCCGCAGTCGGCGGTGCTTCGCCTGGATGGGTTGCCTACCGCCGTTCTGCGCCGCGAGGCCCGCCCGGGATCGTCCCAATCCAATCCGCAATACGATCCCTTGACCCTCAAGGTGTCGGCGTCGATTACGTATACCGATGGGTTGATCCGCCCGTTGGTTGAGGCGCGTCTGCTCGTCAACAATGTCGTCAAGAGCACCCAGACTCAGTTTCAGCCCGGCGCCTCAAAGGTCGACTTCACGGTGGATCTATCCGATATCACGACGCCCGGTACAAACAATGTGACGATCGGCGTGCGGATCAAGGATTCGCTGGGGATTGAAGCGTCGAACCAGGATCGGATCGTGCTCGAGGTGCTGCGTGCGCCGGAACCCTCGCCCACACCCACGCCGCCGCCCAAGGGCATGTTGGAGAGCGATGCGGGCATCGTCGCGTTGATGGCGGCCGCAATCGTCCTCGGTTTGGCTGTGGGTGGGGTGGTGTTGGTCATCGCCCGGCGCGGCCGCGCGGCGCGTCCCGCGCCACCGCCCATGCGGGTCTCTGCGTCGGGGCCAGCCCCGGGTGGCGCCACCTTGATGGTGATGGACGGGCCGCCCGAGCTGCAGGGCCGTCACCTCGCGCTGGACAAGCCGGACCAGACGCTGGGGCGAGGCGAGCAGGCTGATCTGCAGTTCTATCCTGGCCAGGAAAGCTCGGTCAGCCGTGTCCATGCCCGAATCACCCGGGATGGCTCGGGGACCTATCGCCTGACTGACCTGGGTTCCTCGAATGGCAGCCGGATTGGCGCGCGCCCGTTGACGCCCAACCAAGCTTATCCGCTTCAAAATAGCGACGAAATTACCCTGGGAGATATGTCCCGGCGCGGCGTCAGGCTCGTCTTCACGGTGGGCGGGGCAGGCTATATGCCTCAGGCGCCGAGCTATGGGCAGGGGGATGATCGGACGCGGGTGCAGATTTAGAAGCTCTGCTGAGAACATCTGGCGAAAACACACTCCCCGCGCGAAGCGCGGGGAGTGTGTTCTCGCTAATCGATCGTTCTACGCCACGACGTAGAAGTTCAACACGAAATCGCCGAGCTTGATGGTGTCGCCGGCACTGAGCAC
>Ga0073900_10000501_pt1 | contig 25433 bp, 39 predicted proteins | sample KloWWTmetKNB5Kit_FD_66666 | JGI IMG/M metagenome (GOLD analysis project Ga0073900, IMG submission 66666) | Active sludge microbial communities from Klosterneuburg, Austria, studying microevolution and ecology of nitrifiers - Klosterneuburg... | ecosystem: Engineered > WWTP > Aerobic digester >...
CGATGAGCGCGAGTACATCGCGTGGCTCAATCGCGATCTCGCGCAACTCTCGGCTGCGTTCCTCGACGCGCACAACGATCGCTTCGACGAATGGTGCCGCGACAAGTTCGAGGAGGAATGCCTGTGACCACTAACCAAGGAAAACCCATGACGACTAATTACAGCGACCGACAGGGCGACGTGCTGATGCTCGCCGCAAAACAGATTCCGTCCGACGCCGTGGACATCACCCCCAAGAACGATCGCGTCGTGATCAAGCACGGCGAAGCCACAGGGCACGCGCATGCGTTCTATCGCCAGCCTGTGCGCCTCTACGAAACCCCGAAGAAAGAGCGGTTTCTGCGCGTCGTCGAAACCTCGTACCTCAAACACGAGGAACACAGCACCGTCGAAGTGCCGCAGGGAATCTACAAACTCCCGTCGCAGGTCGAGTGGACCGACGATCAAGAACCACGCGCGGTGGCCGACTGATATGGCGCGCAAACTCTACAGCCTGACCGACGAGCATCGTGCGCGGTTAACGCCGTGGGCCGAGCTCTGGATCGCAAATGCGATGTCCACGACGCCCATGACGGACGCGGATCGCGAAATCTGCGCTGATGCTGCCCGACGGCTCTACGCCGCGGCAGGTCTCAAGACTCCGCGGATCGTGTTTGTGCCGTCGCCGCTCGTGCTGCGATTCGCCGCAGGTTTCGCCGCGGCAATCTGGTGGCAACGCGCAAACGGTCACAGGCCCGCCACGGACGCCGCCACGCGCGCCGCCACGCGCGCCGCCACGCGCGCCGCCACGCGCGCCGCCACGGACGCCGCCACGCGCGCCGCCACGGACGCCGCCACGCGCGCCGCCACGCGCGCCGCCACGTACGACGCCACGTACGCCGCCACGGACGCCGCCACGCGCGACGCCACGCGCGCCGCCACGGACGACGCCACGCGCGCCGCCACGGGCGACGATCTCTCGCACTGGTATGTGGTCAACGCTGATATGCGTCAAATCGCGGGCGATTTCGGCGTCGGGCAATTCGGACTCGAATGCGTGCTCGCCGCTTGGCGAATGTGGCAAGACGGCAATCAGTGGTCTGCGTGGGATAGCTATCTCACGTTTTTCCGCCACGTTGTCCATCTGCCGATCGACTACAGCAAATACGACGCGTGGGAAACGCTCGCCCTGCATTCCGGTCCGCGCATCGTACATCCGGAATTCTGCATGATCTCGGATCGCCCGACCGTACTCACAGTGGACAACCAGCACCGCCCCCACGGCGAGACCGGTTCGTTTTGCCGCTGGTCAGATGGATTCGCGCTCTACAGCTGGCACGGCACACGGATACCTGCATGGATCATCGAGCGGCCCGCAGGTATCACTGCCGAGAAAATCGATGCGGAATCGAACGCCGAGGTGCGTCGCGTGATGATCTCGCGTTACGGCTCGGCACGTTACATCCAGGACAGCGGCGCCGAGCTCGTGCACTCGCTACCGGACAATTATTACGTGCGCGGCCTGCAGGGCGCGCGGCTGTTTCGCAAATCACGTCCCGGCGACACCGATATCGTCATGGTCGCGGTCAAGAACAGCACGCCCGAACCCGACGGTAGCGTGAAGGACTATTTCCTGCGCGTTGAGCCGGGCGCCTATGCCGGTCTCGCATCTCGCGACTGTCACGCTGCGGTGGCGTCCACCTGGCGCAATGCAGATGGTTCTCTCGCATTCCAGCGCCCACAGGATTACGCGCCGCGCTTCGAAAGTTAGGGAGATAATCGATGAAGGATTGCATCACCAACCGCGACCCTGGCTATCTCAAGGCCCACGCGGACATGGAGCACGAAGCCGATCTCGACGACACGATCACGGCCACGCTCGGCACGCTGATCTGCGGCCCGCAGACGACGCTACAGCAGATCGGCGAAATGTGCCGCGCGTTCTCGACCGCCGAGCACGAAGTGTCGTTTCGCGTCGAGTGGGTCGGCGACAAGCCGGTGGCGTATCCAGTGCGAGAGGTGCGTCGTGACTCTCGATGATCGCGTCCTGCTTCGTCGGGTCGCAAGGTTCCTGCGCAACTACGCCGCGGTGGCGTATGCGGAGAACGTTTTCCGAGACGAACAAGCGGCAACGGTTCGTGACGAATTCATTCAGGCCGCCGTTGATCTGGGCCGCATCGCGGACGAAGGAGTACGTAATGCTGACTGAACTGATCGCCAATCTTCGCCGCGCGTACAAGCTGCGCCGGCATCGCCGCTATCTGCGCAAGCTGCGCGCGATGAGCGTCGTGCTCAGCGCGCCGAAGGATGATGAGCGCAGCAGCATCACAATTCACAAGAGGATCGTGTCGCCATGAGCGCAGTTGTGAAACAAGTGGACGCACTACCGGCCGCCAGGCCGGAAAGCGCGACGATTCTGGAATTGATCGGCCGCATGTCCAGTGACCAGAGCGTTGACGTGGCCAAGGTCGAGAAACTCGTGGATCTGTACATGCGAGTCACGGCCAACACGGCGCGCCAAGAATACGCAGCGGCGCTGGCGGACATGCAGCCGCAGTTGCCGTTGATCGCCGAGCGCGGCGGCATCAAGGATCGCAACGACAACGTGCAGAGCCGGTATGCGTTGTGGGAGGACATCGTATCGGCGATCACGCCGATCCTGTCAGAGCATGGTTTCGCGCTATCGTTTCGCACACAGAACGAGGCGAACATGGTGAGCGTGACCGGGGTGCTTTCGCACCGCGCCGGGCACAGCGAGCAGACCACGCTTGCCTTGCCGATTGACACTAGCGGCAGCAAGAACGCGGTGCAGTCGGTCGGCTCCTCGACCAGCTACGGCAAGCGCTACACCGCTGGCGCGCTGCTGAACCTGCGCACGGGAGATATCGACGACGACGGCGCAAGCGGCGGCAAGCCGACGCTGAGCGAGGAACAGGTCGCGAACCTCGACGCGCTGCTGTCGGAGATCGGCGGCGACGCGAAAGCGCGCTACCTGCGCTACGCGAAGGTGAAAAGTCTCGACCAGATCCTAGCCTGCAACTACGCGGACGCCGTGAAGGTGATCGAGAAGCGGCGGGCTGCGCCGTGATCGAGATCATCAACTGCGAGCAAGGTTCGCCCGAGTGGCATGCGGCCCGGGCGGGCATCGTGACGGCGAGTGAGTTCGCGACGGTGCTCGCCAAGGGCCGGGGAGGCGGCGAGAGCAAGACGCGGCGCACGTACATGCTGCGGCTACTCGGAGAACGTCTCACTGGCGAAGTCGCCGAGTCGTACAGCAACGGTCATATGGAACGCGGCAAGGCGCTAGAAGCAGAGGCGCGCGACGCCTATGCATTCCTGCACGACGCGGATTACGTACAGGTCGGGTTCATTCGCAACGGCGATGCGGGCGCGAGCCCGGACGGGCTGATCGGCGCGGACGGCATGGTCGAGATCAAGACCAAGCTTCCGCACCTGCAACTCGACGTGTTGCTCACCGATGAAGTGCCGAGCGAGCACATCGCGCAGTGCCAGGGTGCGCTCTGGATCGCAGAACGCGAGTGGATCGACTTCGTGAGCTACTGGCCGAAGCTACCGCTATTCGTGAAGCGCATCCATCGCGACGAGGCGTACATCGAGCGACTGGCTGCGGCGGTCGCGGAATTCAACGCCGAACTGGCGCAACTACAGCAGAGGTTCCAGTGAACTACGACAACAACATGTCCGGCGTGCTGTTCAAGAACGACGACAAGCGCGAAGGCAAGCGCGATCCGGACTATCGCGGCAATGCCGAGGTAAACCGCGAACAATTCTGGGTGAACGCTTGGATCAAGTCCTCAAAAGATGGCCGCAAATACATGTCGCTGTCGTTTCAGCCGAAGCAGGCCAAGGACGTGAAGGGCGCGGTCACGCACAAGGAAACGCCGCCGGTTGACGAGCCGAACGACGAGATTCCGTTCTGATGGCGCGCCTTTTCCTTCGCCGCACGCTCACTGGATTCTTGCCTGCCGACGAGGCGAGCACTGAGACGATGCGCAAGTACAAGACGGGCGAAATCTACAAGGCCGACATCGTCAAGCCGCGCTCGTACCAGCACCACAAACTCTGCATGGCGCTGTTGAACCTGACGTTCGCCAATCAGGAACGCTACGGCAATTTCGACGACTTCCGCAAAGCCGTCGCAATGGCGGCCGGTCACTCGCGCGAGTACGTTGGCATCGACGGGGAGATATGGCGCGAAGCCGGGTCGCTGTCCTATGACGCGCTAGACGAAGTGGAATTCACGCGCGTCATGGCCGCGATGATGACGATCTGCGCTCAGATTCTCGACGTGTCCGAGCCTGAACTGGCGGGTGAAGTGTCGCGCTATGCGGACGAGCACTACGGGCAGGCCGCATGAGACACAGCACGAAGGCACCGACCCTCGCCGAACGTGCGCGCTTCGAAGCGCTGCACGAGATCGGCTGCATCTGCTGCCGCAAGCGCGGGTTCAACTCGTGGCCGGTAGAGATTCACCACTTGCTGTACGGCAATCGACGGCTCGGGCATGCGTATACGCTCCCGCTGTGCGCGTGGACGCATAGGGGCGTGCCGCCGAATCACTGGACAATTCAGGCCGCGCGCGACTTTTTCGGCCCGTCTCTCGCGCACGGATCGAAGCCGTTCCATGCCGCATTCGGCAGTGATCAGGAATTATTGGCGGAAGTGGACGCGCTGATCGCGCAAATGCGGGGCGTGGAGGCGGTGGCATGAGCGTCAGCTACGCCGATTTTCTCGCCGCAAAATCGCCACGCTCAGTGAAGCGCGGACTCTCGACTATGCCCGCGATATCGCAGCGACTATTTCCATTCCAGCGTCACTGCGTGCAATTCCTGTTGGAGTGCGGCGCCGGGGGTGCCTTTCTTGATACCGGATTAGGGAAGACCCTGGTGCAATTGGAGTATCTGGAACATGCGCGCAACACGGGCAACGGATACGGCTTGATACTCGCGCCGCTGGCCGTGGTCAAACAGATTTTTCGCGAAGGTGCGAAGTTTGGCTATCCCGTGCGGGCGATTCGCGACCAAAGCGAAGCCGCGCCGGGCATCAACATTTGCAATTATGACCGGCTGCACCTGCTCAATCCGCAAGCATTTTGCGCAGTCACCCTGGACGAGGCCGGCATTCTGAAATCATTCAGCGGCAAGACCACGCGCACGCTGATCGACGCATTTGCCGATCATAGGTGGAAGGTTCCCGCTACCGCGACGCCTGCGCCGAATGATCACATGGAGCTAGGTCAGCATTCCGAGTTCTGCGGAATCATGAACAGCAACGAAATGCTGTCGCGGTTTTTCATCAACGACACCGCTAACGCCAGCCAGTCATGGCGGCTCAAGCGTCACGGCGTTGAAGCGTTTTGGGACTGGATGGCATCGTGGTGCAGGTTCGCCATGCTGCCGTCTGATCTGGGCGGTGATGATGCCGGCTTTATACTGCCGGGGCTGCATATCCATCGCCACCGCGCAGCGGAGTCTGCGCCGGTACTGGGCGACCTTTTTGGAGATGCAATTGTCAGCGCAACGAATCTGCATCAGATCAAACGCGAGACTGCGCAACGGCGGGCGCGGATCGCCGTTGACCTTGCAATGTCGCAAACCGGAGAACCGTGGGTTATGTGGTGCGATACCGACTACGAGGCCGACGAGATTCTCGCAGCTATAGGCGACGCGCCAGGGGTCGTAGAAGTGCGCGGCAGCATGAAGGCGGATTCGAAGGAAGCTGCACTAGACGCGTTTTCTATCGGCGATGCTCGTGTTCTGGTGACAAAGCCGAGCGTTGCTGGATTCGGAATGAACTGGCAGCACTGCGCCAATACAGTATTCGTCGGCCGCTCGTTCTCTTACGAGACCTGGTATCAGGCCGTGCGCCGGTTCTGGCGATTCGGGCAACAGCGCGAGGTCAATGTTCATCTGGTCGTCGCCGAAGGGGAGGATTCCATCGCGCGAGTCATCGATCGAAAAGCGGGCTCACACGCGGAGATGAAAGCCGAAATGCGCGGCGCAATGAGGCGCAACGACAGCAGGGAAAGCGCTCGCAAAGTCGCATACAGACCAACACACAAGGGGCATCTGCCATCATGGATTGCTTGAACGAAGCGCACGGCGATGAATGGGCGGCCTATAACGGCGATTGCGTCGCTGTTGCCAGTCAGCTGCCTGATGAGTGCATTGATTTTTCCATTTACAGCCCGCCGTTCGGCTCGCTATTCGTATACAGCGATTCAGCTGCCGACATGGGCAACAGTTCCAGCGATGGCGAGTTTGCCGAGCATTATAGCTACCTCGTGCGCGAGAAATTCCGCCTGACCAAGCCCGGCCGGCTCACTGCGGTTCATTGCAGCGATCTGCCGATGACCAAGTGGAAGGACGGCGCGGTCGGTATCAAGGACTTTTCCGGCGACATCATCCGCATCCATCAGGAAGCAGGCTGGATCCTCCACAGCCGCCGCACGATCTGGAAGTGCCCCGTTGTGGAGATGACGCGCACGAAGCACGTCGGGCTACTCTACAAACAATTGCGCAACGACAGCGCCAAGTCACGCGGCGGCATGCCGGACTATCTCATGACGTTCGTAAAGCCCGGCGAAAACGCAGAGCCTATCCAGCATGAGAGCGAGCATTTTTCGGTCAAGCAGTGGCAGGAATGGGCGTCTCCGATATGGATGACGGTCAACCAAACAAACGTACTGAACGTGAGGTCTGCGCGCTCGGAGAAGGATGAGAAACATCTTTGCCCACTGCAACTCGATGTGATCGAGCGAGCGTTGGTGTTATGGAGCAACCCGGGTGACACGGTGCTGTCGCCATTCATGGGTATCGGTAGCGAAGGGTATCAATCGATGCTCGCGCGCCGGAAATTTATCGGCATCGAGCTAAAACCCGAGTACTTCCGGCAAGCTGTCGCGAACCTGAAAGGCGCGGCATCTCAGACTGACATGTTCGCGGCGGTAGCGCCATGAGCGCAGCCGCCCCCACAGCCCGCGCCGTTCACCTGATCTGCGCGCGCACCTATATCGGCGAAGCCAAGCGCCGACGCGGCCAGCCGTTTGCATTCACGCTGCTGCAATGGGCTGCGAATGCGAGACGGCGTGCTGCGAACGAGCCAGTGCAGCGCGATCTATTCACCCACCTGCGCCAGCGGGAGGCAGCGTGAAAGTCTACCGCTACCCGCTGATGAAGGGCCTCTCGTTCGACACTGCCGCGCTGCCATGCCCGCGCTGCCGAAGCACGAAGGTTGAGACCTACAGTCACCCAGCGTGCGGCACGTTAGAGACGTGCCTGTCGTGTGGCGGACGCAGCGCTCGAAGGGATTGGAACGATGGCGAGATTACTCTGCAACAGCGTTCTGGCAGGAAAACCTTCCGCTACTGCGGTGAGTGGTTCTTGCGTCCTGCCACGGACAAGATCATCCGCACGACGCGTGCGAAGGCGCATCGAGCGATCAAGGCGAAGGAGACGGCAGCATGAGCACAGACACCCACTCAGCAGGGGATATTAGCGTCCGCCGAATAGCCGGGTATCGCGCAGCAAAGCGACGACGCAAGGAGCCGCAGCCATGACCGACTGGATACCCGTGACCGAGAGGCTGCCGGAAACAGCCGCCGCCTGTTGGGTCGCTATTGAAATGCGATACGAGGTAATCACGCGGCTCGCCTACTGCGAGCGCAGCGGGAATTGGCAGCACATAGACGCAAGGCCAATCCTTTCCCCCGTCCTCGCTTGGCAGCCCATCATCGAGCCGGAGGCGTACAAGCCGTGAGTATCTGCATCATTTGCCGCGAACATCCGGCAGAAGTGCCGGATCGAAACAGTCAGAGCCTTAGACCCGTCAAGCGGGTATGTCGCGCGTGTCACGCTGCTCGACTGCGCAGCGACCTCAAGCACATTGTCGCCGAGAATTCCCCGCAGCGGCAGCCGTTCAACTTCGCTGGAGGTAAGAAGCCATGACCACCAATCTATCGACCAAGCCGGAGGCGTATCAGCCATGACCATCGAATCGCCCGCTGCGACTGACGACGATGAGATCGACGAGCGCGACGACAGCCCGTACTGCGACTGCGGGGTCTTCCACGACGAAGAAGAGCAAGCCAGCGGCCGGTGCTCGTGCTGCGGGAAAATGGTCGAGGAGATGCCGTGAGCGACATCGTAAATGCTATACGTGCACTGCGACCGGATGTGCCGAATCCGTGGTCTATGACGCTGCGCTGGTTGCTGAAAGCCGCCGACGAAATCGAGCGCCTGCGCGCCGAACTAGCCGAGGCGAAGCGCGAGTACAGGGAGGGCGGCCAAATCCTATCGCCTTGTGCGCGAGACAGCGCCATGAGCGTCATTTCAGGCGAGGAATGGGCGCGGCGTTTCAAGGCGCGCATCATCGCGCGACTATTGGAGCCGGGGCCGTCACCCTGGACGCGCGAGCAAGCCGAGCAAATAGCGCAAGACGAGTACGAGGCTACCGATTGCTGGCCCGCGCTGAGCGGGCACGAGAACAGTCCGGAGGACGCGGCCGACGAGACTCTCTCCTACTGGGGAGACGGCGCCGATGGCTGACACCGTTGGTGCCGGGAGAGACGGCGGAGGTGGTGGGGCCGTGATGACGCTCTCCCTGGCCGAAGCCGCGAGGCTCGCGAAGTGCCACCCGGATACGCTGGCCGATCTGGCCCGCGCCTTAGGGGTCAAGCGGGTACAAACCGGGCACAGCATAGACCGCTTGACATCACAGCCAATGTCTGTATACTAGGCACATGGTCGATACCGACCTACCGCGCCTCGGGATTCAAGGGCAGGAGAGATGGAAATGAACGCAATTCGCACGCTGAAAGAAGCCGACAAACTCGCGCAACAGCAGGGCCTTGTTCGCGGCAACGGGACGTACAACGGCCGCGCGTTTTGGACGCGGCCGGGCAGCAATCAGATCGTCACGCGCGAGCGGCTCGCGGAGATTTGCGGACGTGTAGACGCAGTCATGAGTCACGGTACGCCGTGACCAGCCACCCCAACCGTTCCCGGCGCATCGCTGCGCCGGGGCGCAATCCAAAGCCGGCCGAGATCCGCGCAGCGCGCGAAGCGGCCGGTCTGTCGCAGACGGCCGCCGCCGCTCTCGTCTACTGCACCCTATCAGCGTGGCAGCGCTGGGAGCAGGGTGAGCGACGCATGCACCCAGCGATTTACAATTGGTTTTTGATCGCGGTGGAACGAGCGAGCGACAAAGCATTTCAAGAAATAGGACGAGGCCGAGCTATGGCCGCGCGCAAATAATCACCTGCTGTTCGTATTCCCGCAGCACACGCGCCTGTTCCTCGATCACGTCCTGCGCGGTGGACCCGGTGGGCAGCGTGACGGCACGTAGCCGTGCACAGGCCGCTGGCTGCGGGACGTGGACCGGCACCTCAACGATTTTCGTCGAGGGCACTACCAGCCGGTCGCTGCAACCCGTCGAGATACTCGCGAGGAAGGGGCACAGTACGAATGCAGTCATAAGCCGGATCATTTAGCGCGCTCCTGAGCTGGGCCAGTTTGGGGTTGAGCAGGGACGCCACCCGGGCCGGGATGCCGTCAACCGCCGCCGTGATCTGCTGATCCCGTTCACGGATCGCCCGCGCCGCGCTCTCGCGCAGCACGGCGGCGCGCGCCTCGGCCGCTGCTGACTGTGTCGTCATGTCGGCCCGCACGTCGCTGAGCGCTTTCTCGGCGACGAGGGCGCGCCGGTCGGTCAAGCGCTTGGTCACGCACGAGCCGAGAGTGCCGCCGGTGACGAGCGCCACGGCAGCCAGGATCAGGCACGGGCCCTTGAACGCCCGCAGCCACGTCAGGCTGGTGGCGAGAAAGGGGATCATGGATATACTCGCAGCCGACAAGTCGCCCCTGCGCGCCGAATCGGCTCCGTATGGAGTTCTTGCCGTGGAATCCCACGGCTAGGACGTAGGGTCGCAACGATCATGAGCGCGGCGTCGCCGAGATCATGGCTTCGGCGTCCGGGAAGTAGCGGTACAGCAGCCGCGTTCCAATCGTGTACAGCGAGGGCGCGATGAACCCGCCCACGGCGAGCCCCCACGACAGCCCCAGCGGGGTGCGCCAGTTCAGCCACGTCACGCCGATGCCGATCACGAACTGCACGCAGTACCACAGGCCCCGGCCGCCGTTCTTCGGGGCCCACTGGATCACGGCCATCTTGACAACCTGGGTGATCGAGATCGCAGCGAGCGTGCCGACCACGACCGAGCCGAGCTGCGTGTGCGCGAGCAGGTAGTCGAAGGAACCGATCACGAACTGCCAGACGCGCTGCAGGGTATCCATGTTCAAGCCTCGTTTCGACTGACGGGAAGGTTGCCGACAAATCGCGGCAGCGGCTGATGCGAGTACGGCCCGCCGGGCGGCCAGACGTAGCCAAGCACGCGAGCGGGATCGAACGGCCGAATACTCACCATGTCACCTTGGTTTCCGCCCAAGGTCAGGATATTGCCATGCTCATCCCGGCCCACGGCAAAGCCGACGTGCCCGCCGCCCTTGCGCTCGTAGACCACGATGCAGCCGTAGACCGGCGCGGGAATTCGCGTGCCGTAGTCGAGCCATACGCGCGCGCGATACCAATTCTGCGGGCGCGGCAGGCCGACTTCATCGAGGCACTCGCCAACATACGTGCCGCACCAAGGGGCTCTGGAATCGTCTCGACCAAGCGTGTTCCACACGGCCGCGCCGCCCTTGAGCCACCACTTCACCAGCAGCGGATTCGAGTCCTTGCCGGGAATCTCCGCGACGCCGATGTACCGGCGTGCGACCTGCAGCCACAGCGGTTCAACGTTCATACTTCCGCACACCCTGGCACGTCATACTCGCGCTTCGTGAGACTGCGGTAATCGTCGAGTTTCTCGATCACCTGCTTGCGAAAATACTCGACGGTATCGATAGTCTGTGCCTTGCACTGCCTGCGCTTCGCCTCCAGAATTTCGCGCTCCAGTTCGACGGTGAGCTTGCGGATCAACAGTTCCTTCGTGTCCGTCAGGTCCGCCGCGATTTCATCGACCTTGCGTCCGACCGTAGCAACCTGTTGCTGAATCGGCTCGACCGCCGCCTTCACTTTGTCGTCGATGTCGCCAGCTCGCGCGAACTTCCACGGGCTGGCAAAGGCAAGGAACGCCATCGCCCAAAACGCCAGCAGCGTGAGCGCCACGTTCCACCGCCAGCGCTTGATCGTGCGCGCGTCCGCGTCGTCGGGCGGGCGGATGAAGTCGAGCAGGGATTCGACCATGATCACCTCGTCACCGCGATCGTCCGAGTGGGATTTTTGCTACGACCTCGATCGCATCGACCGTGTTTCGGTCTGCAATATCCGGGCACGATGAAATATGCTGGTATCCGATCACGAGCCAGTCCGACGGAATCGGCCCGAAGCCAATAGGCGCTCTCAGTCGCACGATGCAGGCGGGATTGCTGCCGACCGTCTGTTGAGTGTCCAGAGCAAAGCCCGCTTCAAGCCACGGACGCCTTTCGGGACTGACCGCACAGCCGCTCACGACGATGAACACGAGCGCGAGCAGAAACACGCCCGTCACGAGCAGCACGGCCCCACGGTTGTCTTTGTTGAGCATGCCGGTAGCCCAGAAGATCACGGCAAAGGCAACGAGCACTGCAGCGAACCACGCGATATTGCCCATGGCGCGCTAGTGCTTGTCCGGTCTGCCGCCGCCCTTGCCGCCGGTCCCGCCGCCGCTCTCGTCCTTCGGATGCGTGTCGTGATAGCGGTTGCGTCGCTTGACGAAGTACCAGACCGCGCCGAGCGCGAGTGCGATCACAAGAATGCCGATGAATGTTTCCATGTCTGTCCTCCTAAGCTGTACTACTGACGATGCCGCGCAACGTGATCGAGGCCGTTGCCCGCACGGTCGACGTCGCGACGTCACGAATCTCGATTGTGAGCACGACCTCGCTTGTGCCGATTGTCGTGCGATTGCGCTCCCACGTTCTCGAAGTGCCGAGGCCGAGCCACGAGCCCGTCGTGCCGCCGCTCACTGAGCCGCTGACAACGGTGGCGCGCGCTTCGTAATCGCTGGCTGTAATACCCGACACCGCCCATTCGTCCGACGTCGAGCCGGGCGAGACCTGCACCGCGCGCGTGTTGGCGAGCGTGTAGGACGCGAGGGCATTGGCCGGATCGGTGACGACCTGCTGCACGGTTTTACTATTGAGCGAGATGCCGCTCACGCGCGTGATCGACACCGAGCACGTCACAGCATAGGTCGCAGCCGCAGTATCCGTGATGGTGCAGCGGGCGATGCCGGTGCGCGTCTCAGCGACGGCCAAGCCAGTGGCACCGAATGTCGTTGCAGCCGCCGTCGCACTCGTGATCGTCAGTCCCGTGCCGCCAGAATCCCAGGTCCATGCATACGTGTACGGTGCCGTGCCCCCGGTCGGCGTGACGGTCGCGGTGCCGGTCGTTTGTGACGCACCGATCGCGCTCGATGACACTGATCCGGGCGACATGCTTCCGGACAGTGCTGCTGTCACCGCAAGCGCTTTCGCTGGCATGCCGCTACTCTCGCTCAGCGACACCGTTCCGGTCTGTCCGGTCGAGGGGATGCGCGTCCTGATCCAGTAGTACCGCTGAACGGTATCGTTCTTTTTCAGTGTGATCTGAGTCTGTGGAGTATCGGGCGACACTTGCGTCGCGGATGAAAACGGCGAGGCGGACGTGTACTCGAACAGTTGATACAGCACGCCGATCGGCGCATTCGTCGGCGGGTCCCACTTGAACAGGATCGCATCGACCAGCCCCTGCGCGGCGAAATTCGAGACAGCGCCTGGCTTGTAATCGGCGGGGGTCGGCAACACGATCGAGCCGGGAACGGTGTAGTCCGTCGTGAGCGGATCGTCGAAGTCGGCCGAGCCGAGTTCCTGCAAGTCGAGTTCGATGGCCGGTTCCGGTCTCAACCGCCAGCCGATGCAGCGCACAAGCTGATTGGTCCAGCCCACTTCTGCGATCGTTACCGTGCCGGTCATGTACGGACGGATGCCGAAGGCGTTGCGCAGCGTGAACACGCCCTTGACGATGCGACGGCGGCGCGACTGACGAAGCAACAAAATGGCGTTGCGCTGCGCCTCGTACTGGTTCTGCACGCACGGGAAATCCGCATCGAGAAAGATGCGCTCGCCGCCGTCCTCGGTCTGAAAAGCGCTCGACGTGATCGGCGTGAAGTCCAGATCCTGGTAGTTGCGCGCCGCATCGATGAAATGCCCGCGAACCGCGTTGTAGAAGCCGCCCGACTTGCGACTCTGCGCGGTCAGCACACTGAGTTGACCGCCCACGTCCGACTCGGTGAGCGTGAATTCCGACGTGCTGTAGCTACCCGCATACATACGCCACTTGCCGCCCGAGAAGTAGCACGCGCCCATCATGGCCTTGGCGAGCGTCTCGATGCCGTCGTTAAAATCCTCCGGCGACATCGGCGCGTAGAGCACGGTGTTGCAGGTGTAGCGATTCTGCGTAGCGGCAGACGGAAGGGAAACCGTCTCATCGCATTCATTCGCCGCCGTCACCACGAGCGGCCAGTCGATCTTCGCCGGGACGTCGCCGAGTGCGATATCGAGCGTCAGGTAGTCAGCAAGACACAGCGCCGGGTTCGTCGTGTATGCGAAGTACGTGACGTTGGTCGGGTTCGCGCCCGGCGTCGTGTCGAGTCGCGGGTCGTACACGCTGCGACCCCGAACGAGCATCTTCACGTCCGGCTTGGCGTTTTTGTACACCGACTGATCGAACGTGTACCGCAGCGCAAGGTAAGCCACGCCATCGCCGCGATGCGAAGCGTTCCACTGCGTGAACGCCGACATCAGAATATCGTCGGCGGCCTGCGGGGTCGTGCCGAGATACTTGCGGATCGACGCCTTGCCGCTGTACGTTCCAGCGTTCACATCCCCGCCTGCGCCAATGCTCGCGTTCGGAATCTCGGTCGTGTCGAAGTACACGCTGTCGATGCCGGTGATCTCGGTCCCCGCGATCGCCAGCACTTGATGAAGATATTCCCCGTTTGCCCCGGTGACAATCGGCGGGATCACGTTCATCCCGGACACCATGTTCTGCCCGTAGAGGATCCTGCGCGGCTCCTGCGTGCCGCTGTACTCGACGTCGGCTTTCGGTCGTGGTCGGGATATTTTCGGCGCGAGCGCTTTGGATATCTTGCTCAGCGCCAGCATCGCTACGGTGTAGACAAGCGCCTTGGCCACCGTTAGGGCCGCCGCGGCTGAAATGCCGGTGAAGACCGCCGAAATCGCCGTCGCGACGTAAGGAATGACGACAGACATTACACCGCCCACCGAACGAGAGCGCGCGTCATCGGCACTTCAACCACTCCGGCAGGACCGGCCGCCGCCACGCGTGCGCCGATGCACACGCCGACCTGAATCTCCCCGTCGAGCATCACCACGTCGCCGCGCTGTGTAAACGACAGCCGGGACGGTTGGCCGAGAAACGTACTGATCGCCGCTTCGATGCCGCCCGAGTTCTGGATGTACGCGAGCGCCGAAGGTTCATCGTGATACCGCGTCAGCAACAACGGCAGATGCGCACTGCCGGTGATCTCATCTACGACGGCGGCCGCGAGCGTGCAGCAGTCCTGCGCGCCCTCATGCTGGCCCCACTGAAACGGAAAGTTCCGCCGCCGCTCGATTTCTGTGAACAGCCGCGCGAGCCAGTCATCGACCCGCGTCATGGCGTTTGGTGCCGGGACCGCCCGGGACCACCCCGCCCTCCACCCCCGCCGCCGCTTGAAAATGTTGCGACTTTGTCGCCCCACGACGATCGATAGCCGGGGATGAGATGAATCATGTCGAAGAAACTGTCGCCTGCGGATCGCGTTTGCTGATCGGCGTCGGTGTTGCGTGACGCCGGGGCCTCACGGCGCAAGCGTGACTCACAAGACAACGAGATCGAGCCCTGCCCCTGATCGAGTTCGATGAACATGGTGTCCATCACGCCGGACCACACGATCTGCGGGGCGTCGACGAGTTGCAGCTGATCGTTCAGCAACGCGAGATAAACCGTCGCCGCGCGACCCTGGTACACCTCGGTCATCGCGGTAGAGATGATCGACGCAGCCACCCCGCTACAGCGCAGGATCAGTCCCCGCGCGGTGAAGTCGAGCGTTTCCTCGATGATGTCGAAACCGAGCAGCGTGTTGCCGCCGAGGTAACTGTTGCCGTTGTAGACAAGCGTTCCAGCCCCGTCATGTGCGTAGATCACGCCCGAGGCGAAATCGAGATCGGCCATGAACACGCCGTGGGTTGCACCGAGCAGGGCTTGCGCGGCGTTCAGACTCGAATCCCAGCGACTCATGGGGCGATGTCTTCGATGAGGTCAATCGAGAAGTCCGAGAATAGTCCCGGTCGGCTCGGCCACAGCGGGCCTTCGGAAACGAGACAGCGCATCATCGGCTGATTGAAAATCACGGCGGCGTTGTCGGCGGGGGACGTGCGCACGGGGTTCTCGAACTGCATGTAGCCGAGTCCGGCGGCGTCCGAGTCCAGTGCGGCCGTGAGTCGCACGAGCTGCGAGTAGGTAGGCAGCACGATTTCCACCATGTCCCCGGCCGCGCGGATGTTCTGCGTGCTCGCTGGCAGGCCCTTGAGATAGAGGCCGGAGCCGGTCTGCGTGGTGCCACTCGCAAGCGCCGTTGCGATCGTCAATGCGCCGCGAGTCGGGACCGAGGAACGCGCCGCGCCGAGGCGCCATGCGTAGATGCTGGATGCGCCGTCGCCGGTGTAGTTGTCCGTGCCGCCAGCCGTCTGCGTGAGTGCCGCAAAGGTTGCCAAGCCAGCCGCTGCCGGAAGGCGACTCACAACCGCGCAGAAGAACCAGCCATTGCCTGCCGGAGCGATGAACGAGCGCGCGTTCGTAGCCGTGCCCGTTGTGCCTACTGCGGTCGCAGCGCCAGCCGTCAGATTGAAACCGGCCTCTGCGTAGCTGCTCACGTCGTTAATCGCCACCAACAGCCGCAAGTGACGTGTGCCGCTGCCTTGCTTGAAGTAACCATACGCGCAGCAGTCTTCCGCAACAGCCGAGCGGGTTGATTGCTGAAGGATGTAGTGCTGCGTGTTTGCGGAATTCTCCACAATGGCATCCGCCGTCGTCGTGCCGTCCGGAGCCGTAGCAGCATTCACCGTGACCGTTGACGCACCCTTGATCCACTCCGCGTCGTCTAGTTGGTCCGAATAGAGCAGCGCATTCGGCCCGTTATCGACGAGCGCGCAATGTGCAAGAGACGCGAACGGCATCTCGATCCAATCGCCCGCGATGCTGACGTTTAAGTCAGCGTCGTACACGACGGGATAAGTTGAACCGGCAGACGCGGATGCGGGAGTCCACGCGACTGCCTGCAAGCCGCTACGGTCTACGGCGTAGTTGGTCGAGCCGTTCGCGTAGACACCAATTAGCGCCCCGTTGCGACTGCGGGCGCCGTGGAAAGCACGAACAACCAGCGGGCGGTACTGCGTGACCGCGGGAGACTGATAGCAGGATGGCCCGCCGGTAGATGCACGCGAGACCGCTACCCGCATGACGCGATCGCGCACAGACAGCGTGCAGTTCTGCGCCGCCCACCCGGTCGTGCCGTTCGCGAAATCGGCGTTGGTGAACAACTCCGGGAACGACCCCAAACCACGCGCTACATAATCCGGCGGCGTCAGCCATACACGATTAGACCGACCGCGCAGCGACGCGATCGCGGCGATCATCCGCGCGCGATCTTCGCCCTTCAGGTTCTGCCACGTCAGCCGCAGTCCCCAGCGCGTGCCGGGCCGCGTGAACGTGTTGGTGACACCGTTCAGCGGCGACATCGACACCGCCGTATTGTCGATGATGCGCCACTCGCACTCCGCCGCGTACACGCTCGGCGGCAGCATCACATCCGTCACGCGAGCCCCCAACGACGGTCGAGCTCATCCCACATCTTGCGCCGTTCCTCGGCCATCATCGCCGCCGCCTGTTGCTGCGTGAGCTGCGCGGCGTTTATCGTCGGCGAGTAGTTCACCACCATCGACCGGCCCGCCTTGTTCGGCGTGATCGCGCCACTCACGCGTGGCGTGAACAGTTCCGGCCCGCGCTCGCCCACGAGATAGGACGTGCCCGCAGAGACGGGACCGCCCGCTGCCTTACCGCCGCCAAACCCGCCGAACAGCGCATTGATCCCGGCGCTCAGTAACCCGCCCGATAGATTGCCCTTGTCGTCCACGTTGCCGAAGATCGCCATGCGCAGCTTCACGGCCGCGATCTGCGCGAGGATGTCGCCGAAGGTCTGTGCGACCGATCGCGCCAGGCCCTTGAAGCCACCGTCCGCGTTGCGGAAGAAATCGGCGAACGCGCCGTCGAGGCCGCGTGCGACGTCGGCGGCGTACGGCGTCAGTTCCGTGAACGGCTCTTTCAGCGCCTCGCCCATGCGGTCGGCAATGCCTTCAGTCGATTCGAGGATGGAGCCTTCCAGGTCAGTGAAGTCCAAAAGCCCGCGGCCGTTGACCAGTTCGGCCGCGCGCGCGTTGAGCGAGATGTTCAGATCGCCGAGCTGCTGGGTCTTGCTGACCAGAGCTTCAGTTGCCGCTGTGGCCGCCTCTGCATCTGCCTGTACTCGTGATGCCAGCGTTGCGGGAGCGGATCCACGACCCCGGGATCGGCGACCTGACTGCAATGCGGCAACACGCTCGAGACGGGCGATCTCTTTATCGAGCGCCTCGGGGCCAAGCACACGGCCGGCACCATCGATGTAGCCGAAGTTGAAAAAAACGGGGATTGAGTCGCGCGCGCCGCGAAGAATACGCAGGCGATCCTCGATGTCGTCGAGGCTCTTGGAGGCCGACATTTCGGCCAGTTGATTCAGAACGCTGGTCAGTGCGGGCGCGACAAGGGCCGTCAGTGTCGTGGCGAATCCGGACCACGACGCCTTGAGACGTTTGATGGCGTCATCGGCGTCGGCCAGACGCGCGATCTGCTCATCGCTGAACGTGTTACCGAGTCTGACCTGTTCCGCAACAAGCGCGCGCAGGCCCGCAGCACCGCCTTGCAAGGCGGGCACGAGATCAAGGTAGGCTTTGCCGAGGATTTCAGCCCCGCGACGCGAACGGTCGGCGGGGTCAGCGATGCTGTTGAGGCCGTCAGCGATCGCTTCGAGTTGCTTTGTGGGACTCAGTTGGCGCAGTCGATCGACCGACAGGCCGATGGCGTCGAGACTGTCGATGGCGGTCTTGCTGCCCGTACCCGCCTCGGAGATGGTCTTCTGCATCTCCTTGAGACCGCGCGAGAGCGTACCGATATCGACGTCGGCTTGCTTAGCGGCCGCCGCGAGTTTCGAGAACTCGCCCGCGCTCACGCCCGCGCGCGCCGCACCCTTCTGCAATTCGTCGCCGAGCGAGATCGCCTGACCGGCAAGGCTCGCAAGCCCGAGACCACCCGCTCCCACTGCGAGTCCACGGAATATGCTCGTGAACTTCGACGCCGTGCGCTCGGCCATGCCGACGGCTTTGCCCAGATCGCCTTGCAGGCGCGCCGTATTCGCGGCCAGTTCGATGACGAGAGAGCCGAGAGACGCCATTATTTCTCCATGCGAGGCTTGCGCTTCCCGAAAAAAGCCTTGAGATCGGTTTCCGCGTTCCCGGAACCGGACGATTGCGCCTTGCCATCCAGATTGAAGAACGCGATGTACTCGGCGATCACCGACATCGGCAGTCGCTCAATTTCCGTCACGAGTACGCTCAGCCTGGCGGACAGCGAGAACAGCACCCGGCGCAAAGGCCGGGCCATCAGTTTTTTGCGGCGTCCTCCACGGCGTCATCGTCCAGTCTGTTCAGCGCCAAGCCAGCGCGCAGGATTCGAGCGGTGTCCGTAACGGAATACTCACTCAGAAGGCTGTCAGCGTTCTCGATCGTCGCGACATCGGAACCGTCCGCGTTCGACAAGTAGAACGCGAGCTGCATCGCAATCAGCTTCGGCGCATCGCCATCGTGCGCCTTCAGAATCGCGTCCAGTTGCAGACCCTCGATCGCAAACAACACACGCACATACCGCTTGCCGTCAAAATGTCGCAGCTTCACTTCTTTTACGACGCGATTGGCCTTCATCATCACGCGAACCACGCCGGTTCACCGGTGACCTTGATCGACACACTGCCGCTCACCGCACCGTCAGGCGTGATGTCGTTGAAGCTGAACGACTTCACGAGGCCACGGAACGCCGCAACCGTGCCATCCGACAGCGTGATCGAGAACGTGCCAATCGACGCCGCCGCCTTCAGCGACCGCAGTTTCGCCTGTCCGACATCGGTCGTGAGCCACACGGAAAGCGTGACGCCGCCGAAATCCTGCAGGCCAATCAGGAATTCCTTGGCGGTCGAACGCAGATGCGTCGTATCGATATCAGCGGCCTCGCCATCGAAGCCGGCGATCGAGGTCACCTCGCCGACGTCTGTCATCGTCTGCTGCGTGACCGTACCGCCGCTCGTGTAAGCGGTGTACGCCGTGGTATCGACGCCTTTGAGTTCCAGCGTCGCAGCCGCGACGTTGGCCGCAATGGCCGCGCGACCGTTCAGTTGTGTCATGCCGCTGATGGCGTCGAGCACCACTACCGCGCCGTTAGGGATAGCGTGCGTGCCGGCCGTTACTACGCCGGGATTCGCCGCCGTGATCGCCGTGATGTTGTCCGCTGCGATGGCCGCCGTCGAAACTTGCAGCAGCGTGTTCTGTGACTTTATTGCCATGTGCGTTCCTCAGAAACGAAAAGGCCGCCAGATGGCGGCCGGATGGAAGGGAAGGAATCCGATCAGTTCGTCCAGACTTGCCAGCTCTGGATCACTCGATACAGTTCCGGCGCGGTCTCAGCCTCGTAGTCGTCGTTCTCGAACGTGAGAACGTGTCCTGCCGTCTGCAATGCAGTCCGGCAGGCATCCGCAATCGCACGCGCCGAAACGTAGGACTCGGCCCACACGTCAAGCTGCACCACGTTCGAGTCGAGATCGCCGTCACCGCGCAGGTGGTTTTGCGGCACGAGCGAGATGCGCTGCAACGTGATCGCAGGCGTCGTGATCGACTGCGGGCGCACGAGCGGCGTGATGCGTTCGGCAGGCACAAGCGCAGTTACCACACTCGCTGCTACGAGCACGTCGCGAACGATCTTGTCGGCCATCAGAGCCCCGTGATCGTCCGACGCAGCGCTCGTCCCAGACGCGACCGTGATCGAGCCATCGCACGAGTCGCCACCTTCTCGATCTGCCCCGCGAGCGACTGGCGGATCGCCTCAAGCGCCGCGAGTTTCTTCGACTCGAACGCCGGGCGCATGAACGGACGCGCCGGAGCCGCCTTGATCTCACGGCCGAAGAATCCCTTCGCGGGCGTGCCGAGCGAACGCGACAACCGACCCTTGTTGCCACCCGACTTGCGACGATGCTGAAGCGTAATCACGCCGTGACCGAACTCGATCCACTTCCAGTAGAACGCATCCCGACCCGACTTCTGGAACTTGCGCCCCTGCCGTACCGAAATCAGCCGCGATTCGTACGTGCGGCGACTCTCGCGATTGCGGTACGAGTAGATCGCCTTCTTGAGTCGCCCTGTTTTCACCGGAGCGCGCGCACGAGCAGCGGCGACAATCGGCTTCGCGCCTTGCGCCAGCGCGCCCTGCAGCGCTTTACCCTGTAGCGCTTCGGGAAGACGCTTCATGAGCGTCTCGCGCAGTTCGGCGAGACCCTCGACGCGCACTGTCTGTGTCATGTCGGCGCACTCGTGGCGAAGATTTCCAGTCCTTCCCGACGCCCAATTTCCGATATCTGCACGATGTCGTAGTTCGCGCCGTCATAGACAATCCGATCTGTCATGACGACACCCGTCATGTAACGTATGCGGAAACGCGTTGTGGCCTCGGCCTGGGTGCCTTGGGCGGCAAAGTATTCCCGTGCCCGCTGATCGAGCTTCTCCGCCCAAACAGTCTCGTAGGCGGTTGGATAGCTCGGCACCTGCTCGCCGTGGCTGTTCTGCGTCAGAACGCGGTGGCGCAGTTCAATGAGCCGATCGAGATTACCGGCGCGCATCAGAGCCAGTTCACCCGGTAAGTCGCCAGCAGGCTATCGACCGCCAGCGGGAACTCATTGACCGTGCTGCCAACATTCACCGCTTCACGGTGCTCGTACCAGTGCCCGATCAGCAGCAACATCGCCTGCCGGATCGGCTCGGGCGCATCGCCGGGATTAGAGCCGTAGCCAGCCACAAACGTCACGGTCACCGCATTGGCCTGAGTTCTGGCAATTGGCCAACTGGCGTTGTAGGCCAGTCTCACAGCAGGACGACCACGAAACGCATCCGAGACATAGTTAGCGGATGGCCAGGTTTGCGGCGACCCGTTCGTATCAACATAGGTGACGCTCGACACCGACTGTACCGGCGCGCGCGCCATCTCGAAGTAATCGTTAGTCGGGAACGCATCGAGCGTCATCTCGCACGTCTGCGTCAGCAACAGCAGCCCCGTGTGCTGCTCGACAAACTTTCTCGCCGCCAGAACGTATCCGGCAATCAGCGCATCCTCGTCAGGTAACGCCACCCGGCACTGCGCCTTGGCTTCCGCCAACGGCACCGGTTCCGTCGCGGGCGGAACCGTGATCCGAAAGCCGTAGTCTGGCGTCATGCGCGCTTGCCGCGCTTTTTCGGAGCAGGCACCTCCGCCACCTCCGGTTCAGAAGACGGCGGGGGTGCTACTGGACTCGACAGGTAAGACGCGCAGCGCAGGTCCACGACGCAGTGACGGGCGAATGCCTCGTCACACGCGACGATATCGCCGGGGGCACAATTGCCATAGACCGGCGATATGACCAGGTTAAGGAACTTGATCCGGACCATGCACTGCGCTCCCGCTTACGCCGGGGTCAGATCGCCACCGCGAAGCGACGCGGGACGCTCGACCGCCAGCGCGAGCCGACGCTCGGCACGCAACGTCACGAGGTTGGTCGTGAAGTTCGACGCATCATCCTCCGACATCGCCACGACAACCCCTTCGCGGTTGTACTGCGTGGCCGCCATGTCGAACGCGCCCATGAGGAAGTTGTCCGCGGTCATCGCCGCAGTCGGGATGATCGGAACGCCCCACAGACGAGGTTCCGCACCGTTGGCAGGATCGCCCACGAGATACCGGCCGGTCGAGTCCTTCAGTACCTCGATGATCGCCCAGTCGGCCGGGTTCACGAGGATCGCGTTCGGCGCGTAGTCCGAGAGCTGGCAGTCTGCCAACACGCGCCGGATCAGGTCAATCCGGGTCCACCCCGACAGCCACGACGTCATCGTCGCCGCCGTGTAGCCGTGCGCCGTGAAGTTGCCGGTGTTGTACAGACCCGAGATATTCGCGCCCGTGCCGTTACCGACCACGAGCTGATTCTCGACCCGCAGGTTCACGCCGTACTGCATGCGCGTGTTGATGTACGCCACGAGCGCGCCGTTGTCACTTGCGAGTTGCTTTGAAATGCGCAGCCAGTGCGCCACCGTGCGTACGGGCACGTTCACCAGCGTGAAGGTCACGTCGGTTTCCGGCTTCGCCACCGATTCCGCCGTTTCCGCTGCGTTGTTGGTGAACGCATTCTCGCGCGTGAACTCCACCGCGTTCGAGGACGTCGGGGCCTGATTGAGCGCCGCCTCCACCTTGAACGTGCGGAAAGCCCCGCCCACAACACCCGGCTTGCGATCCGGCACCACCGTGGTATCCGAGCCGATGTTCGTGTTCTTCGTCTCGAAGCGTACCGTCTTGCGGTTGCCCTTGACGAACTCGCCGTAATCGGCCGACTTGACGAACTGCGTGCCAATGCTCTCGTTCTTGTGGCCCTCATCCGGACCGCGCGTGCGACTCTGTTCGATCGTCTGCAAGCGCTGCGCGAACTCGAGCTGCGACTGCGAGACCTTGTCAATCGCGGCCTTGGTCTCCGCGCTCACGCGACCGGTTTCCTTCGCCTCGTTTTCGGCCTTCGTGGCGAACACATCGAGCTTTGCCTCGATGCCGCCGACAGCCTTCATAATGTCGTTCAATTCCATTGTCCTGATCTCCGATTGGTTGGGAAGCCTCAACGCAAGGCAATGTGTCCGGCGATGCGGTCAAACATCGCTTTCAACTCCTGCATCGCTTTCGCGTTGGTTTCTTCATGCGCTTCACGCGCACCCAAGATGACCTTCGCGCGGGCTGTGATGGCCTTGGCCAGCCCGTTGCTGAGACCCCCTACGTCACGCAGGAAGCGCTCTAAATCCTTGATGCTCTCAAGCCCGTCGATTTCCTCGTTCTTGACCGACGACAGATCGACACGCGCAGCTTCATCGGCCGGGAAGGCCACTATGGACACTTCCGTCAGCCGGTGGATACGACGGATGACGCGGCCCTTTTCGGTCTCGTCGTAGTCGCCTTTCTTCAGCCAGTAGCCGATTGACAGTCCATCGACCGTGCCATGTTTCAGTGCCGCCCGAACGTCCTCCGACTGCGAATTGCCCGCCGTGAGTTCGCCCTCCACGAACAAGCCTTTGTCGTCTTCCTTGGCAGACGTGAACTTGCCGATCGGCAGCGACATCAGATCGTGGTTGAATAACATTTTCGGCTTGCCGTTCGTGCGCAGCGTGTAGTCGTAGGCCCCACGAATGATCGTGTCACCGTAGCTGTCCACGCCACCGAACACCGATGCATACCCCTCGAACACGCCGCGATCGGCGTCGAGCTTGATCTCGGTCTCACTGAGCGACAGGGTCTTGCGGAACATTGGTAACTCCGGGCCTCGGCGTCTGGCCGAGCATCTGAATGGGAACCAGGTTGACTTGCGCGGTCAGCACATCTCCCCCCGGCATCGGCGGCAGCGTTTCCAGCTGCCGGCATTCGTTGCGCGTCACGATGCCGTTCTGCACGCCCTTGGCGTACAGGTCATATCGAGCGGTTGCATTCGCGCGAAGCAACGCATCGAAAGAGAATTCCACCGTGAACTGTGCACGCTCGACGACAGTCAGCACGCGTTTCTTGATCGCTTGCTCTATTTGAACCAGAGACGGGCGCACGGTCAGCTTGTAAAAGCCGTCCATGATCTGCTCGATGCCGGTGCCCCACGCAGTCACGTTCGAGTGACCGACCAGTACCGGCGGCACGCCGAACCAGCGGCACAGTTCCTCGACGCCAAACTGGCGAGTCGAAAGCAACTGCACCTCGTCCGGCGTCAACGAAACCGGCTCATACTTCATGTTCGCCTCAAGCACGAACAGCCGCGACTCGGCGCCCTCGGCGATCTCCTGAAAATTGCGGCGCAGAATCTTGCGCTGCTCGTCCGTCAGCACCCGATCGACGAACAGCAATCCGGCTGGCTTGTCACCGTTCTTGAACGTGCGAGTCGCCTGCGCCTGTGCGCGCACCGCCTCGGTCAGCGCGGCACCCATGAAGTCAACGCGCGAGAGACCCGTGACCCCATTGCCGTGATCGCGAATATGCAGAACGTCCTGTTCCAGCAGGACAAACTGCCGCGCATCGACCAGATACACGTAGGCCAACTCGCCTGTGTCCATCAGGTACGGCGTCACCTGGTCGGCCGGCAGCGGCCAAAGCGCCATGGCCTCGCCTTTATCGTTGCGGTCGATGCGTGCGTAAGCATTCCCGCGCATCAGCCAGTTCACGATCATCGCTGCCCAGAAATCAGCAGGCGTCATGCGCGCATTCGGGTTGTCATGAAACAGCAAGTAAAGCGGATGACCGCGCGCCAAATCCCGCTGCCCGTTGGGCATGTTGCGGTAGACGAACAGCGGCAGCGTAGAGATGATCTTCGACAGCAACTCCACGCAGCGCCAGACCGTACTGATCTGAAGCGCAAGCTCTGCTCCGCCCGTGATCTGATCGTCAACTAACCCGCGCGACGGAACGACTACCTGCTGCCCAGAATGTAGCCCGAGCGCACCGCCAAGCCCGAGCCAGCGCCCGATGCGAAGAAAGAACTGGTTCATGCGCGGACGGGGTCAGCCAGAAACGCGTCGAAGTTCCCCGCCGGGGCCAGCATCTGCCGCCCCACAGCCATCAGCAGCGCGCACATGCCGTCGATCTTGTCGGCACTGCGCTTTCGATCCGGCGCCATGTTCATGTTTGCATCCCGTCGCGGCACCAGGTTTGCCGCATTCCACTGCAGCACCGGATCGCCACCATGGCGAAACTTCCCCGACACGTAAGCCGCTTCAAGTGCCTGCATCGGCGGATGGTAGGACTTCGCCCCTTGCGCCACCTCGACCATGTTCAGCCCGCCATTCATGAGGTTTTGCACAAGCTGCGAAGCGTTCCAACGATCAAAGGCCACCTCCGCAGGTTTGTACCGTTCGCACAGTTCAACGATCTCGGCCTCGATCTGTCGGTAGTCCGCGGTGTTTCCGCCAGTGCGGGTAATCCAACCTTCCGCGACCCACGCGCCGTAAGACACTGTGCCG
>Ga0073900_10000506_pt1 | contig 25371 bp, 16 predicted proteins | sample KloWWTmetKNB5Kit_FD_66666 | JGI IMG/M metagenome (GOLD analysis project Ga0073900, IMG submission 66666) | Active sludge microbial communities from Klosterneuburg, Austria, studying microevolution and ecology of nitrifiers - Klosterneuburg... | ecosystem: Engineered > WWTP > Aerobic digester >...
GCAGCACTAGATAGATTTAGTAAAGATCTCAATATCTCTAAGTTCCTAGATACTCCTTCAGTTCTAACACAAGCAGAGAAAGAAAGACTAGTAGCGCTCTACACTAGAGCGTCCGCACTAAACCAACTATCTTATTCTGTTAATTCTAGCAAGGACTCCATGTACTACTTGAGTACTATGGATAAGTATTTAAAGGAGCAGATTGCCAATAAGGCTGCTGGTAAACGTTTTGGTTTCCCACCTTCCTTTGGGCAGGAGAGAGTTATCAAAGAATTGATGAACTACAACTCTGGGGAGAGTAAAACCAATGTATCTCTATTTGACAATGTTATTGCCATCAAAGCACTTCCAGGAGCAGGTAAATCTTCTGTAATCGCTCCAGCCACATTATCGTTACTAGGTATCAAACCTAATCAAGTATTAACTGCCGCTAATAAACAAGAGGCTGCTAATAACATTGCTTCGACTACAGGCAGCGGTTATGCTCCTATGAAGATCAATGAACTTACTGAAGCATTCAGAACAGGTACTATAGGAGCAGATGTAACAACGATTATTGTGGATGAAATTGGTGGAGCCTCGATGAAGGATGTATATGATTTAATGACTGCCTTCGCATTGTTTCAGAACAATAACATGGATAGGTCTATAAGGATGTGGGTAATCTATGATCCTAATCAGACTAATACCTCTCAGTTTGGGCAACCTAGAATAGAGTACGATGCGTACACTCCTATAGCCTCCACGGATTATATACAAGCGAAATACAAAGCTAATCCTACTGCAGCCGAGTTAGCTCTCATTAGAGATTACGAAACAGGTGTTAAAGTAGTTGGTGGGTATCTTCCTTTGGTACATAATATGCAGTCTGTTACTCCTATGGTAACTTCCTACAGAAGTAATGTGGCAATGATTGTAGATACAATGAATGAGTTTCTATCCTCTATTCCAGTAACTAATAAACTAGAGACATCTACTTCTACCACATTAGATAAGCCAAGTGGTATACAAGGTGTTTACGCAGCAAAATTATCACCGGCAGCAAGAGCTGAAAAAATTACTGAGGCTTACTTAGATTCAGCAGCAGTTAATACTTCTCGTAATAGGATTATAGTTGTAGGTAATGATGTTAAGAAGGATGCTTATACGAAGCTTATTCCAAGTGCTAAAGTACTTACTCCTATGGAAGCAGCTGGCATGTCTGTTTCTGAAGTTTATATTGACGTAGATCCTTCCGATAATCCAGATTATGCTAATTCTCCTCTAGTATACAATCAAGCTATGTTCACAGCTGTATCTAGAGCGCAGGATTTTGTCATGATGACTAATCAGGAAGGAACTAATAATATAGATTCTTCTATTAATCAGAAAGCAGAGGAAACAGCAAAGAAGTCTGAAGCTAACTTTGATGCTGCTGTTGCAAGAAAGAAGGCGCAAATAGACGCATATAAAACTTTCTTCGGAACCGTCAGTACAACACCAGTAGTAACACCTACTCCTGTCGTGCCTAACCCAGTACCAATTACTCCTGCTGTGCCGATTCCTGTGCAGGATATGGACGATAGTCTTCTGCAAAATATTCTAGATGAGGTGCCTCCTTCGGATGAAATTCCTTCTCCACGACTAAATAACGCAGATTATGTCTTGAAGTATCCACAAACAGATAACCTAAGTAAGTTTAAACCCGAAGATGAAATCTACGTAATAAAAGATGACTCTAACGGTAAGCAGAGATTCGTGCTTGCTAAACCAGAAGGCAATACATTTGTTACATACGCCATTCTTGGTGATGAAGAGATTGCAGACTTTGAGACTACCTTTGGTGTAAGTCTAGATGAAATTGAACCGTTCACCTTAGAATCCGATCCGCGTTTCTTCGGTAATTTTAGATCGGCTGAAGCAGAACCAATAAAGTCTACTCAATTTAAGACGTTCTATTACGTAGCAGGTTCTCACGGAGTGAGATACAAATATGCTAATGAGGCAAAGTTTGATTTTAACGAGCCTGCAATTAATTTATTTAAGTCTTGGGCAAAACAGTTCTTCGGTAATCCTGAAGTACAGGTAAGTAACTACGCTGAAGTACTCTCTAATCCAGCTGATTTTATTAAAGTCAGAATACATACTGAACGTGAAGCTGCCGCTATCGGACCAGCTCACAAGCCATTCCATCCTTATTTAGTTATAAGTGGTTTAAGAACGACAAAAGGAACTACTATAAAGGATCAGTATATAAGACTACGCCCCACTATATTCAATGTGAATGGCGGCGCTGCCAACAGAATAGGATTTAAGAGTGTTCAAGAACTTACGTCTAAACTTAATAAATTTACTACCGCGTTATCGAGTTTCTATGGTAAAGATTCTATCTATGGACAAATGCGCCCAGGTTTTAAGTTGGAAGTTGATCCTAATAATATCTACTTTCCTTTTGCAGCTTTTGTACGATCTTTGGCTACAGGAGAAGCTAAATTCGCTAGTGATGAATACAACGCTAAAGTAGCGGCCACTAATCCAGCGTTCACTTTACCACCTACAGATTATAAAGGAGCCATTCCTAATGAAATTGTAGAACTTGCTAAAGAAATATACTTATCTGTTCATACAGCATTAGATAAACAAGACTACAAAGGACCAGCTCAATTAGCTTACAATAGACTTGCAGCCACTAACTTTTCGGTAACACTTCCTAACGGCGAATTGATGATCCTTAGGGACTACCCAGGGTACGCTGTTCGTAATGGGGTTAATTACGCTGTAGGTAAATCACTTATAGGACGTGTTAACTTTGAACATGACGGAGGTAAATCGGTTAATCCTATTCCTTCTCCTAAGTTTATAGAGTCACTGACTGACGCTGTAAATGGTAACTCAATCAAAGGATTAAAGCACGCAGCTCTACAAGCACTATTGACAGAACTTGAAAAAGGAACGCCTGTGCATATTCCAGACATCACACTAGAGCAAATGAATGAATTGTTTGTAAGCAGTGTCGATTCCGAAGGAAATATGAGTAAGATATCTGAAGGTTTTGGCCTTCGGACTCCTTTGAATTTTCAGATATTTGGAAAGGATATGAGACTAGACGACCCAGATCTAGAACTAAGTGGTTATTTAGAAAGTACTTTTGAAGGCGTGAATCGGCCTACAGTTATGGTATCCAATGTTCCTGGAAGATCTACTAGCGCTCCCGCAATTAAAGCGCCTAAGATAGTATCGGACGCTTATAAGACTGTCAACAGATTGCGTACTGTTCTAGAGGAAGGCACTAATACCTTTGAGGAAGCGAGTCGTAAACTTGCTGCAGAAGGGCTAACTTTGGATGAGGCATTATACAATGTCGTGACCAAAGACCTCTTCTATACCAGAAGATCTACTGCTATTACTACTGCATTAAAGAAGATCGGTAATCTAGAAGCCGATGAAATTACTACGGTGGAGCAAGTGCTGGAGACATCTAAGACTGTTACTGATAGAGGTAAGGTAGGATCAAGAGACTACATTAGAGCGTTTATACTTTCTAAAGTATTCAAGATACCTAATGAAGATCTACTAGTAAATCTAGATAAGGCTCGTAAGTTCTGGATTGTTGAAAGAAATGATAAGACAGACACTGAAAAAGCTTTTGATGAAGAATTACGTGCAGAATTTGATGCGTATGTACTTGGAGCAGGTATGACTCAGGGAGAGTTTCTTTCTAGACTAAGTGATGTTCGTACGGTATTTGCAGAGGTATTATCTGGGGACTCCATTACTATACCGTCCTCTGCAACTAGGATGCTAGATATGGTTAATGAAATTGTTCTAGCTACTTCTAAGTATAGAACAACCACTGCACCAGATGCTAGGCCTATTGACATAGCACTTCCTGATCTATCCTTGAACATCTTAAAGGAGTTTAAGAATATAGTTGAAGAGAATGGGGCTACTTCAGTAGAAGCAAAAAACTACTTTAAAGACAATAAAGTAACGTTGGAAAAGTATGGTATCACCCTGAAGATGTCTGATGATCAGATTTCAACTAGAGTTGATGAACTAGTTGTAGAACGTAGTATGACGGCTCCTAAAGGAGTTAGTATTGAATTAGATATCACGGAAGAAGAAGGCAGAAAAGTCTTTAGAAACTTAAACCCGCCCACATTATTTTCTACTATAGGTAGGCTATTTAATAGGGGTAGAGGTGAGGTGTTTAATATGGTTTCTGCTGCGCATATGCAGCAAAGACTGGGTAAAAACAACTGGGGTTTATTTAAGAACGGTATAGTTTATGTACTATCTGAAGATGGTAAAACATCTAGTAAAGTAATTAGGCACGAAACATTCCATAAAGTGTTTTGGTCATATCTAACTCCTGTAGAGAGAATCAAAGTACTTGAGTTAGCAAAGCAGAAGTATGGAAATAAAGATCAAGTAGCTCTGGAAGAAGATCTAGCAAATGACTTTATGAAGTACAAGAAATCTAAGAAAGGTTTCTCTGGCAAATTAGCAGAATTCTTCCGTAAGATCTTACGCTTCTTTGGGTTCACTTACAACAACCTATCTTCCATTGAATTACTCTTTGATCAGATTGATAGTGGCTTAATGTCTAAGGACATCTTTCCGCATGTTGAAAGAGATTTGGCAGAGAGATGGCCTACTAACGAGCAATATAATTTAGCTAAGACAGCTTTCTTCAACACATTCGAGAGGATATTCTATGATGCACGTAACAATCCTTTGGCACCTCTGTATTCGTTCGACGAAGCTGTTGATGCTACTATTACCGAACTTCGTAAGGTAGCGGCAAATCCTACTACAGATCCAGTACTGGCTTCCGCGCTACAAGTATTAGAACTAAACGGCCAAGCTGCGACTGCTGAACTGATTAATAAGTTCTTCTATTCTACTAATGTAAAGGCGCTACGTCAAGGTAGAGTAACTGCTCTGAAACGTCAACGTAATCAAGTTAAGGATACTATCGCTGAACTTCGAGAACTGGATTCAGAAATAGATTCTACTTCTGCTGACAGCGAGGATCAGATAAATGCTCTAGAAGAGGATTTACTAAGATTAGAAGCTTCTATTAACGAGGAAATTATCCAATCAGATTTAGTGAACCCTAATGATAAGATATCTGGCAGAGTTAAGCAAAGACTTATTTCGGTAGCTTACAAAAAGAACGGCAGGACAATTAAGGGGGATTACTATTCCGTATTTAATGCTCTGCTACCTATGCTGTCGCAGGCGGATACCTCTTCTTTAGCAAAATTTGAGGCTTCTATATATACAAGTATAGGTAAGTATAAAAACGCTTTTAGTGAGGAAACTCCGTCTAATGTCAGGAAGGCTGCAGCTAAATTTATGGACGAGGTCTTTACAAGTATAAAGAGATTCTCTATCAAAGCGCCTACGCAAGCTACTTTCTTTAAGGACGTGTCGACTAATTTGGAGTACTTGATTGTAAGTAATGATGGATCAGATACACGTAACATAACCAGGACACTAGCATTAGCAAATCCTAATAGATATACTATAATAGAAAGACTAGGAGAATTAGGTAAACCAACTTACCAAACGCTGGATAACTTCGTTATTATGGCAGCAGGTATGTCAGGTCTAACAATAGATCAGTTGCGTAATTCTTACTACCTCTTTGAGGAACTATCCTTCGTTAAATCTTTGATTGGTTCTACAGCCTCACTAGTTAGAACTAATTCATTTGTAGCCTCGTCTAAGTATGAGAATTATAGATATGTAGCTAACTATGCTGCAAATAGATTGTCAGGAGCTTCTAGTGTACTTGAGACCCAAGTAGTAGACAACTTGATCAATTATGCTTACAGTAAGAACACAGGTAGATTACTAGATAGTAACACAGCCTCTATATTGAGAAGTGGTACCCCATATCAAAAGGTAAGTAGGGTACTGTCCTTACTGAACCTGCCCTCGATAAAGGAAGCAGATTACACAGAAGTTTACTTAAGCGGAGTAGCAGAGTCAATCGCCTTGTCTTTGATTAAGATGGATACGGCTTTTGCTTCTTTAGGAGCAGAGAAAACCTATTCTGATATCTACGAACTAGTACAAGATGAAGGGACATTAACTTCAGCATTAGCTGATCTTCTGACTTCGGATTCGTCAGCAACAGAAATTAATAACTTTATTAGGGGAGACGGCAAACGAGCTTATGCTCATAGAGATGCGTCTTATCAAAGCTCGTTACTTAATTTCTTTGCTCGTAAGAACAAGAAAGCAGGTAGACAATTCTCTTATGTTAGATATGATGATCGTGGTAACTTAGTAACGGATTCAGTCTTTGCTAAGGATAATATCTTCATTAAAGGGGCAAATAAAATATTTGCTTTCATAGACCATGACTCTATTAAAATAAAAGGACGAGAAAAGAGAGCCAAATATCTATACTCTGAAGGAGCTCTTGAACATGTTGAACGTACTTTTAAATTTGGTTTCTTAGATAGAATTAGATCTTCTAAATCTGGTAAGTACTACCAATTCTTACCTATTCCTTCCAATCGTCGTACTATATCTGCTTTAGAAGTAAATGTGCTAAATAACGCAGAAATAGAAGCTTCGGTAGAAAGAATACTTCAATCTCAAATGGAGCGCCCTATCCCTAGTACAGAAAACGGCCTAGCGAATGTCGCTAACTATAAAAAGCGGTATCAACAGTGGACTTTTCCAGGACTAGACGGAAAGATAAGTGGTACCTTAGCAGAAGCTAAGAAAAAAGTGCTACAGCACATAGAAAATAAGTCAATTGAATTAGCTGATAGTATCAATAGTACTATTGATGGTAAACCAATGAGGTTGGATGATAGATCTGTAGATGCCTATGTTCTATCAGTTATGAAAGGTGCGCCAAAGAACTTTCTACTTAGGAGAGAATACGATGCTAAGATGAAGGAACTTAGGACAAAGAGAAGAGTTAAAGGAGTGTCAGATCAAGTCAAGGCTGAAATAGAGCAACAAATAACTGCTCTAGAGAACGTTCAGAAGGCTGCTAAGTACGAAGTAATTAAACACGCCGCTAAGACTTTTTATGGTAATCATGTTGTTAATCAATACTCTTTGTCACAATTAATTTATGGAGATGAAGTTTTTTATAAATCTAAAGAAGACGAAACAAAACGTATTCAAGGTGCTACGGGTAGCGGCGACGTTCATCTGGTGGATACTACTTTTGGCCTACCTAATATCTCTGTAGAAGAGTATAAGGCGGGCAGAACACATTTAGCATTTGCTAATAGAGTTATTGTGATGGATGATGTGAAAGGTATGGTTCCATCAGACCTAGAATTTACTAGACTAGATTCCTATAGAGACTCCTTTGATGAAACAGACGCTCAAGGATATATTCTACCTGAACTGTACGAGCAATATGCTAAGGCGGCTGGTGTAGAAGCTAATACGGATCTAACACTAAAACCTCTTTACTTTAACGTAACTAAAGAAGGCATACCAGTACTAATTAAGTATTCTATAGCTACAGTATCTGATGAATTTACTGAAGGTGTAAAAGTATTATCAGACGATGCTCTGGTAGATAGAAATGGGCAGCCTATTCAGTTTTTAGTAGATATGCGCAATAAGATGCGCAAAGCTAATGCTGGTATGTTGGTATTCTCCTCAGGAGTTAAACTTGGTAGACCTGTAAATACTGCCAAGGTGTTAGATACTGGTTACGTAGGTTCGCATACTAATGATGAATATTTCCATGAGGATAACATCATTACTATTGACAATAACTTTTTGCGTTTTCAATTAAATCCTTCTAAGGAAGTAGATGTAGATATTTCTAATCCTTCTCAATTAACTGCTTTTGTTAATACCAATGGGCAGTCACCAGAGGAGATGACTGATCTTTATAATCATAACGCAACTCTAATTAGATTAGGACAACTTAAGATGGACCTGGACTTAGGTGTTTCCCCTAATGGTAATATCACAAAGAGTGTCATAGACAAAGTCCGTTATGAAGCAGGTCAGGCTACATCAGGTACACCGGGCTCCGAAGTAGTTCACCAAATGTTGACGCATACTGATGCTTCAGGAGAGTATACAGCATCATTGAATAATCCTCTTATCCAAGACAAGTTTGTTTCTGTTGTCTCTTCAATGGCTACAAACTCTACAGTGGGCTTTAGAATAAACGGATCTAAACTTGTGTTACAAGCAGAGTTTGGTACCTATTCAGCAGAGTCTTCTCGTCTTAAATGGAAAGATGAGGAAGGATACACAGAGGTCCTATTACCAGAGTCCTATCGTGAATTCTTTAACGAAGGGGATAAAGTGGGGATGTCATCTAAGAAAAACCTAGTTGGTTTCCGTATTCCTTCATCTAATTTACACTCTGGTATTGCGCTTAAAGTCAAAGGTTTCTACAAAGTACCTGCGGGTTCTGAAGGTAATGTGGTTATTGCTCCTTCATTAGTAGTGTATGTGCATGGATCGGACTTTGATATAGACTCTCTCTTTGTAATTAGGAAAGAAACAAGTACTAAAGATATTAATCTAAATGATATACTAAGTAAGTACAGACCTGAACACAATCCTACAGAACATTTTAATGTGAAGAAAGGACAAGATTTTGGCACTACTGATGAGGCTCCATTTAAGTATCAGAATCAGTTTGTGCATGAATATCTAGAGGAAGTACTTTACGATATCTACACTCAGGTACATGTAAAAACAGCTCAATTAGAAGGACTAAGAGGACCATCCAGAAAAGCATTACTGGAAGAGATAAAGTCTACTAAGGCCGACTTCAACACGCTTAATAAATATGCTCAAGTCTCATCTAAGAATTCTATCGTTCATACCTTTGCGGATGTACTACTTGCTGAAAAGAATAGAGTTGATATCAATACCCCCATCTCATTAGCTAGAGTAACAAGAGCTAAAGGGTCAGTTAGAGAGGAACTTATGTCCTTGATGCGAAAAGAAGAGTTTGTCAAAGACTTAGTAACTGCTAAAATGATTACACCTAACCAGTTCACCACAGACGAACTTGTTGAAATGGCTTCTAGTGGAGATCTTTCAGCCGTTACGCCAGAAGAACCAAATACACTAGCTCAAAAGATTTTAACTAAGTACAATTGGAGAAATCTAGACGATTCAGTAATGGAGATGTTAGCTAACCAACATCCTGATAGGAGTAAATATTCAGAAGAGTTCTTAACAAATGACCAAATAGATAGTCTACTTTATCCTCCAGGTCAATTAACCGATTTCGGAACTCAGCAAGCCATTCACTCGAATACTTACTCTGGTGTTAAACTAACTGGTATTGCCGCAAACTCTGCTAAGACCATTGCATATGTGTTTGGAATGTCCCTGGATGCTCCCAAACTAAAACAAGCTCAGCACTTAAGGATTAATAACGGTGTATTTGATTCGTTTAGTAGATCAGAGCGTGTATGGAAAAACGGAGACTGGGTATTGCCTGTGTCAGCTCAACGCGCCATAAGTATATTTGAGACACTAGATACTATTCTTAACTTAGCTATTGATAATGTTAAAGAGCAAAAGCTCTCGTTCTTAGGTATCACTAACAATAATGCTAATCTTTATTTAACAGCGATAGCTTACGGAGTACCGCTAAACACTATCGTTAGGATGTTTACTTCTCCAGTAGCTAAACAGCTGTCTTCAAAAGGAAGAATAACAAACGATTCCATAGATTTTGAACAGTACGAGTTGTCTAAGAATTTTACACCTGAATTTCTAGAGAAAGGGATTAGTGGTATCGGAGGAGACTACTTAGATATTAAGAACAGAATAGACAGTTTAATGAGTAAGAATGGTTATGACTTTCCTAGAGCCGCTGCTATTATTCTTGGTAGAAGATTATTCGTATCGGATGAAGTGCTTGATAGTATATCTAAAGGAACTGTAAGTACAGAAGCTAAGGTTATACATAACTTTGTACTACTTGAACAGTTCAAGAGTTTAGTTTCTACTGGTGAAGAACTCTTTAAGTATTCACAGATACTAGGATTACTTAGAGGTATTCCTAATACTAAATGGAAAATGGATTATATTGCTGAAACATTCTTAGGTTTCATGGACTCTCCAACATTTAAGAACACTAAAGCATCTACAAAAGCCTCATTAGTATATGATCATCTGGAGAACTTTAAGTCTACGTCTTTAGTATACCAAACTGCTAATGAAGAAGATAAGACAAAACTAGTAGCTCTGGAGGAAGAAGCATATCTAAAGTCTTCTAATTACAAAGCAGCATTAGTAAGAGCTAAAGATATATTTGTGACTAATGCAATCTCAGATAAACAAGCAATTAAGGAAATGCAAAGCTCGGATGCTACAGTCTTCGAGAATGTGTTTGTAGGCGATATACCGCATGTAATGGAAGCTTTCAAAAGCCTCCAGAAAGTTCGTAGACTTATAGAACATTCGTTAGGATTGCACAGTCCTACACTGAAGCAATTTGCTAGATCTGTATATGAGGAAGCTAATGTAGCTGGTACCTATATAAATAATGAGCAATTTGAATTGATACAGAAGGAATTAGTACGGCTACTTTCTTCAGACCTAAAGTTCCATATATATAATGATTTAGTTGATCTAACTGCTAAACCTAATACCTACTATAATGTACCATCTACCGGTGTTACTTTAGAAGGCCATGAAGCAGAGTCACAGATACTAGCTAAGGAATTGAGAAAAGCTAAGGTAGATTACCCAAATAACTTCTTCTTACAGAATGTTGAAATTTCCTTGAATTCACAAGGAGTATACCAAATAGGTATTACTGCTGATAAATCTAAGGAAGAAGAAGTGACACTGGAATTACAAGCTGCTTTTGATGAATTGATGCGTAATGAAGAAACAAAGTGGATAGGGTTAAAACTATTCAAGCACGAAATTGTTAATAGAGGATTACTTTTTGGTAGAACTGCTTTTTCAATGCTGTTTCCTCCTGTGTTTCTTGGTGCTTTCACTAAGGCGTTAGATGCGCGTTTGGATAATATATTAGGAGTAAGTTCTGAAGTTGCTGCTAAGCGTCTTGATAATATTAAGGCTAGCTTTATAATGCAGTACCTGCGTAATAATCCAGAAACAGTTAGATTTCTACCAAAATACAAAGGCGCTTATCCTAAACCTATTGTTACTGGTTATTTTGTATCTAGTGGCGGCTCTAATGTAGAATATAGAAGTGGCAAGGACCAAGTGAACGGAGTAAATATTTACTATGATCTAAAGTATGACTTGAATGGTAGAAGTCCTGAGGCATTTTATAACATCATTAAGACCTTTGGAGAAGAAACCTATATCAAGATACATGCAAGTGAGAACAATGTTTACTATAGGTTATTTACTAAGAAAGGATTAAGTAAGCACTATAAGTTTAACGATAGCGGATTTTCGCAGACATTTGATATAAGTACTTACACAGATCCTAGACGTAATGTGCTTAAAGACTATACTTACCTAGGAACTAATTCCTTTGTGTCCCCTATAGGACAAGCAGTCTACAGCGTAGGGGAAACTGTAGAACTAGTTGACAACTACAATGCTGTACCAGAGAAGCTCACTACAGTAGAAGTTACTAATGTGGAAACTAGAGGATCTAGAACTGTTTATGCTTTTAAAGTACTTAGTAGTACCTCTTTAATTAAAGAACGTCCGATAGACGCGGCAACAGAAAGAAGTAATTATTTGCTGAGTTCTGATTCAGAAGCAATGGCAAAACTTCATAATGGAGTAGCAGTGAATGCTCAAACTATTTCCTTGGAGACTGCTGAACAAGCTATTTCAGATATTTTTAGTCTGCCTCTCGCTAAGACTTACTTTATAGATGCTAATATCTTAGATCCTTTTATTGCTAACGATCCAGACGAAGCTGCACAAGTTGCGCAAGCGCTTCTAGCTAAAACTGGTTATACTCATCCTATTCTAAAACAAGAATTGACAGAGCAAGAACGACTTTTCCAACATTATAGAAATACTGTCATGGACATTAAATCCAAGATTAAACCTGTTAGTGAGGAAGATGTTTCTACTGGAGTCGAATACTCTGAACTTAATTTAGGAGATGTAGTGTGGTTAGGAGTCAATACGCACGGTGAAAATATATATGGCAGGACTAAATCTATTGGCCAAGGAAGTACTATCTTTACATTACTTAATCAATCAGTATTCAATTCTTTAACAAGTAGTAATATTTCGGTAGAAGAACTTGAAAACATAAAACAACAAATACACTGCTAAATGATTTGTCCTAGAAAAAATGATCCTAGGTATAAAGCTTTAGTTGAGAAGTACGGAGAGGTAAAAGCTTATCATATCTACACAACGGATATTGAAGGGCTGACTTCTCCAAAGTCCATAAGGGAGGAGATTCAAAGTCTTCTCCCTATTGTGACTGACAACTTCAATTTCTATAAAGCTAAGTACCAGAACACCTTTCCAAAAAAGAGTGAATTAACACCTAAAAATTTAGCAGTGTTCATCGCTAATTATACTGCTACAAACGGTAGGCCCCCCTTAAGTAATACGACTGATCCAGGTGGGAGTATTCAATTACCCTTTGATAAAACTCTATCCTATCTTAGTCATAAGTTTGATGTTCCATTTACTACAATTAACGACCCGTCAATTAAGGATAAAGGCTGGTATCAGAACATAGATGGTAAGAAAGAAGTGATAATCAACCTAGCTTATGCTACAGCTGATACTCCTTTCCATGAGTACTACCACGCTCCTGTACGTATTCTCAAAGAGTATAATCCTGTTCTGTATGCTAATTTAATTAAAGAAGCCGAATCAGTCACTAATAAAGCTGTAAATGAAGAAGGACTTGTAAATCTATTGGGTAAAATGGCGACTAGAAGAAAGCCTACTACGCTGCTAACTAAGTTCATTAGGTTTATACAATCTCTCTTTAAGAATAATCTCACGCTTAGGAAGCTTACTCCAACTACTACATTAGAACAGCTAGCTGAATACTTAGAGCTTACTCCTAGTATAGATGTTACTCTGGAGAAAAGTATTATACGAGCCTATCAGGGTACTGAGATAGCTAAAGATATTGAGGAGAAGTTTCAAGACTCTGTTACTAAGTCAACAACTGACTATATAGCAGAACTTAAGAGGTCAGCAGAAGGTCTTATAGCAGACGATGATTCTGTGTACTATAAAGACGCTGATGGTAACATAGTTGGTGCTCGTCTTACTCCCTTTGTGGGAGATAGAGAACTAGGTGTGTTTTCAACACGTTTTAAGAATAAGGAAGTTCCTTCCTACGAAGATAAGGCTAAGAGGCAGTTCGCTCAAGCAGGTCTTAGAGCAGACGAAAAGATAATCATTAAGAACGGTCAGTTAGCACTAACTCTAGATGAATACGCGCAGTACTTAAAAGCAATAGACGCCCGCAATCGCCTTATCGGCAAAATGCAGCACGCCTATATAGCATACTTGACCGAGGAAGATCCTACAGTCGCCAAGCAGCGAAAAATGGAAGCGGAAGCTTACGCAGGGGCATTAGGAGAGGAATTTGAGTCTATATCTAAACATCCTTATCTTGTCACTATTGATCAGGATTTCAATAGAATAATGCAATTAGCAGGAGTTAACAAGTATGATGCTCAAGTTACTCCAGAGCTTAAGGATAGGCTAGCTCCAGAATTAACTATTAAGTCCAGCATCCTCACTGATGCTCAAGGTAAGCCTCTTATCACTACAGCGGATGGTTTGGTACAGCATTATAATAATGAGTTATCGCTCATTGACTATAAAACTGGTGATATTATATCCGATATAGACGTCAATACTCTAATGGAGTATGGTAAAGCTTTTGGTATTACGGATAGTAAATTGAATAAAGGTTACTTAGAACTTGCATTTAGAGCTCTTATAATTAAAGAGAAGTTTCCAGATGCCCGATTTAGAAATGTACGTATCATTCGTATAGACAATAAGGACGGCAGACATAAAGCCTTTGACGTAGATCTTGAGCCCTACTTAGGTATGATAGGAGCTTACTATAAAGCTAATATTCCGTCAGTTTATAAACAGCTCTTAGACAATAATTTATTGGATGAAACTACTTACGTAGGTATACAGACACCTATTATTAAGTACGCTAAGGTTCTTAAAGATCTTAGTCTAAATGATAGATTAGTATGGGTAGATAATAAACTTGCAGAATTGACATTAAATCGCTCTAAGGAGACCCTAGAAGCAGATTCTTCCGAGGTTAAGGCTCAGCGTGCTGCGCTGGCTGAACTACGCTTAGAACTGACTAAGATACCTGGTACTCAACTTAAAGGACAGTTTGATGATATAGACAGATTCTTTGGGCAGCTAAAGAACATGTCCGATATAGAACATGCTGGCTTTCAGACTTTCCACACAGCTCTTCTTGACGCTAAAAATACAGCAAGGGGACAATTTGAAGAGTACGCAAAGCAAGAAGCAGCATTACTTAAAGAAGTATTAATTGAAACTGGAGATAGCCCTACTCAAGAATCCGTTATTTCTAAGATTGTAAAGACAGGAGCAGTAGCTACATTTCTATTAGGTACAGCTACAGCTAATCCGCTTATAATGGCTTCATCTTTAGCACTCAACACTATAAGCAATAGATTAAAGAAGGCTCCTAAGGATGTCTTTAATTTTCTGTGGAAACAGTCTACGGACGATCTTAATCCTGGCTTCTTCTTAAATACCGATGACTATTACTTTGAAGGAGCTACTAAGATATTTATGAGCAAGGCTCAATTGGATTATAGAAACTTTATAAAGGAGTCTATGGCTAAAGAGTGGAAAGAGACAATGTCAAGGGTATCACACTATGATAGAAAAGGAAGGCCAGTAACTAAAGCAGAAGCATTAGGTTATCCACCTGATCTACCCTCAAACTTTATGCCTAGGATTCCTAAACCAGTGGACGAGGTAAGGTTAGAGCAGGAAGTAACTTCAGGATTCTTTGGCATACAGACTCGCTTGAAATCGTACGCTCAAAAGTCACTATCTCGTTTTGTAGAAGACAATTACTATTCCGAAGACAAAGGCGGTATACCAGTTAAATTCTATAAGCATAACGGTTCTATGGCGGTACAAGAAGGGGGGTTCTCTTACAATGCGCATGAAGCGTACCGAAACTTTATAGGCAATCTCATCAACAAGAAGAATTTAGACTCTATCTACACTTTGGGAGAAGGTCTGAAGAATATGGTAGAACTGGAGAAGGACGAGGCTGGGAGGCTAAAATACCCTAATTTTGCCAAGTTTATAGATAATCAGATATACTTACAGGTACTTAATAGAAGTAAGGAAGTCGAGGCGACTAAGACATTACTAACTATTCCACCGAATAAATTTGTAGGAAACAGTAACGAATTAATAATTAATCAAGATAAAGTTCTTAGAGCGCTTAAAGGCGGTGTGTCATTTTCGGTAATGGCATTTAAGATGGTGTCTGCAACAGCGAATGCAGCCCTGATAACAATTACCAATACTACTAATGCGACTAAACAACCCTTAGCTGCGATATTGGGTATACCTCCAGAGGACATAGGAATAACTACTGCTGGGGCTACTAAAGCTTATGGGTCTTATAGTTCCCATTTAGCGTCAGTATTCCAAGGCAAAGAATCTAAATTAATGAACATTGCTAAGAAATTTGATTGGCTACCGGATAACTACGATTACCAGAATAGAAAGGATGATTTACTATACGATGTTACTTCCAAAGGCTTGGGCCATTATGGATATTTATTTCATAATTACGTGGAAACATATGGTGGACTCGTCCATTTGGGGATGTTAATGCAATCTATTAAGGTTGATGTTAACGGTAAAAAAGTAAGTCTATGGGATGCGTATGATGAGAATGGTGAATGGAAAGTAGGAGTTAGAGGTAAAGTAGAAGTAGCTCCAGGAGAATTCAAAGATCTTAAGGAGTTAGACACATTAGAAATCAAGAACTTAAAAAGAGCTTACGAGAAACTCCATGGTTCCTATCGTAAGGAAGAGCGGACACAGATAGAAGTATCTGTTATTGGAGAGTTTTTACTTCAGTTTAAGAAGTTCTTCTACACTTACATGAAGAATCTTTACGCGTCTCCGTATAATGATATAACAACAGGCCGTTATGTATTACGTAATGATATCTCAAGACCAGATGGAGTTCCAGTATGGAAATGGGAATCAGAAGTAATGCAGGGACGTATTAATGTACTTATGGGAGGTTTCATAGCCAGCTCCATGATGGATAAATTGGCGCTAGGACTCACTAATAAAGAGTTCTATGGAACAAGAGGCAATCGTAATGCTCAACAACTTGCTCGTACTAAAAGAGTACTTGAATTAGCTAATACCGCTCTTTGGATGATGATGATGTATGCTGCGTACTCATTAGCATTAGACGATGACGAGGAAAATACTGCATACGCATTCCGCTTTAGACGTTTAGTAGAGGATACTTCCATGGGACTTAATCCTAAGGACTTACTTTCTACTGTTGAAAAACCAGTTGTTGCCGCTGATAGAATTTCCCGCTTGGGTAAAGCCTTTATGGATTATGCAGCAGGAGGCGAAACTACTGAAGGAAGACGCAAAGGAGAACGACAGATTATATCGAACATACCCATCGCATCGAACGTTCAACAATTAGTTGATATATTTACTTCAAAGAAACATGTTTCTGAAGGAATGTTTTTTGGTTTAGTTCCGCTAGAAAGAACCGACTTAACAAGATAATTCGTATCTTTGTAGTCTAAATTTATAACATATGAAATATATTACTTTTATACTTATTCTTTTCTCCACCACGCTCTTTGCTCAAGGGTTTGAATTAGGCCCCGGAGAATCTGCAACCTTTGAAATACCTGTTTACATTGATTCATTGGGCCACCTTCAATTTGGAAAAGACTCAAACACTCATTTCACAAAAACCGATACCGCAAGTAGAGGAATAGAATTAAATAGAGTTTCTCCTATTATATCCAGTTCCGGTGTTACATATGGAATTAACACCCTTACTATAGATCGTCCGTCATTCACAACTGTTACAGCAGGTAAAGGAGTAAGATTAAGAGAACTTCCTTCTGGTGATGTTATCGCTGAAATAGACAGCGTAGAGGTCTTTCGTACAGAAGATTTTGTTCATGGTCCTGAAGGAGGCTTTACAGGCAGCAGTGCTACAATGGTAACACCTACTATCCGGATTATGTATGATGATGGTGGATCAGACATCACTATGAATCTAGACTCGCTTAAGTTTGCAAGAGACATTCAATTACCACAAGCGTGGCAGGATTCTACTGTGTGGGATGCTCCTTATGATCCTAATTTGTTCTTCCACAAGAGCCATGAATGGGTTTATTCAGAGTTTGATGATCTGAATCAGGATTATCAAAAGCAGTTTCCTTACCCACTAGGAGGTATGGAATATCAAGGACGTATTTGCAAGGTCTGCAAGACTAAGCAGCAAAGAACAATATACTACGGAACAGGAAAGAATCCTTTTAAAAAGATTCCAACTAATTCTCCATACAGCCAGCTACTTTTACAAAGTAGGCAATAATTAAAACAAAAGGGGTACCCGGTCAAACGACTGAGTACCCCTTTTTCATTTTTACAACGCCTTGGTGGCTTTTGCCTCTAACTTCTTTTGACGATTATTTTCAGATTCTGCTGCAGAGCTAAGTCTTGAAGCAAAGCGCATGTTGAGACGACTCGGCTTTCGTGCATAATCCCATCGTGTAGTTTCGAGGGGCGGAAGCCTGAAACCAAACATCTCTTCGCAGACATCTCCAATTACATTGTCGATATATGCTTTTTGTGGTCGGGTGAATGTTGTTCTTTCGTTTGTCATTTTTAAAATTTAATCTTTCCGTCTATCAAGAGGATGGCAAACCAGACGAAAGCTGCCAATATTCCTATGGCAATGAATGCTCCCATCAAGTAGTCTAATGCTGCGACTATAGCTCTAACTACGATATTATCCAACCCTAAGCTAGTAAGGTAGTTCAATATCTTTGGAAGGAAGAGTAGAAACACTAATCCTCCTACTATTAGAACAATGTGCTTGTTTTTCATATTTCAACACAATGAATTACAATTACCCCATTAACTGTCTCAACGGAAGTAACAGTGTAAATACCTTCAGTGAATCTGTGTTTGTTGCCTACCCACCACTGAACAACTTCTGCATATTCAGGTAGGGTAAGTTCTCCTTGTGTTCCTGCTGCATTGGTGCCCCAAAACTGTATAGTTGCTCCTGCTCTGACAACAGCAGGCTTTTTTCTAAGGATAATTAGCAGAAGCACAATGAAGGCCCCAGTAAAAAGACCAGTACCTATCGCTGCTGCAGTTGACATTTCTGCAATGTACTCTATCATTATTCTACGTAATTAGCGAGTATGTAAACACCACTATCACCTTCAGTGATGGATTCTACTACATACATACTATCTTTGTAGGAAAACGTGTGTCCTACAACTATGTACTTTTCATCCCATAACATAGAAATTGTTTTGGAAAGATCTTTCTGTTCTGCGTGGTGCATACACACAGTTACTACTCTAGATGGGTCTAGCTTAGGCCCTTTAAGTTGCTTTCGGACTGCTTCAAGCAGCTTATACGTAAGAAGTGCTAGAATACCTGCCAATATATACTTAACCTCCATAAAAGAAATAAAAAAAGGGGGTAAGAATTAACTTACCCCCCTGATTGTTTTGAATTGATATTTAAAGATTTCGAAGATGAGCTCCTCAAAATCTATATGTTCTTGTTTTACTAGACGACGGATATTATCCAGATGATATTGCTTATTTGCTTTCTTCCAATGGCTGAGGTCGCGTTTCTTTGCTTCATCCCATTTCATGTAGAGTTTGGTGATGAATGATTTCAAAGAGAATTCGCTGTTCTGAATAAGCCTCAGTACCTGCTGTGCCTTGGAAAGCTTTTGCATTGCATATAGTTCGCGCAAATCATTATCTGTAAGATTGAGATAGTCCATGTATACCCTCTCATATCCTTGTCGTCTAATCCTTTGAATTAGGGCCGTTTCTGAATCTGTTAACTTCACCCCCTGTTGGATCGGCCTCTGTGATGCCTGCAGTGAACTACTGCGAAAGTTCGGGAGAAGCGATTGTAGAAACGTACCCATAGACTTCATTTGTTAAAACTGGTTTTGACCATACTTCCGCTCCTTCCGGTAGCGGTTGTCCGATCCTGTCTTCCCAATATTGTCTCATGCTATCAGATTTAGTTAAGACGGCTCTGTTACCAGCAAAGGTAGCATTACCGGCAGGGAAGTGTTTATCTACATAAGTTCTGTCGATCTGAGAATAAGCACCTTCAAGGAAGGGTTTAACGACAGTCTCTACTTCAGGCTCCGGAATACGAAACCTAAACAGCACGTAGCCTTCAGCAGGCGTAAATTCTGTATCAAAGAGATTGTGCTGACGAAAATGATTAGCGAGCCTTTCATCTACGTCATCACGATACAGGAAATACATATACGTACCATCTATTGAGCAACTTTCTGCACTGCACTCAACATCCTCAACTCTTGCGAGATAAGTGTCGATGAAAGCAGGAGTATAGATGCTCTCTGTCCAATTGATGCCCAAAGCAGGCGTCAAGAAATAACTGGATTGGTTCATACTGTTATGATTCTGTTACGTGTTTATCGAACACATCTAACGGATAGACAGCGTTCTTCTCAAACACGTCCTTGGGTAAATCCCAATAATTTTTCTCTAGATGCCATTTATAGGTATCTATGAGTTCGTCAATACCTTTATAATATTGACCGTCTGAATACCCACCAGTAAACCCCATACGGCGATCTAAGGCGGTAGTTCTATAAATAAGCGGAGGATTAGGGTTAAATAATTTTTTCTCTACAACAATAAATTCAAAGTCTAGTATTTTATACCCATCTTCAATCAAATGATAGACAGGAGAACTTTCAGCAAAGAGGGCTTTCCAATATAAAGCGCATTGTCTGTAATATCCCCACATTAAAAATGACTCTCTAAACGAGAAGACTGATTTACCAGTTGTTTTCAGATCAAATGGAAGAATAGTCTTATCATCGTGATTAATCAAAATCCCGTCTAGTAGGCTTTTAAATTCAATTTCGCTGTATTCGAAGTATATAGGTACCTGATGGAGTAACTCAACCGCTAGATTATTACTTTGGAAATAAGGTTTAGTAAATGGGGAATTTAATATTAGGTCTCTACATTTTATTACCATTTCGTATTCCGTTTTACCTAGAACAGTCTTACCCTTGTTGTCTGCGCATACATAATTTCTATAGAAATAGACAGCATCATCATTAGACCAAAATCTCCTAATAACTGTAGGCATACCTAGCTTGTACTCTGCTAGTTCATAAGCCTGCATGTAATCTGATTCTGGAGATGATGGAGTTAGGCCGCATGGCAGTGCATTAGTGAATACCCCCATAGCTCCGTAAGGTCGATTAGCATCAGCTACTTTAAAGTCCTTATACCACCTATCTGGCGATGTAAGTAGACAATCTAACGCGGACCCTATACGTAAATGAGCGGCTTCGTCATCTGGTGGAGCTTCTCCATCTAATCTAGCTTTAAATGCCGCTGGATATTGTATTAGTCCTAAGAGACTGTTTGACATTCGCTTGGTAGCATAGTATTCTTGGATCGGGCTGATCTCTTCTTTTTCTTCGTATCCCTCAAACATATTATTCTGTTAACGCATTCTATTACTTGTTTCTGATTACGAGGAAGACAAATAAACATAGGTTTCTCTTTCTGTATTAAGTACTTAAACAGTTTCCACTTAATATTGAATTCGTTTGTTCTATGTCCTTTGACTTCGATTACCCATCCTTCTCCTGTAAAGTCAGGGGTGTAGGTAATCTTCCGTATTTTGGTTTGTTTAATTTCTTTTACGCCTTTCCACTCAATAATTTCATGAGGGGAAGTAAAAGAGGGCTGAAGAAGATATACGTCTTTTTCGTACTCAAACTTCAGCCCTGCTCTATCTAATGCCTTCTGCGTAAATTCCTCCAAAGGAGATCTAAATGCAGAAGACTTGTTTCTCTTAGCCATATAACTAAATCCCACAAATTGACGTGAGTACTGTGGTCAGGGCATAGCCCTAGCAGATGCCACCAGTCCATTACTGAGTGGCTAAGCGCATTATCTTTTTCAGAAGTTCGATGTCCTCTGGTACTTCAGGTCGGGTACTCATAGCGAATGGTTTCGCCACGTGGTTGTTTACATGAAATAGTACCTTTAGGAATTCCAGCGCCAACGCCTCTGCAAGCATTTCGGTTTGCTGCTCCATCATGTCCTGGAGCTGCGAGTCCGGTCCATCGTAGCTAAATCTTTCTTCTTCTGATTCGATGCGTGGTGCACATCGAACGATGGCAATACCGCTATCATTGGGAGCTGCTCCAATAGCAAACGGAACGTCCCCGAAAATGTTTTCAAGGATGAACTCTTCCAGCTCTGCGCCAGTTTCGAACTCTGCGGGCAGGCTTTGGCCCTGCATAATTGCCATTGGATGTGCCCACTTCGGCATCCGCTGGATATATTGGTTGACATTGCCCATGTCGAGGGCGTCGCCAATCTTTAATTCGGTCTGTGGAGCAATGAGTGATGTGTTGAGCTGTTTAGCCCGTAGCATTGCTACGACCTTGTCAATCTCATTAGCAATGCGCAATCCTTCGCTGGAATTGAGCTGAGTACCTTTACGGGTACTTTCGCGGACTGGGGAAAACGGAAAGCTGACAGGCTTTTTGTATTCGCCCATGTGCGTAGGCTTAATGTTTGCAGCTGCAATTTGCCGCATGAATTCGTTGTCGAACGTGGCTTGAGCCATAATCAGAAAATGATGTTGTATTTCTCGGACAACTTGAGGAATAAGCCATTTGATGGTTGCCCAGGAAAGTAATAATGGAGATGATTAAACTTACTTATGTATTTACTGATATCAATACTGCTGTCAGTTACAACAAAGGTAACATCTTTTAATGACTGCATTTCTTTCACTAAAGATATTGAAAACTCGGACCAATACCTTCTATGAGAAATTTCATTTTCTAAGTATCTAGTTAAACTATAATTTAACATCAATACCCCCTGCTTTGGCAAATGCCTTAGGTAGGTGTTGGCGTTAGTCAGTGCTAATGAATTTCTTCCGGTATCCTTGTATACATCGTTAATGATATGACGAAGGGACGGGGGGATTTTAGATCCTACTGGAAAGTCAAAGCATTTACCATTACCGCCTATGATAGGACGTTTGCCTATCAATACTATTTTTGTATTCTTAGGCAGGCACTCATTAAATGCCATGAATATATCTGCCTCAGAAGGTAGGATAGTGAATTGATTGTTCTTGCTCTCTTTAGCTAATCTAGTGGCAGCCGTTGCCACCAAATTGAAGCTGATAGGACAATGAATTCGCCACTGCTCTGCCACTAATTCCTTTATCCGCTCATGCGCACGTAGATCTACCTTTCTGTAATAAGCGGCGTTTAATACTGAGGACAATCTTCCAATATTTCTATTTTAACACTATCTCCAGAAACTGCATAAGCTTGAAAGTCCGCAGCCACTCTGTTTGCAAATCTTTCCGACTTAAATGGGCCAAGTCGCTGTGTGGTTGTCCACAACTGCGCGTCTGGGTACTTAAACCGCACAAACACATAAAGCCCACATTGTCCGGATAACAAGCCTCTAAATTTATACTGGTGCCATTGGTCCATAAGGACCGTTGTTATCAGAGCCGCGATTATTACTGCCCTGATTACTGACCATCTGATTTTTTCCATGCCTTTACGATTATCTTTTTAAGTAGTCTCGTTGTGAGATTACCTTTGAATTTTTTACGGTAGTCACTGATATCCTTCTCTTTTTCGGTAAAGCAGTACTCCAACCCGTGTAAAGCATGAAGTTTATCTGTGTATGTTCTACCTGGAGTATCATTATCCATGAAAAAGAATACGTAACGGAATCGCTGCTTTAATTCTTTAATCAGCGAAGCCATTACTTCTGTAGATTCTCCGTAAGCCCCATAACCTTCTCCTTGCATACACACTGCTGGAAAACCATGTTCCCATAGTACCATGCAGTCTTTAACTGAAGAAGTTATGAAACAAAGAGTTCCCTTTTTCGGAAGACAATTGATCCCTCCTATATCATCCATAGTGGCGTTACCGCCCCACTTCTTTGTCTTGTCAGGACTTAGTGGCCTGTATATCTTAACTCGCTTAGAAATGAATGTGTACAGAAATATGGGGTTATTTGCCGTACTTCTTCCTGCTACACATTCGTTTTTATAAAGAGTTCTAACATACCTAACATTAAATCTCTTTAGGGTAGCTGAGGTGATACCAAACTGGTTCCAGTAGTTTCCCTTGTACTCATCAAACACGAAGTCAAGAACTACAGGAATTTTAGGTGATACCTCTATCACTTCTTCGTTTATTTGGGCGTAGTGACTTTTTAGTTTGTCATTTGCTTGTTTCCATTCTAAACTCCATAAAGCCATTGCTGCTTTTACAGCGGTGTACATTTTACCAGTACCAAAGTCATGCAGATATAAAATACCTTTATTCGAGTACCAGTAGGAGCATGTGGGGTTCTCGTCCTTACGGAAGGGGCTTACATAAAGTTTATTGAGGTCGATTGGAAGTCTAGTAATTCACTGCATTATCTGCTCTTGACTAGGCTCCATAAACTGCTTAGTGTCTATCATAGCTGCTTTATTTCGTAACTAAGATCATTGCCAAACTTAAAAACTGTCCATTGGGTCAGTATGTAAGCTTCTACTTGTTGTGCTACATCTAGAATTGTTACGTTAGTAATGAACTCTCCCATAACAACACCTTTAATGTTCTTAGGATGACCGTCGATAATAATTGTGTGCTCAACGGTACATTTAAAACTGATTCGCTTGATACCTCTAAAGTAGGTATCTCGCATACGCTGATAAATTCTATCTCTTTCTATTTGGGAAGACTCATCAGCATACTTAATGAAGTAGCCTAGAAGATTATCTTTTGCCATGCCAGTTTTAAGCGGTTATACCAAAGGTTGTTCTCTTTCTCTTTCATCTCAAGAAAGTTCTCGAAATATACAAGTACTTGCTCAAGAGTTTCATCTGGAGAAATTTCACCAAGTTTTGAGTGCTTACCTAAACCAAACAAATAGTTGGCCTCTTTAAATGTAATATCAAAATATTTGGCGGCAGCTGTATATGAATCAGTGACCGTTAACCTCTCTTCTATAATCCCCCACCGATTTGCCCAACCAATAGCGCACACGGGCATTTCCCCATTTTCGTCGAATAGTCTTGCGTGATCGTACTGTTCAGGTGATAGATCTTTTAAATGGTCAATTAAACTTCTAAACTTTAAAGTGTGCATACTTGAAAAAGAAAAGGGGAGACTACTGCCTCCCCTAAGTTATTATTAAAATGGCAAATCGTTAGCCGGTTTGGGCGCCTCTTTGGAGACAGGACCAGCATCTATCTTTGCCTGTTCGCTGTTTGTGAACTTGAGGGTAGTGGCTACACCTGGAATATGCCTTTCGACATAATCCGAGGAGTAACCTAGTTCTGGGTATTTACCGTCCCGGTCAAGAGTTACCTTGAGATTGACCAATTGACCCTTGAATGGGGCCAGCAATGCTGCCGCATAGAGGATATACGCATCATGATCTGGAGCAGTGACTGTGATTGCTACCTCATCTCCCAAGAAGATACGAAGCAACTTAACAACGTGACGAATATTATTCGTATTACGCCGTGTTATAGCTGTCTCAAGCGTTTCGCCATCCTTTGGGTTGGCTTCGCAGAACAAGCGCTTGTGAATGGCGCGACCATCCGCATTGCTGTATTTGATGTCAAACCATTTCTGGTCCTTCTCAATACCCTCAAACTTTACACCCGTGTGGATGCCTACGGGGATTTTAGTGCCGCCACCGCCAAGTTTCTCTTCGAAAAATAATTCTGTTTGAATTCCTAGTACTGGATTCATAAATTCTGTTAGTTATTAGATTCTACAATTGTTTTTCTTACAAACTCTAGGTCATTAGGGACCACACGTTCAAACATTCCCAAAGGACTGCGGGCCTCGTCAGTCCCACTGGTGTTGGTCTTTAGTTCATATTTGAACTCTCCCGGCTTACCTGTGGGTGAAACCACTGAATAGAGATTGTAATTTAAATGAGCGTTAAGGTTGGTTTTGCTCAGTTTTCTTCCTGGAACTTTCATTCGAAAGAACGTAATTCCATTTACATCGTAGGGCTCGATGTGAGACATGACGTAAACAACCAAGTCGTCACGACCTTTAATTTCTCTGATGTATTTGTACAACTTAAATACGTCAACTGCAAG
>Ga0073900_10000511_pt1 | contig 25158 bp, 39 predicted proteins | sample KloWWTmetKNB5Kit_FD_66666 | JGI IMG/M metagenome (GOLD analysis project Ga0073900, IMG submission 66666) | Active sludge microbial communities from Klosterneuburg, Austria, studying microevolution and ecology of nitrifiers - Klosterneuburg... | ecosystem: Engineered > WWTP > Aerobic digester >...
AAAAAAAAAGAAATAAAAAATAAAAAAATATGATAGAATTAATTTCATATTGGGGAAGTGATCTTATGGTTGTAAATGCTGCAAGGGTTAGTTATGGAAAAAATAAAGATATATTAGATGAAAAAGATATCAAACTATTATCCTTTTTAGCAGATAAACACCATATTGCACCATTTTATCATCCAAAATTACAATTCAGATTGAAAATACCTATATACGTTGAAAGACAACTAACTAAGACAAGTGTAGGTGTTAATTTAAATAACGAAATTGACTCAGATATAAATAGTATAAGTGGTAGATATGTTGATTTTTCTGATAGTTATACAGAAATAAAGTTCGGTAATTGGAGGAAACAATCTACTTTAAGTAAACAAGGTAGTGAAGGTTTAGTAGAAAATCAATCATACTGTTGTGAATTACAAGATCAAGTATATAATACTTGTAAAAATGCATATGAAGAACTTATAAAATTAGGAGTAGCTAAAGAACAAGCAAGAACTATATTACCTTTAAATCTTAATACAGAATTTATTTGGACAGGAAGTTTATGGGCAGTTATTAGATTAGCTCAGTTGCGTTTAAAGTCTGATGCACAAAAAGAAACAAGACAGGTGGTACAAAAAATGGTTGATTGTATTAAAAATATAAAAGAAAATCCATTTGAATATAGTTTAAAAGCATTTGACATATGAAAACTCTTAAAGATTTATTAAATGATATAGAAAATTTAATTAAAAAGAATCCGGAATATTTAGATTTACCTATAATATATTGTGATGAAAATGTAAATTATAGAAAAATTCATTCTAGTATAATAGCTGTTCAGATACATGATTTAGAAGTTTGTGATTTGGAATTAGTTGGGTTTTTAGGAGATGATAATATAGACAAAAGAGATATTAATTGCATTTGTATAATATAAATTAGAATAAATGGATTATAATAAAGATGTAATTATTTTTGATTTAGAAACTCCAAAAAAGTGTTTTTTGGCAAGTTTTTATATTGTTGAAAAGAAAGAATATATTGATTTTTTGATTAATTCAGATAGAAACGATTTGTTTAAATTAACTAAGTTTTTATCAGATAATAAAAATAAATATTTTGTAGGATATAATAATATTAATTTTGATAACCAAATAATAGAAGAAATAAATAGAAATATTGATTATTTATCATCTTTATCAAATTTAGAATTGTCTGAGTATATATGTAATTATGCTTCATCTTTAATAGAATTATCTAATCATAATTCCAGGTTACCTTATTCTGAAGAAAATTTTAGTTTTAAAGTTATAGATCTACCTAGAATATGGCATTTTTTCAATGAAAATCGTAGAACTAGTTTAAAAGTACTCGAATATGAAATGAGAGCTGAAACTATAGAAACTTTTGAATTTGATATAAATCAAGATTTTAAAGAGGAGGATATAGAAAAGTTAATATACTATTGTCATAATGATATAAAATATACTTACGAACACTTTAAATATACAGTAGGAGATACTAATCATATTTTATATAGAGGAGAAGATAAAATACAAGATAGATTAGATATAATTGAAGAAACAGGTTATAAATGTTTAAATTGGGATGATGTAAAAATAGGTTCAGAATCTAATAAATCAGAGTATCTAAGAATAACTCAAAGAGACGAAAAAGATTTAAAACCTAAAAGAATAAATTTTGCATACGGAAAATGTTTTAAAGAATTTTTTCCTAAAACTGTAAAATTTAATACTCCAAATCTTAAAAAATTTATTAATGAACTAGGTAATGAAAGAATCAAAAAAAATATTAAAAATAAAAAACAGGAATTTAAATTTAGATTTAATAATGAATTAGTTTCTACTATCGCAAAAGGAGGGATACATAGTAATGATAAACCTAGATTTATTAAACCTGAAGAAGATGAAATATATCTTCAAATAGATATTGGAGGACAATATCCAAATGCAATGGTTAAGTATAAAGCTTTTCCTAAACACTTAGGTCTTCCTTGGAACAAAGTAATTGAAAGTAATATAATTAAAAGAGATTTCCATAAAAAGGAATATAAATTAACAAAGAATAGAAAACATAATTCTATTCAGAAAATGTTAAAATTAAGTAATAATGGAGGTTCATGATATGTTAAATATAATACCTTGTGTACCTAAAATCGGATAAATTGCTGGAATATCCATAGTGAAATGGACAATCAGCAGCCAAGCTTAAGAAATGAGTAAAAGTATTAAGTGGGTCCAACGACTAGAGAATGAGTATCATAAACAATAAATTCTCCACGAACATCCGACATATAGAAATATATGATGATATAGTCTAAACTATATGTATATATAAAGATATAGAGCTACAGATAAAGAGCTGTAGGTTAATTACAATTGATGGTAAATTAAGTAGTAAAGGTGATTGGCAGGAAGATCCTTGTACAATGTATCAAATTACTATAGGTTGTCAGCTAGAAATTTTAATGGTTACTGAAAGATTACTTGAAAATAAATTTAGAGTACTTTCTCAAAATACTGATGGGTTAGATCTTATTTTTAAAAGAGATAGATTAGATCAGTTTTTTAATTTAATGAATGAACTTGAAATAGAAATAGGTAATGATAAAATTGGTAATTTTGAATATACAGAATTTGAATGGTTTGCTCAATTAACTGTTAATGATTATTTAGCTAAAAAGAAAGGTGAATGGATTAATAGAGTATTTTATCCTCATAAAAGTAAAGATGAAGGAGATCATTTAAAAGCTAAAGGTGATATGGAATATTGGAAAGAATTAAATAAAAATAGTTCATTTAGTATAATACCTTTAACTCTTCAGAATTATTTTGATAAAGGAATAGATTATGCAGAATTTATAGAAAACCATAATGATATTTTTGACTTTTGTGCAAGGAGCAATGCTGGATGGGATTTTGATCATGTTGAATTTAGTAATAATTCTAATAAAAAATTGCCGAAACTGGTAAGATATTATGTGGGGAAGAAAGGGGTAAATGTAATGAAAGTGGTAAAAGAAAATTGTCTAACTAATGCAAATGATACAAATATCAGACCTGCAACAAAACTAAAAACTGTATGTAATACATTAATAAAAAGTACATGGAAAGAACACTTGGATAATGTAGATAGACAATGGTATATAGACGAAGTAGAACTAATGATTAAATCTATATTATCATCTAAGAAAAAAACAGAAATTAAAATAGTTCCAAAAATTCAATTAAAAATTGATTTCTAAATTTAATATAATAGAAATAGCAGAATTAGAAAAATTAGGTTGTTTATGTACTCCTTATACCGGAAATATAAATAATCTAGTTTTTTCTATTAATGCTAAAACAGGTATAGTTTTAGATATTTACATAGAAAAAAAGGGGAAAATTGTAAATATTATAACTTTTGATAATATTTCTTTTGAAGAATTAAAAGAGAAAATAAAAGAATATAAAAATGGAAAATAGTAAAATTTACAAGGCATCTGGAGAAATTATTGATATTTATCCTGAAAATAATAAAAATTTTAGTTTAACAGAACTCCAAAATATTGTTGGAGGATATATTGAAATTATATTAACAAATAAACCAGGTTATCTTTTAGTTTTAAATGAAGAAGGAAAACTTCAAAATTTAAGATATAATGAGGAAGCAACTAAATTAGTTGATAAAGTGATTCAAAATAAAGATTTTATAGTAGGAGACGTATTATATTGTAAGAAGAAATTTATAAAATAATGATAACAGAAAAAAACTTAGATATATTAAATTATATATGTAACCAATTAGGAAAAAGGATTTTACCTCAATATTTTTACGAAAAGAATCCAGATTTAATGAATAAATGGCAAAATCAAATATGTAGACAAAGTCATGTAATCACCAGTTATTTTTTAAATAAATGGTTGAATAAAGACTCTCTAAAATTTAATATAAATTTTTATGAAAGTATATTTAGAGATGAATTTACATTAATTAATTATGATCATTCTTGGATATTTATAAGTTCAATTAATAACCCAAAAGAATGTTATATTTGTGATATTGCTAGAATTTCTTCTCATATAGGATTTGTTAAAAGTAATTCTAATGATCCAGATTTATTTTTAAAAGACAAAGAATATAAAAAAATGAGAAAATCCTATGATTATAATGAATTATTAAAACTGAATGAATACTATACAAATATAAAAGGTATTGATATAGTAAAAGATATTGAAGAAAGATTAACTAAATGTAGATTAAATTATGAATGTCAATAAACTTCCAGTAATGAAAATTTGTTGTAAAACTTGTCCTTTTAAATTAGATGAGAATGGAGTTTTTCAAAATGTAGAATTAGTAAATAAGGTAACAGATAGAACTTTATTTAAAGGACAACAAATATGTCATTCTACTCAGGATTTTACAAAAAAAGGTGAAAAATCTTATAAAAATAGATGTAAAGGCTCGTTTGATTATAACAATATTATATATAAACGATTAAAATTAATAAAATAATGCATTATTATCAACATGCTGAACTTTCAGCAAAAAAATTCAATTGTAATATAGAAGACACTTTAAAATTACATAAAATAATGGACAGTAGTAAAAATTATCATGTCCATTTTACACATAGATTATTTTCTCATAATACATGGTTTATTCAAATTGTAACAGATTTAATTGGAGATACTATTCCTAATACAAAAATGGGAGGTTATTTGAGTACTAGAGATATTCTCTTTGAGCATTTAAGAGAAGATTTAAATGGAGAATGTCCTACTATTAAAGATTGGTTAAATTCTTTTGAAAGTTTAAACATTAAACCTGAAGCAACTAGATGGTTTAATAGACCAAGAAAATCAGATTTAGAATTATTAAATGTAAAATAAATAAAAATGACAAAAAAAGAGTTATTAGAGAAGATTAAAAATATACAAATAATTGTTGATGGTGGAGGTGATAGTGGAGAAGTGAATATTGAAGGTATAGATGATTCGGATTTATTAGATGCTATTACTGATATAGTTTATGATACAATAGACTATGGTTCTTTTGCTGGAGAATTTCAAGTAAATCTTAATTCTACATTAACTAATGAAGGAATATATTTAAATGGAAATGAGGTCTCGTATGAATCTAGAAAAAATGAAATTGCTGAAGAATTTGAAATAGATATTCCAGAAAATCTTATAGGAATTATTGATAGTCTAAATATATATGCTTCTGATGGAGATTCAGAAAATATAAGAGTTAATATAAAAAATGGAATTTGGAATGATGAATTGGATGAATTTGAAAAAAATATATTAGATAAATTTATAGAAGTGGTAGAATTTAATACTGAACATGATAGATATTATATAGACGAAAATATAAAAATAAATAAAGAGCAAAATAGTATAAAAATCAAAATAGATTTTTGGGATTATTATGAAGAAGAAAAATCTTTTTATATAGATTATGATGATATATTAAATAAATTAAAAGTATCAGATGATGAAGAAAAATAATTATGTTATAGAAGGAGTAAAAGGATTTGATTGTGATCAATTCTATAAAGCATTAAAAACAAAATACAAACTTTATAATGTTTTTAACAGAGAAAATCCTAACTTTCCAGAAGATTTAAGAGAAAATATCAGAGAATTTTGGAACAATATAGAAGAACTTACTTTTAAAGAATGCATTCTTGAAAAGAATAATGAAAAAAAGAGAGTTTTATTTTCAGCTTTTGGACCAGAAAATATACTAAAATCTATTAAGTCAGAATTAGTAGATGATCAAACTATCACTAAAGATAATTATAAAGTTAACGAATTAGGTAAAATAGAAAAATATGTATTAAAAGATAATTATAAATTACATAAATTTAAAACATCTGAATTAGGAATTCAAATAAACAGATTTTCTTCAAAAGAAGAATTCTTATCAATAGTTGAATGTAACTGTACAACAACTGGAAGAAAGTATTTTTTATTTGTACCTAATAATTATAAAGATTCAATAGAAGCAATTTCTTCTACAATAAGAATACCTTTTTATACAATGGATCATAATCATATAGAACATTTATATAGACACGGAGATGTAATTATGTTGAAAATGAAAGATTCTTTCAAAGAAAAACCTTTAATTAATATTTTATACCCTATATCAAAAGATATATATCTTGAAAAATTAATATGGCAATCATAAAAAATAAAAATAATGAAAAAAGTTAAAAACTTATTACTTAAAAAAGGAGAAGGTGAACATAGTCATATTATATCTTCTTCTAAAGATTTTATAAAATATAAAAATCTTGGAGAAAATTTAATGTTGTTGGAAGTCCCAAAAGACTCAAAAGTAACTCATGAAGAACATGGAACAATTATACCTAAAAAAGGTAATTATTATGTTATATCTCAACAAGAATTTGATCCTTTACTAGGAGATTTTAGAGCTGTTTTTGACTAACAAGAAATAACCTGTACCCTTGAAAAACTCGTATTAATGATAAGCAGGTTACTCTCCGAATAAAAGGGTAGGAATAGGAGATATTTTAATTTAAATTAAATTTTATAATGTTAAGTAAAACAAAATGGGTATATAGAGGTAGACCTATTAAAGATATTTCAGATATACCTAAATGTTGCTTATTTATGGTGTATATTATCCACTTCGAAAATGATGAGTATTACATAGGCTCAAAACAAATTTACTCTGTAACACATCCAAAAATAAGTAAAAAGAGGGCAAATGAACTTTACTCTGGAAAAGGAAGAAAACCTATAAGAGAGGAAAAAATAAAAGAAAGTGACTGGAAGACATATAAATCAAGCTCATCTATAGTTAAAGAGATGTTAAAGAAACAGGAAGCTAAGTTTTTAATATATGGTTTTTATAGTAGCAAAAAAGAAATGTTAGCTATGGAGGCATACAAAATCTTAGAGGCTTTTTGTAGTAGAGATGACAAAGTATTAAATGAATGGGTATCAATTAAAACTGGAAAATTATGAATTTAGATATATGGTTTAGTATTGGCGTAAGTATTGATTCAGACATAGATCCCTATAAATCTGAGGAAAATTGGGAAAAAATTGCTAAATTAGCAGTTGAAAAATTATTACAGAATTCAAAAAGTTATATAAATATTGAGAACATAGAAGAAATAACAAAATGGGAAGACTAACAAAACTAGATATAATTAGACCTACATTAATAAACTATAGAAAAGAGGATGATTACTTTTCATATAGTAAACTTTCTACTTTTCTTAAAGATAAAGTTAAGTATTATAAAAAGTTTGTACTTAAAGATAATAGTATTGATGATGATGATGAAACAAAAGAACTCCAGTTTGGAACTATGGTTGATTTATTTATAACAAATGAGGAAGATTTCGATAATAAATTTGCTATATTAAAAGAATTACCAAGTCCTCAAATGAGGAAATTTTGTAATTTAGTATATAAAAATATGAAAAATTACAAAGAGTTTTCAGAAGTATTAAAACAATCTTATGAGGATTTAAAAGATTGGAATGGAGGAAAACTTAAATCAGGATTTAAAAATTTTATAGAAAATTTTGATACTGATGTACCTCAAGAATATTTTAAAAATATACTTGATGAAAAAATTATAACTGATGAAGTTAGTAGAAGTAAAGCTTATAACATTGCTAAAAAAGTAAAATCAATTAAACAGTTTGCTCCTAAATCTGAAAGTTCTGAAATATACAGAAAATTTCAAATAGTTTTTAAGTTAGGGGAAGATAAATTCGGAGCAGAAATAGATGAATTTGAAGTATGTCATGAGGAAAAAAAGATTTATTTATATGATTATAAAACATCTTCTTTTTTAGATAATTTTATTTTTATGGGATTTCTCAAATTTAATTATTATTTGCAAAGTAGTTTGTATAAATTCGGTTTAATTGAATGGGCAAAAAATAATCTACCAGGTTATACTGTAGAAAACATGGCTTTTAAAGTAATGGATAGTAATAATTATATGGAACCTCTTCTATTTAAAACTAATGATTGGCATTATGAATCAGGATTCACTGGATTTTTTGTAGGAAAAAAATATTATAAAGGTATAATAGAAATAATAGAAGAAATAAAAGAATCTCAAAAAGAAAATATTTGGAGAATGAGTATTGAAAATTATAAAAATAAAGGTATTGTAAACATTCCAAATTTTAGTAAAGAATGATAATAGAAGAAGAAGGAAAATATATAAATATATATAAATATTGGCAAAAGAGTAAAATTCTATTACCCTTAGTAGATTCAGATAAAAAATTAAAAAAATTTGTAAATAATACCTACTTATTTTGTGATGATTTAGATGAATCTATATTAGATGGTTACCTTTTATGCGAAGTAAGTAATCTAAAAGAAAAAATTGAATTAGATAATTTAGTAATGGAAATGGATACCGATAAAGGAACTAAATTATTAATATTAGATACAAAATTAGAAGAATCCGATATTGAAAATTTTATTCAAGGTAAATATTCTAAATTAAGTTTTAGAATTAAAAAACTAATAGTTAAATATTACTATAATGGAAATGCAGAATTTAAGGATATAGAAAACGATATATTAAAAGGTGAGGTAAAAGGATATGCTCATTTTTATTGTATTTTATTTCCAAATAATGTAAAAGAGAAAATTATAGAAGATTTAGTAAATCATTATAAATTATTCGATAATATACATGAAGCAGAAAAAGCTCTACCTGATGAATTGGTAGTAAGTCCTAGTATAGAAAAAGAAACATTTAAAAATAAAATAATATGATAATTAAAAAGGAATTAATTGAAGAACTAGATAAAATAAGAAAAGAACAAGAAGAAAATGGAATATTTGTAAATTATATTCACTTAGATGTATTAATGAATATTATAAAAAAATTAGATATATATGAAGGAATAAGTGAAGATAAAATACGATACTAAAAAGAAACAATTTTTTCATTAATATATTAGGAAAATTAATAAGATTTTAGAAAATGAATATTTGAAAATACTAATAATTTTCCTTATTTTATATATACTATGAAAGAGGAAATATTCTATAATAAAAAAGAAGATTGTATTATGAAATTAATAAATAAGGGAAATTTTATATATTATAATGAACTAAGTAATAAATATATAAATAATAAAGATTTATTAACAATAGAAGAGTGTTATAAAATATTATCTAATAAAGAATTGAAAAACTTAATAAATATATAATGAAAGGTAAAAAATTTCTTAGTGATTTAAAATTGCATTCAGATTACTTAAAATGGAATTCTGATAAATCCAGATATGAAACCTGGGAAGAAGCCCAGGAAGATATAATTAATGGTCATAGAGAGAAATACAAAGAATATGATATTGAATCTTATTTAGAAAGTACTTTAGAAAGTCAGAAAAATCAATTAGTTTTAGCAAGTCAGAGAAATTTACAGTATAGATATCCTGAGATTCAGAAACATAACATACGAATGTATAACTGTTGTGGATCATTACTTGCTAAAAATATTTATTTTCAACAGTATTTTTATATATTATTGTGTGGAACAGGGTTAGATTTTTCAGTTAGAAAAATATTTATAGAAAATTTATCTAATATTAAAAAAAGGGAAAATGGAACTGTAACATATGTAATTAAAGATAGTATAGAAGGATGGGCAGATGCATTAGGTGTATTATTATCTTCATATTTTATTGATAATCAACCTTTTCCCGAATATGCAGATTGTAAAATCAGATTCGATTTTTCTCAGATAAGAGAAAAGGGTTCGTTTATATCTGGAGGGTTTAGAGCACCTGGTCCAGATGGATTAAAACAATCTTTAGAAAGAATTGAGAAATTACTTGACAATTGGATAGAAACTGAGGGGAATGTAATTAGACCAATACTTGCATATGATATAATAATGCATATATCAGATGCTGTTTTAAGTGGTGGAGTTAGAAGATGTCTAGCAAAAGGAAGTAAGGTTCTTACAGAAAAAGGTACTTATAAACTAATTGAGGATATAGTTATAGGAGATTCAGTAAAAACAATGAATGGTTATAAAAAGGTAACAAATACCTTTGTACAAGGCAAACAGAATACTATTAAAATAACCCATCAAGGAGGGGAAATTAACTGTACTAGAAATCATAAAATAGCATGTTTTAATGGAGAAAAAGTTATATGGAAATTGGCAGGAGATTTAGAAGGAGATGAATTGTTAGTATTTAATAATTTGGAATACGAAGGGGACTATATAAATAAACTTCCTGAATTTTCTTATAATAAACCTCTTATGTCCACTACTTGTACAGACATAGTGATTCCTGAGCTTGATGAGGATATGGCATATTTAATAGGAATTATACAAGGTGATGGATATATTCATTTAGAATCTGGGAGAGGTCAAATTTCAATTGCTGTGGAAGGGAACAACTTAGAAAAAGCTGAAAAAATAAAAACTATAGCTAATAAATTTGGAGTAAACTTTTCAATTTTTTCTCCTAGAGAAGATGATAATTGTTATAAAATAAGATGTTCTAGTAAACAATTAGCAGAATACCTGCAAAAACATGTAAAAAAACCAAAAACAGCTTTTAAAGTTCCAGATTTTATTTTAAATTCCTCAAATAATATAAAAAAGGCATATATTACAGGAATTTTTTGTTCGGATGGCAGTTTTAAGACCAGACCTGCATTAGTTTGCTCTTCAGTGTATAAAGAGTTTCTAAAGGAATTACAATGTCTATTATCTAGTCTAGGAGTAACAAGCAATATAAAAAATATGACTTTTAAGAGTAGAAAAAGTCACTGGCAGGATTTATATTCATTAAATGTAAGAGGAATTTCTAATTTTAATAATTTTTATAACCTACTATTAGATGTTAAGAAAAAGAAAGATAAAAAATTATATATTAAAGGATTAAGTAATATTAAAAATAGTATAGAAAACATTCAACCTATTAAAATAAATAGTATAGAAGAAGGGGAGAATTTAGAGACATTTGATATAGAAGTTGCTGATGAACATTCATTTATATGTGAAGGTGTACTTGTACATAATAGTGCCTGTTCTATTTTAATAGATGAAGATGATACTGAAACTATCAATGCTAAAATAGGTAATTGGAGGGAAGAAAACCCTCAAAGAGCACGAAGTAATAATGCTATTGGGTTAATACGTAAGAATTTGACAAAGGATAAATTAGATAAAATATTATCTATGAATCAAGGAGATAATGATATCTCTTTTATTATTGTAGAGGATGAATTTGAAATATCAAATCCATGTAGAGAAATAACTTTCAGACCAGTTTTACCAAATGGTGAAATAGCAATACAACTATGTAATCTTTGTGAGATAAATGCCGAAAAATGTACTACTAGAGATAAGTTCCTACGAGCTTGTACTGATGCTAGTATATTAGGTACATTACAAGCAGGATATACTGATTTTCCATATCTCGGAAAAGACACTGAAGATTTAGTTAAAAGAGAGGCTTTATTAGGAGTTTCTATTACTGGATGGATGAACAATCCAAAGCTCTTTAATCCTGAACTTTTAAAAGAAGGTGCACAAAAAGTAATAGATACTAATGAAGAACTTTCTTCTATTATAGGCATTAATCCAGCAGCAAGAACTACATGTATAAAACCATCAGGTAATGTTAGTGTAGTATTAGGGACAGCTTCAGGAATCCATCCAGAACATTCTGAAAGGTATTTTAGAGTAATGCAGTTAAATAAAGAATCAGATACTGCAAAATGGTTAAATGAAAATATGCCTTTTCTATTAGAGGAAAGTGTATGGAGTGCCACTAATTCAGACTATGTTGTATTTGTACCTATTATAAACCCAAAAGAAGGATTGTATAAAAAAGATATGAAAGGGATAAAACATCTTGAATTAATTAAACTTGTTCAGGAAAATTGGGTCAATTCAGGAACAAATACTAAATATTGTTTAAAACCATGGTTAAAGCATAGTGTGTCATGTACAGTTATTATAGATAACATTAAAGATATGACAGAATATATCTTTGAAAATAGAGATAATTTCAAGGCTGTATCTTTTCTATCAGATTATGGGGATAAAGACTTTAACCAGGCTCCATTTACTTCTGTAAAGACAATGGGGGAATTAGTAGAAGAATATGGTAAAGGTGTTCTATTGGTATCAGGGTTAATTGTAGATGGTTTACATTACTTTCATGATAATTTATGGGAAGCCTGTGATTATATACTTGAATCTGATAAGGAGTTATCAGGAACTAGAGAACAAGTATTATTAAAAGAATATTGGCTTAAAAGGGTTAAGAAATTTTCTAAGAATTACTTTAAGGGAGATATTAAAAAGACCATCTACTGTCTAAAAGATTTACATTTATTCCATAAATGGGAAACTATAAACAGACAGTTTAAAGAAGTTGATTTTAGTAAAATTTTAACAAAACCTGAATACAAAGACGTATCTAACTATGCTTCAATGGCATGTTCAGGAGGTAGTTGTGAAATTACTAGAATATAAAGATGAAAAAGAAAATAAAAAAGGTTGCCTTAGAAGAAAACTATAACTTATTTGTATGTGCTTTGGGAGGTATTTATTATATATTAAAACCATATAGTGAACATCTCCCAATCTTTAATAGAAGTAAGATATTTATAGATACTGGAAGTAAAAAAGATATTATGAAAACATATAATAAGATCGAAAAGAATAAACAATTAATAGAATGGGCTTATTAATAAAAACTAAAGTAAAAGAATCAAAAATCCAAGGTGAAGGTTTATTCACCTTGGAATATATTAAAAAAGGACAGATTATATTTGAAGATTCCGATTTAACAAGAATAAAAGAAAGTACATATAATCAATTAAAAATTAAAAAATTAAACGAATGGATTGATAAATATTGTACAATAAAAGATAATTCGTATAGAAACTCTCATTTATTATATGAAAAAATTTATTTTGTAGATAGAGATAATATGATATATATAAATCATTCTATTAATCCTAATATAGAGTTTGTCGATAATATAGCTGTAGCATTATCAGATATAAATGAAGGTGAAGAATTAACTTGTAATTATTTAGATATAACCACAGAAGAACATTTTAAATTTTTAATAAATGGATATTGATGATATTACATTAAATATTTTCTTTATCTATTGTTGGAAACATAAACCTAAAAGGTGTCAATGTGGATGTGGAAAACATTTACCTGATTCTCTAAATAAATGTTGTATGGACCATACCTTAGATAAATCAAAATATCCAGAATGCAAATACTCTAAAAGTAATATAGCTTACTATACACCTGATTGTCATAGTAGAAAAACAAATGGATTTTTTTCCAATAAACAATTAGAAAAATATAAAGAAGCTATCGAAAATTATGATTTTATTAAGGAAGAAAGTCTTAAATTTGAGGAGAAAGTAAAAAATAAATTATACGATAAATAAATGGCAAAAAAAGAAAAAAAAAGTTTAAAAGAATTAGTAAACGCATTAAGTAAAAAATATGATTCTATATCTACAGGAGATGTGACAGAACCAATAGATAAGGTGATAAGTACAGGAAGTATCGGTTTAGATATAGCAACAGGTATAGGAGGGATTCCTGTTTCAGCAACAGTAGATAAAAATGGAAATCTAACTAAAAAAGCAGGTAAAATTATTGAATTAGTTGGAGATGGTAGTGGAGGTAAAAGTACTTTAGCATTACATATAATAGCAAATGTCCAAAAGGCTAACTTAAAAGTAATTTTAATGGACTCTGAAAATAGTTTTGATAAATTTTATGCTGAATCAATAGGCGTAAATGTAAAAGATCTAATACTTATAAAATTAGATGAAAGTGGTGGGGAGGGAGCCTATTCAAAAATGCAAGAATTAATAGAAACTGGGGAAGTTGGATTGGTTGTTATTGATAGTTATAATGGATTTCAGCCTTTAAAAATACTGGAAGACGGATTAGATTCTGCTAATATGGGTCTTCATAGCAGAATGATGTCTAAATTATGTGCAAAAGCTAATAGTTGGAGTATAGAATATGGAACTACCTTCATTTTAATTGGTCAATTTAGAACAAATATCGGTCAAATGCATGGAGACCCATCTGTAACACAAGGAGGTCGAGGATTAGAGTTTTATGCCCATATGAGAATTAGAGCAAGTCGTAGCATTACTATAGAAAATAGTCAATTTGAAGGAAATTCATCTAAGGGTTTAAAAATTGGAAATCTACATAAAGTAAAAATATTTAAAAATAAACTGGCTCCTCCGTTTAGAGAAGCTGAATATAACATCACTTATGGAATTGGAATAGATAAAGTAGATGAAATTATTAGATTAGGTAAAGAGTATGGATTACTAAGTAAAAGATCTCCTTATATCACCTATAATAATACAAAATTTGATGAAAATGTATTTTATAAATCAATTCAAGATAATGATGAATTTTATACCGAGATAAAAGATAAAATTATAGATTGTTCTAAAAATAATAGCCTTCAAATAGAGGTTCCTGAATTAGAAATAATTAAAACAGTTAGTGATAATATTGCAAATGAATTAATAAAAGAAGACAATGAGGAAAAATAATAAGGTATATATAGACATCCTTGTAGATATTGCAATGAGATGTAACTTAAATAAGTTATTCTTAGAACTTCTTACTTTAAAACAAAGTAGTGAATTGTATGAATTTGACAATTGAGGAAAGAAATAAGATTAAAACAAAGGTTCAGGATGAGATTGTTGAGATATACAAATCTCATCCTTTCCTTATTATTGAAATGGGTACAGGGTGTCATGAAAAAGATCATCCAATATTAATGTATGATGGATCAATAAAAAAAGTACAAGATATAAAAGTTAATGATTTGTTAATGGGTGATGATTCTACCCCCAGAAGGGTTCTTAGAGAAATTAAGGGATTTGGAAAAATGTATAAAATAATACCAAAAAAAGGTGAAGAATTTATAGTTAATGAAGATCATATTTTATCATTAGAAAAAACAGGTGTAGAAAAATCTAGAATGAATTTATATCCTAAAATTTTAAATATATCTGTAAAAGATTATATTAAATTAACTCCACATATTAAACATTTATATAAATTATATAAACGTTCTGTTGAATTTGAATCTAATTTTTATGATGAAAAATCTTATTACATAGGGTTATGGTTAGGAGATGGAAGTATAAAATCAGCAAATATTACTAATATTGATCCAGAAATAATAGAATATTTAAAAGAATTATGTAAAAAAGAAGGTTGTAATTATAAATGTATTGACGGTATTCATCACTTAATATCTGGAGATGGTAAAATTAATAATTTATGTTCTTATTTGAGAAATATAGGAATTATAGATAATAAACATATTCCATTAAAATATCTAAACTCAAATAGAAAAAATAGATTAGAACTATTAGCTGGACTTTTAGATAGTGATGGATATTTGGATAAAGATGCGCCCGGTTTTGAAATTATTCAAAAGAATGAAAGGTTAGCTAATGAGATTAAATATTTAGCTTTAAGTTTGGGTTTTTACTGCTCATTAACGGTTGTTAAAAAAACATGTTATAATTGTAAAAATAAAGAACCTAGACAATATTTTAGATTAAATATATATGGGAAAGTAGATCAGATCCCTTGTAAAATTAAAAGAAAGAAAAGAATACAAATAATAAATAAAAAAACTACAGTCTTACCAAATAGAACAGGATTTGATTTAGAAGAAATTGATAATAATGAATTTTTTGGATTTGAATTAGATAAAAATCATTTATATATAGATGGTAATTTTAGAGTACATCATAATAGTGGTAAATCCTGGGCAACTGTAAGATGTATAAAACAGTCTAAGTCCAAATTACCTTGGCTTATTCTCGTTCCAGAAATAGCTCAAATTGATAATTTTAAGAAAGAGTTTATAAACTCAGGAAATGAAAAATTATTAAATAGTGTTACAATAGAATGTTATGCTTCTTTTAAAAACTATAAAGATAAATCTTATAATATTGCTTTAAATGAGGTCCAATCTTTATCTGATGCTAGATTTGATATATTAAAAACAATTAACTACAATTCAATTATTGCAGATAGTGCAACAATTCCTGAAGACATTAGATTAAAATTACATATATTAAGGAAAGATTGGTATACATATAATCTACCACTTAAAGAATCTATTGAATTAGGAATAATTCCAAAACCTTCTATTTTTGCAATTTCTTGTTCATTATCTTCATGTAAAGAAAGATTTAAGTACAAAAGATTTGGTAAAGATTTAAATCTATCTGCTGAAAAATATTATGAAACTATAAATGCAGATATAAAATATTGGTCGGATAGAAGCAAAAAAGATAAACAACCATGGGTTTTTAATAAATTAATGTCTCTGGCATCACAAAGAAAAAGATTTATTTCAAGTGTAAAAACTGATAATGCCAAAAAACTTGTCTCTAAATTTATTAATGAGGATAGAAGGTTTATCTCTTTTTGTGGTTCTACAGAACAGGCTGATTTATTAGGTAAGGATTTTTCTATACATAGTAAAAAATCATCAAAGCATAATAAAAATATAATAGATGAATTTAACTATTTTACAATAAATAGGTTATTTGTTTGTGGTATGCTTATATCAGGAATGACTTTATCTCAATTAGATACAGGTTTAATTATTCAGTTAGATAAAGGAGAAGAAAACGATAGCCTGAAGTTTATTCAACAAGTCGGTAGAAGTCTTAGAAGTAATAATCCAGAAATCTATATTTTATATGTAAAGGGAACAATGGATGAAGAATATCTGAATAATGCCTTAAAAGTAATAGGAAAAGAATATTTAGTTGAATAGTGAACTAAAAATATAATTATTACATTTAGATAAAATTTAATATGAAAGAACCAAATAGAGAAAGAAAAGGAGAAATAAAGTATAATGTTAGCTTAAACGAAGAACAAAAATTAGCAAAATCCCTAATATTAGAATCTGAAATTTCTATAATTACTGGGGTAGCAGGTACAGGTAAAACCCTTTGTGCTGTACAAACTGCTATAGATTGTCTCCAAAAAAAGATGTGTGATAGGATTATACTTACTAGATCATTAGTAGAGGTAGATAATAATACCATGGGTTTTTTACCGGGTACAGCCCAAGAAAAATTAAATCCTTATTTGGAAGCAATGATGGATAACTTTGAAAAATGTATATCAAGAGAAAAAATAGATAATTTTATTAAATCTGGTCAAATTAAGGCAGGGCCTTTAGGATTTCTACGTGGGAAGACTATAAGTGATACTGAGATATGTATATTAGATGAGTCACAAAATACCACACCCAAAGAAATGGAGGCTCTATTAACAAGAATAGGTCGAGGTGGAAAAATTATAATAACTGGCGACCCTGCACAAAGAGATACAAAAAATGGAGGTATTACCGGATTAGATCTTGCAATAAATTTATCTAAAGCTATTCCTGAAATAAAACATATAAAATTAAAAGAAAATCACCGTTCGGATATAGTAGGTAAAATATTAAATTTCATATATGGAAGATAAATATAGGATTTTAACTTTTTTTTAATATATTAAGTTGTATATTTGCATTGTACAGGTATTAGATTCCACGGAGGAAGAGAATATGGCTACAATAAAGATATTTCCCTTAGTATTCATTTCCTCCGCCCTACGCAAGTAGGTGGCTCTTCTGAGCTGGATGAATATCTAAGGGTTTTTTTATTCTCTTTTCTGTTCAAGGCAGCACACAGAAGTACATAAAAGAAGCTATCCGTATGAGTCGGATAAAAAAAACAATACATACGTTAGGTAACTAACAAACTTAGTGTAAACGGTTAGGATTTAAAATACCAGTGCTTGCTCTGTTCAAAGCTAACAACAAGCGACTTCACACAAATCTTAACTGACTGAAAACTATAGAAATTTAAGACTTCTATATACCTCAAAGGAGGTGAAGGGCAGAAATGTTACACAGGTTTGAACCACAAAAAAAGATTATTAGTAGGGGAAGCGTGGTTAAACTCAATTATTCACTTTTACTAGTTTAGTAGTAAGGTGAAGGGTATAGAGCTTTTATTATCTAAAAATTTAGAAAAAAAATAAACAGAAATATGAAAAAAGTAGATGCATTTGGATATATAACAATATGTAATAGTATTGATACAGTAAGAATATCTGCAATATTTGAAATAGATGACCCTACAAATTTCTCAATGGGAAATCTTACAATTATAGAAGATAAAAGAGGAACAGATTCTTTTATGGAAGAAAATGAACTGTTTACAGCAGATTCTTCAGAATGGATTAAAGATGCGTTATATAACTCCCTAAAACGAAAAGATTATTCTAATCCAGATGCTCTTGAGTGTAGACAAGCCTTAAAGAAATCAGGATGTAAAAGAAAAGATCTTATTTATCTGATTGAGAAGGCAAAAAATTTAAATATAATATAGAATGGAAAATTTACATGGATGGATATTCACATATAATCAATATGAGAGTAATTGGATGGCAGTAAAGAGGGATGATTTCCCTCTTCTTTTCTCAGATATAAAAAATAAGAATATCTTAAAAAGTAATAAAATAGAAACATTAATAGAAATAATAAATAAAACAAATGGAGACATATCAAGACTTGGAAAACAACTTAGAAATGAAAGATAACATAAATAAAATGGTTGATTATTGTTATAATCAAGCTAAGAATGCAGGATGGCATAATAAACCTAGAGAAGTAGGAACAGATTTAATGTTAATCACTTCTGAAATAGCAGAAGCCATGGAAGGAGCAAGAAAGAATCTTATGGACTCTCATCTTAAAAATAGAAAAATGTTTGAGGTTGAATTGGCAGATGCAATTATAAGAATTTTTGATACTGCTGGAAAATATAATATTGATTTAGGAGGAGCTTTTGTTGAAAAATTAGAATACAATTTAAATAGAGAAGATCATAAATTAGAAAATAGAGAAAAAGATGGAGGAAAAAAGTTTTAATATTCATCATATATCAGATACTCATGGATTTCATACACAATTAAAAATTCCAGATAATGTAGATATTTTAATTCATTCTGGAGATAGCACAAACCAAAAAAATCCTTTTCTTAACTGGAACGAATTTATAAATTTTGTTAAATGGTATTCTTCCATTCCTGTTAAATATAAAATACTTATTTCAGGCAATCATGATAGTAGCTTGGAATCTCTTAAAAAAGATGCTAAAGAACTATTAAAAGATAATGGAATTATATATTTAGAAGATGAATTAATTAAAATAGAAGAAATTATGATATATGGAACTCCATGGACACCTACTTTTGGAGATTGGTGCTTTATGAAGAATAGAGATAAAATGTATAAAGTTTGGGAAAAAGTGCCATTGGATACTAATATTTTAATATCACATGGACCTCCAAAAGGTATTTTAGATCTTACAGAAAATAGAGATTATACCCTTGAACAAGTTGGAGATAAAGCTATTCTTAAATATTTAGAGAAATGGAAAGACTTAAAATATGTTCTATTTGGGCATATACACAACAGAGGAAATATTACTAATACGGGAATAAGAGAATTAGATGGAATTAAATTTATTAATTCTTCTGGTGTAGAAGATGGAAGATTTGATAAAGGAATAATTTATAACGGAACAACTTTTAATTTTAAGATATGATAAGAAATTATATTACATTATCAATTGTAATTATATTATTTACATTTTACTTATATAAATGGTACTTTATAATTCCATTTATTACAGTTGGAGGTTATTTAATTATTTGTGATATAGAAAGAGATATGAATGAAGAAGATAGAATTATTAGAAAAAAATATAATATATATAATAAAATAAAAAGGGGAAATTAATATTTCCCCCTCTTTTTATATAAGATTTAAAATGTGTCCATTTAAATCAACTGTTGCTGTACCAGATAAAGTGTAATTAGCTGTTACTACTGTTACATCTCCCATTAATTTTTTTACTCCAGAGCCTCCTAATTCCAACTTGCTATATGTACCTCCCTTTATGTCTTGATTTCCTGCTCTTAGATACTTGAATGTGTTAGTGAAAGATGAACAATCTAAAATTCCAGTTTGCATTGGCTCTTGAGCATTGTTATAAACTACTATGGCTTTATTTATATATTTACTTGTAGCTGTAGTTCCATTAATAGTACCATTATATCTTGATGCGTTATTTGAGTTTGTAAGTTCTATATCATCTATAACAATATTTTTATCTGTAAAAATAGAACCTCCATTATAACTACCAGTTATATTTTTATTATTAGTAGTTAATCTTACTTCTGTTATATTAGCAGAAGTGGAAATGCTTGTTCCAGGTATGTGTATTAAAACTCCCTGTATTTCAAAACTTGAACCTACAGGTAAATTAATATTAAGTCCATTATACGGCATACTTACAATATCATAAACTATAAAATTAGTGGCTACGCTACTTGTTATGATAGCATTACCTCCAGATAATTGAAATGAAGGTACATCTAATATATTATACCCATTTAAATTAAATGTACCTGGACCTACTAATAATTTATCAGAAATATGAATATCGTTTTGCAAAGTCAAATTTGACTCAACGCATAATTGTACAAAGGAATTAAATGAACTTGGTAAAGAAGCTGAATACAATCCTATAAAACTCACCCTATTTGGATTTGAGGTAAAATCAAAAGTTCCTACAGTCATTGAAGTATCTACAGCTTCTTGAGTAGCAAAAATTAAATTGGTTTTATTAATTAATTTACCTCCAGTAGTACAGTTTATAATTTTATGTATAATTACAGCTCTATTATAAAAATCCGGAGTTACATATTGATTCAAAGTCAACTCTATATTGTCAATACTCACAGGTGAATAAAAATTCACAGCTATATTAAATGAAAACTCTTGATTGTTTACAGAAGCTATAAATTCATTTGTACCATCATCTATGAGTATTGAAGTACCTGAATTAAAAGTAAATCCATTATATAAATTAATAGTACAGTTATCTCTAAAATCCAAAACTCCAAAATTAGATAATTGTCTATGTATTTTTAATACACTTGCATAAATGTATGTAAAAGAAGATACATAAAGATTACCACTGCTAATACCTACTTCTATGTAAGAATGAGTGATGGTAACGCTATAATAAGTTTGCATTTCTGTATCTATTATATAATCCCCATATAGGTTAGCCATATAAGTAGAATATAATAATAGATTTTGATATTCACCAGGTTTTATAAACTGAGGTTCAGGAGAACTATATTTAAGCCAATGAGATAATGGTATATAACTAATTAATAAACCATCAAGTATATAATCTGAGGTTGAAATGTCAAAGATGAATCTCGTTCCTAATCCAAGAGTATTTAAAGTTCCATATAATCTTACTTTATTAGTTATTTTAAGTGTAACAGTTGACCCTCCTTTTATTTGAGCATAACCATTTTCTTCTATTATAAAATCATATAAAATTAAACTTTTATTAGGAGGTATAGAGATAAATACATTATGTCTAATAACCAAAGAGTCACCATCAACAGGAACTCTATTTAATCCTGTTCCTTCCCAAACATCTGGAGATGTGGAATCACCATCTTTAATAGAATAGAAAACTTTACCTTTAGGAATTACAGGCTTACCTATAACATCTCCATAAAAAGAGATTTCTTTGAGATTTTTAGGATGTGAATAATTACCCTTCATGTTAATAGTCTCCAGCTTGCCAAACTACATCAGTATTATCTGCTGCTGTTGCTCTAAGAGATTGAGTTACTTGTATTTTTTGTCCAGATTTTAGAAACAAGCCATCTGAAATAACCCATTGATTATTTTGACCTATAACTGTATTACTACTTGTAGCGGCAGCTAAAACAATTTCTTTTATGAGTTTTGGATTGGCTCCACTTGTATCAGTTATCCATACTCTTATTACTTTTGCTGCTCCAGCTCCTACAGTAGGGGAAGTATTTGTAAAACTCATTCTATATAATAACGTTCCATTAGTAGATGCTGTAAAGCAATCTATTAAAGTTCCAGAACCGTTTCTTGCTGTGTTAGCAGAATCAATAGTTATTCCTCCACAATTTGATAAAAGAGTAAAAATTGGTGATGTATTTGCTGCCATTTATTATCTAAAATTATAATAGTTGAATAATTTGTTTCCAGTTCCTATTTCTGTAATAGCTGTTGATAAATCACTAATATTTCCTGAAAGTTTTTCTATACTTTCTTGTACAGTATCTCCATCTATAATAGTTCCTGCAACTGGAGTAAAAGAAGCTATTAGATTATTAGCTTTATTATTTAATTCAGTTTGTAAATCAGTTTGATCTGATAAAGTTCCCACTATTCCTCCCCAAGTTCCTCCACCACCTCCTCCAGAAGGAGCCTGAAAAGAAGGTTTTAATGAAGTTCCATTTGATGTTAGAACGTCTCCTAATGTACCATTATCTATAATTTGAAAATCTCCATCTGGTGTTGATGGAGATACTATTATTGAATTTGAAGGAAGTTCTAAAAAATTATCACCTAATTTTGCAACCTTTCTTAACCATTCTGAGTAAGTTTTCTGCACATCTTTTCCTCTATCCTCAGCTTGTTTTTCATTTAAGAGTTTTTTTGGAGGATTTTCATAAAAATTAATAAGTTTTTCAGAAAGAGATCTTAATATTCTTGTTATAGGAGATGCCAATTTATTTAAATTTTATTTTCCAGTAAGATTTTAAATTATATGTCAAAGGTTGTTCATTTAATGTTTTATTTACACCAACCCCAAATATTCTATCTTTCCTATCTTTATACAATAAACTTGCACCTATATTATCAATAGGTTTTAATTTATTTCCTCCTATTTCACCCCCTATAAATAATTGTCTTGTTAATTTTGGAGGTTTTGTTATAACAGTTGTCACTTCAGGATATTTTATATTATATTCCCATGATCTTCCAGTTATTGTATTTTTCTGAATTGTATCTTTAATCTTAACCCAACCAAGACTATCTAATTTAATACTATCCTTAAAGTAGTTTCTACTTAACAATTCTTGTTTCAATTCGTTGAATTGTACTAAAAGACCTTCATAATTAGCATCTGGGAGATATTCTATAGTTTTTTCTAAAATTGTATCCCTTTCACCTTTTATAAAAATTGGTTTAGTGAAAACTAAACTATCTTTGATAACCCATACAGTATCTTTTATAACTACAGGTTTATTATCTATTACTTTTTCGTTACATCTTTGTAATAAAATAATTATACAAAGAACTACTACAACTATAGATATAAAGTTATTAATTAACCATTTAATTGTTTGCATAATAAATAGGAATTTCTGATTTTAACATCATATTGATTTTTCTTATACCCCTTACCATTATACCCTAAACAGAAACTTTCTATATTTTTTTCACGTAGATGTTTAACAAGTTGCTTTCTTACTATAAATTTACAAAAAATATCTAATTGAGAGTCCTCGTCCTTCATAACTGTATTTATAAAATCTTGTAAAGAATTATAGCCCAACCATTTCCAATTTTCCCCAAGAACCTGAAACATACCATAAGATGCTGCTTCTAAAGCACTTTCTTTATGTATTTCTACTGCCCTTTGTAATTTTGGATGTTGTTCACTTACTTTACCATAAGGAAGAGTTCCCCATTTTTCATATAAAATACTTTTTAAAGAAGAGTCTTTTTTTATAAGTTCTTTAGGATTTAAACCATATTTTTTTAAAGTTCTCCACCATACATGAGGTTCCCATAATATTTTAACCTGCCCATCAGATAAAAAACCGTTACCTGCACTTTCAGTATTTGCAACAGCTTTTAATAAGCATATATCTATACCTAATTGTTTAGAAACTGTTTTATATTTTATTTCTGATATCATTTTAAAATTAAAGAATTATTCTTCTTTATGTATTTTAATAACCTCATCGGATTCTGAGGTTTCATCCTCATTAATATCTTTTTCTTCAATAGTCTTTTTATGTAATATTATTTGTAACTTTTTTTCTTTAGATGCTAACCAGTAATATTTTATAGCAAAAATACCACTCACTACACTCACTAATAATAAAAATATTTTCAACCCATATTCTAAATCTGATGGGGTAATCCCTAAAAAAGCAAAAAGTATTGTTATAAATAAACTAACTCTACCATTTTCGGCGTAATCATGATGATTCATTTCTTTTTAAATATAGTGTTATAAAACAAATTGAATACAAAAATATATAATATTATTAATAAAATGTATAAAAGTAACTGATTTACAAACAGTTTTGAGCAAATAAATGGTAGTATAAGCCATAAACTTATTTGTAATGTGTTGCTTATATTCCACATATCTTTAAAGGGGTTGGGATAAGGAAACTTCATATATACCCTAAATATATTCACATACCATGCTTTTTTACCATTTCTAGGGTTATCATCAATATATGACTTTTTCCACGATATAGACGGATCCCACCACCATCTATCTAAATTTCTAAATATAGAATTACTGAAATTATTTTTTATGGTATCAGATAATGCTTTTAAAATAGAATTAAGCGTTACAATGAATATAATTATAATTAAATCCATAATTATTAGTAATAAATAGCGGAGTTTCACCGCTATTAAACTGTTTTATTGACTTTTTTTAAAAGCGTCAATCAAATCTAATATAGCAACAGCAGCATTAACAGATTTTTCAATCTTTAATTCTAATGTGTCATTTGTTATATCAAATTCTGATACAAAGGCTTCTTTTAATTCTGCCCTTTCTGCTTCTGAAAGATCAGCTACTTCTTCCTTAATTTTATCTTTATTAGAAAGAATCCCTGGTACTTCCATTAATACAGGTAGTAAAGAAGCTGCTTCTGCAAGTTCTATTTTACCATCTTCTAAAATAGTTGCGACACCTTCACCAAGTTTTGCACCAAATAATACTACTTTTTTTAAGTTTTCAACTCCAAATTGTTCCATAATGTTTAATTTTTAATTGGTTATTTAATTTATATTTTTTTATCTTTTATAGGCCAGAATGTTGTACTTAACAAGTTTAAAACTGCTGTTAAAGCTGTGATTGAAAATCTTATCCATTGTCCAGCTATATCACTTATAGAAAAAAC
>Ga0073900_10000514_pt1 | contig 25105 bp, 22 predicted proteins | sample KloWWTmetKNB5Kit_FD_66666 | JGI IMG/M metagenome (GOLD analysis project Ga0073900, IMG submission 66666) | Active sludge microbial communities from Klosterneuburg, Austria, studying microevolution and ecology of nitrifiers - Klosterneuburg... | ecosystem: Engineered > WWTP > Aerobic digester >...
CCTCGCGCAGCATGGGGTCGTTGGCAAGATGCGCCAAAATGCGCAGCTCCACCTGCGAGTAGTCTGCGCTCAACACTTCGCCGCCCGGCTGGGCAATAAACGCTTTGCGCACGCGGCGGCCCATCTCCGAAACGATGGGGATGTTTTGCAAATTTGGGTTGGATGAAGACAGCCGCCCGGTGATGACCACCCCCTGATTAAACGTGGTGTGTACGCGGCCAGTGCGCGGGTTCACCAGCGCGGGCAGGGCATCGGCATACGTGCCTTTGAGTTTGGAGAGTTCGCGGTATTCCAGCACCATCGGCACGATGGGATGCTTGCCGCGCAAGTCTTCCAGCGCCCACGCGCTGGTGGTCACCCGTTCGCCATCCGAGCGGGTTTGCACGGGCAGACCCAGCACGCGGTAAAGCACGTTGGCAAGCTGCTCGGTGCTGCCCACGTTGAAGGGTTTGCCGGCCTGGGCGTAAATTTCCTTCTCCAGCGCGGTCATGCGGCGGCCCAATTCCGCCGAGAGCGCCCCCAGATACGGCGCGTCAATTGCCACGCCGGTCAGCTCCATATCTGCCAGCACCGGCACGAGGGGAAACTCAACCTCGTAAAGCAGCCTTTCCAAATCAAGCACCTTGAGGCGCGGTTGCTGCGCCTGCGCGAGGCGAAAGGTGGCGTCGGCATCGGCGGCGGCATAGCGCGCCGCGATCTCCAGCGGCACATCGCGCATGGTGAACTGGGTTTTGCCCGCGCCGCCATGCCCAATCAATTCGGCAATCTCGGTCATTTGCCAGCCAAACTGCTCCCGCGCCAGCGCCTTTAGCCCCAGGCTGCCGCGCCGCAGCGGTTCCAGCGCAAACTGGGCCAGCAGCGTGTCGTACACCGGCTGGTTGATGGGTAATCCGGCTCGCTTGAGGACGCCCAGGTCAAATTTGGCGTTATGCGCGGCGCGTTTTGCGCCGGGCCGCGCCAGCCCGTCGGCCATCGCCCGCCATGCCCGCGACCCGCGTTTGAGCGACCATTCCCCCGCGGTGGGATGCTCCACCGGCACATACCAGCCCTCGCCTTCATCCATGCACACCGAGATGCCCACCAGATCGCAGCTTGCCATATCCAGCCCGGTGGTCTCGGTGTCAAAGGCAAAAAATTCGGCGTTGCTCAGCCGGGTGATGAATTCTGCAAAATCCGCATCGCTGGCGGCCAGCCGCGGGCGCGTGGGCGCGCCGGGGTTGGCCGTCTCCGCGCTCAGCGCCAAATACGGCGCGGGCATCTCGAATAGGTTGAGTTGCAGGTCGTTGCTCACGCCCTCAAATGTAGCACAAATGAGCTAAAACAATGACGAATGACAAATGACGAATGACAAATTAAATTTTGTTCGGCCAGGAATTTGATGAAGCTCTGGCTTAGAATACCCAAAGCCGATTCGGGAGGAAATATGAAAATAGTCTTGAGCCGATTTTTTGTGGTTTTGTCTGTTTGCTTTATGCTCTTTGGCGCAGGGGCACATTCCCTTTATGCAGATGTTCTATCGCCAAACGGGTTGCAAATTGAGCCAGCCACTTTGCCAGATGGAATGGCTGGAGAACTTTACTACCTGCCTGGCTTGTTTAAAAATCCTACGATCACAGTTACCGGAGGGACGGGGGCTATTTCTCTCACAGTAACCAGCGGTTTTTTGCCGCCCAGTCTTAGAGTAGATAATGTTTACGGGGATGAAACTCATTTTGTGATTGGTTATGAGCCAAGCACCCCCGGCGTGTTTACCTTTACGTTGACCGCGCAAGACCAAAATGGGCAAACCGCAAGCCGCGAGTATTCTGTTCGCATTTCTCCGGCTGCAAATTTGAAAGCCGATGATGTGGTGAGCAGTGGAGATCACACTTGCACAGTCACTTATTACTATGTCAGTAACTTCTCGGGTCGGAAATGGTGTTGGGGATTAAATTCATACGGTCAGCTTGGAAATAATCTTACGGAAAACAACCCATTTCCCGTAAGAGGAGAAGCGACGGGCTATCTGAGTCATGACGGAACATCTGCGACAGGGTATGAGCATACCTGCACGGGCCACTACCATCATGGCGGTGGCGCATGGTCGGATTACTGCGTGGGGCGCAACCAGTTTGGCCAACTTCTAGCCCCATATCATTGGGGTGGCATGATGATGGTGGCGCGGTTGAATCAAACCTGCGGCATATACATTGATGGGTTGGAGTGCTGGGGCTGGAACGCCTACGGACAACTGGGGAATGGCACATACACAAACACAAACGAGTATTCCATCACCCAAGTGGTTGGCCTGACCAGCGGTGTGCAGCACGTAGCGCTGGGAGATTTTCATGCCTGCGCATTGGTGAGCGGCGCGGTCAAATGCTGGGGACGAAACAATCACGGCCAACTTGGCATTGGCCTGAGCGGCGATACAAGCAATGTGCCTTTGTCCGTGATTGGCCTGCCAGATGGCATTACGCAACTCGCGGCGGGCACGGAACACTCTTGTGCAATTACAACCTCCGGTGAGGCATGGTGCTGGGGCAACAACAATCACGGTCAGTTGGGAGATGGCACAACCATTGACCGCGCCTTGCCAGTGCGGGTGCTGGGTCTTGATGGGCGGATGGTGAGCGTGGTCGCAGGCGCGGAACACACCTGCGCGTGGCTAGACACCGGCAAAGTGAAATGCTGGGGCGGCGGCGAACGCGGCCAGCTTGGCAACGGCGCGTGGGCAGACAGTCTTTCGCCGGTGACCGTCTCCTTGCCAAACAGTTTTCATGTGGCGCAGATCACATCGGGAGGGTCGCACATGTGCGCCCGCAGCACAGCTGGCAACGTAAGCTGCTGGGGATGGAATTACGCGGGCCAATTGGGCAATGGCACATTTGAGAATGCCAATGCGCCCATGCCTGTGGTTGGCATGGGCAACAACCAGGATTTTATTTACAACGTATATCTGCCCAACTTGGCGAGGTGACAATACGCGAGTCCAAAATCGCAGTTTCGTGTTGGCTATTTCAACGTCATCAAATACGCCACTAAATCCTCTACTTGCTGGGGGGTGAGGGCTTTGGCGTATTCGCGGCTCATCAGGCCGTCTTGAAAGTTGCCCGCCAAAAAAGCATCTGGGTTCAAAATAGATTCGCGCAGGTATTCCTCGGCGGTTTTGTCTTTTACGGTCACACCAGCGCGAAGGGCAATATGCGCCATGTTCACCCCCACTGGGTAATTGGGCTTCTCGCCGGGGTTCACCGGGTGGCACCGGATGCATGCGAACAGCTCGCCGCGCGACCCTTGCAAAACCACATCGCCGTAATAGATTTTTTTGCCATTCTCCGCGTTGCCCACCAGCGCGGGTTTTCCGCACGCCGCCAACGCCATCAGCAAAACCAGGAAAGCAGCAAAAAAAGAAATTCCTCGCAAGGGCGCAAAAACGCCAGGGAGGGAATTTGTAATTCGCAATGTGTAATTCGTAATTACTTCCCTCCATACGTGATGCGATACACCACCGTTGTGCCAAAATCGGCAATATACAAATTGCCGTCTGGGCCGGTGGTGATGTCAATGGGATACAGAAAGCCATCGGCAAAGCGGGTGGGGATGGCGGTGTAACTGCCATCGGGTTGGCGGGTCAGCGCAATGCGCACCACCTCTCCGCGATTCCAAAGCGAGAGGAAGGCGTTATCCACATACTCCGCCGGGTAGGTTTTGTCCTGATAAAACGCCATGCCGGTTGGCACTGAGTGCGGCGGGAAGGCCACCAGCGGCTCGGTGGGGGTGGCGGTGACGCCCTCGATGGGAAAGCCGTAATACCCGCCCTGTTTGACGGCGTTAAATTTGTCGTTGGGGTCGGTGCCATCCGGCGCGGTGAGCTGATTGTCGCCGGTGAACATATCGCCCCGCGCGTTAAACCCCAGCTTAAACGGGTTGCCAAAACCGCGGGCAAACACTTTCACATCGCCGCCATCCGGGCTGACCGAGAGGATGGACGAGCCGAGCGGGCTGGTTTCTTTCACCCGCTCGGATGTGCCCACGCCAAAATAAATCCGGCCATCTGGCCCCAGCGTGAGCGCGTTGTTTGAATGCGGCTGAAGGATCATGGAGGGCAGGTCTTTTGCCACCGTGCGCCGCGCCTCGGCCACGCCATCGCCGTTGGTGTCACGCAGGGCCTCCACCTTGCCAGAACTTGCCACATATAGCTCATCGTTTAGCCAAAGCAGCCCCACCGCCAGCGTAAAGCCATCCGCAAATTTGGCCATGCGGGTGATGGTGTTTGTGGCCGGGTCTGGCTTGCCGCGCCAAATGTCGCTTTTAATATCCGCGGCATACAGCCAGCCATCGCTGGCAAACGTGATGGCGGTCAGGTTGTCCATTGGCGCGGCATCGGAGGGGCGTAAATAAATTTCTGCGTTAAACCCGGCGGGCAGGTGGATGGCGCGTTTGTCCGCGTCACGCTCCCGCTCGCGCTCTGGCGTGGTGAGATACACCAGCCCATACAGCCCCGCCGCGCTGGCGATGGGCGCGAGAAGCGCCAGCGCGGCCATCGCTCCGGTCGCGTCCCAACAAGTTGGGCGGAGCGGCCAGAGCGCTCTTGAGGCCGCAACCACAATTCCCGCCGCCGCCAGCGCCATCACGCCCAGCGTCCCCAGCGGAATGCGCAGCATGGTGTCGCCAATGCCCACCTGAAACGTGGCGAGGAAGGCCGTCGCCGCGCCCGCCAAAATCCCTTCCAGCGCAAGAATAAGGCCCAAAATTCTGTGTTTGTGAAGAAATAAAGAAACACCGAGTGCCAGAAGCCCCATCCAAAAAAGGATGAGAACGAAGGCAAGAATGTTCGCGAACATGATCGGTTTTATTATCCACCCGCGCCTTGTTAAAATGACCTCCGCGTCATGCACATACATCACCTCTCGCTCACCAACTTCCGGCTGTATGCGCGGCTGGAGCTGGATTTACCCCCCGGCCTCACGATCATCCAGGGCGATAACGCGCAGGGCAAAACGTCTTTGCTGGAGGCGATTTACTACCTGAGCACGGCGCACTCCCCGCACACGCGGGCCGATGCGCAGGTGATTCGCTGGGGCGCGAGCGAGGAGGCGATTTACCCCTTCGCCATGCTCAAGGCCGATGTGCAGCGCCGCGATGGCGCAAAATCCATCCAGGTGAATTTGCAAAAAGGCGAGGGGGCGCGGCTAAAAAAAGACATTCGCATTGACCACGCGCCCAAGCGGGGGGTAGATTTGGTGGGGCAACTGGTCACGGTGTTGTTTTTGCCGGGTGATGTGGACCTGGTGGGCGGCGCGCCCAGCCTGCGCCGCGAATATTTAGATGCGGCGTTATCTCAGGTGGATGCAAATTACGTGCGGGCGCTGGACACATACACTAAGGCGCTGGCTCAGCGCAATGCCTTGCTCAAGCAGGCCGATGAGCGCCGGATTGACCCCGATGAACTGATTATTTGGGATGAGCAGCTTGCGCCCGCAGGCGTGGAAATTGCCACGAAACGCCGCGAGGTGGTGGCGGCGCTCACGCAGCTCGCCCAACCCATCCACCGCGAGCTTTCTAACGCGCTGGAATTTTTGGAAGTGCATTACCAGCCCAATTTTGACCCGGCCATGCCCAGCAAAACCGAGGCGTTTCAAATTGGGCTTGATCTCTCGCGGCCAGCCAGCGGGTTTGGCAAAGCCGAGCTGGTGAAGGCCTACCGCGCCGCGCTGGAAGACCGCCGCAAAGACGAGCTGGCGCGGGGCATGACGCTGGTTGGCCCGCACCGCGATGATTTTCGTTTTGTGGCGAATGGCATTGACCTGGGCGAGTTTGGCAGCCGCGGCCAGCAACGCACGGCGGTGCTGGCGCTCAAAATGGCCGAGGCCGCCTGGCTGAGAGAAAAAATGGGCGAGCCGCCAATCATTTTGCTGGATGAGGTTTTGGCCGAGTTGGATCCGCACCGCCGCCGCGCGCTGCTCCATCGGCTGGGGACAACCCATCAAACCCTCATCACCGCCACCGACCTGAACCGCTTTGACGCTGATTTTGTGAAGCAAGCGCAAGTGCTGAGCGTGCGGGGCGGGGTGGTTGCTAGTAGTTAGTTGCTGGTTGCTGGTCACTCACTCAGCACTTTGCACTTTGCACTTGCCGCGCGCTTTGCACTATCATCAAGGCCATGAACATTCTTGTTGCCGGCGGTGCCGGATACATTGGCAGTGTGACCTCGCAAATGCTGGTTGAGGCGGGGCACAGCGTGACTGTTTTTGACAACCTGAGCAAGGGCCATCGCGATGCCGTGCCAGCCAAGGCGCAGTTTATTCATGGCGATTTGGCGCAGATTGACGACATTCGTGCCGCGCTGGACGCCAGCAAAGCCGAGGCGGTGTTTCATTTTGCCGCGCTGATTGAGGCAGGCGAGAGCATGAAAATGCCCGCGAAATATCTTCGCGCCAACGTGAGCAACACGCTGAACTTGCTCGACGCGGCGGTTCAAAAAGGCGTATCGCGGTTCGTGTTCTCATCCACCGCCGCCGTGTTTGCCGCCAGCGATGCCCCGCTGAGCGAGACCAGCAAAATTGAGCCAGCCAATTTATACGGCGAGACAAAATTGATGGTGGAGCAAATGCTGCGCTGGTTCAACAAGGTTCATGGGTTGCGCGTGGGCGTGCTGCGCTACTTTAACGCGTGCGGCGCGTGGGGCAGGCTGGGCGAGCGGCACTCGCCAGAGACGCATCTCATCCCGCTCACGCTGCTGGCCGCGCAGGGCAAACGCGCCAACATTGGCATTTTTGGCACAGATTACCCCACGCCCGATGGCACGTGCATCCGCGATTACATTCACGTGCGCGACTTGGGCAGCGCCCATTTGCGGATGCTGGATTACCTCGCCAGCCACGAGGCCATCACCTGCAATTTGGGCAATGGCGAAGGGTATTCCGTGCGCCAGGTGATTGACACGGCCAAGCGCGTGACCGGCGTGGACATCCCGGTGGTGGAAGGCCCGCGCCGCGCCGGTGATGCCGCCCGCCTTGTGGCCGCCAGCGATTTGGCCCGCAAGGAGCTGGGCTGGCAGCCGCACATCACCAGCCTGGAAGAGATTGTGCGCAGCGCGTGGGAATTTATGCAGGGATGAAATAAGTTGGCGCCCGGAGCGCGTCCCAATAAACTGGGCGAGCGCTCCGGGCGCTTTTTAAAATGAACCCCGACGAACAGGAAATCCGGCGGCTGGTGGCCCACTGGATGGCAGCCAGCAAGGCGGGTGACACGCAAAAAGTGTTATCGCTGATGGCCGATGATGCCGTGTTTTTGATGCCCGGCCAGCCGCCCATGAGCAAAGCCGGTTTTGAAAATGCCATGCAAGCTCAGGCTGCAGATGACGCCCCCAAAATAGATGGCGTGAGCGACATTCAGGAGATAAAAATTCTGGGTGATTGGGCCTTTATGTGGGCGCGGCTCATGGTGGTTGCCACGCCGCCCAACGGCGCAAAACCCATCACCCGCGCAGGCCACACGCTGACAATTTTGCATAAACACAATGGCAAGTGGGTGATAGCCCGCGATGCCAATATGTTAACTGTTCAAAACAACAAAGAGGCTTTACGATGAAAACAAAAACAATTGAGGTAGCCGGCGTCTCCGCCGCGCCGGGGACAAAAACATCGCGCGTGATTGGTCTGACGCTGGCGGGCGTTGCCACAAAAATGCCGCTGTTCGTGATAAACGGCCAGCAAGATGGGCCAGTGGTGGTGATTACCGCCGCCATTCACGGCTCGGAATACGTGGGCACCGCGGCGGCCACCCAACTGGCAAAAACGCTTGACCCCGCGCAGGTGCATGGCGCGGTGGTGATTGTGCCGGTGTGCAGCATGACCGCCTTTGTCAAGCGCGCCATCTACCTGGCCCCGCCCGATGACAAAAACCTCAACCGCTGTTTTCCGGGCAAGGCCGATGGCAGCTTTGCCGAGCAACTGGCGCACTGGATCACCACAAACTTGATCAGCCGCGCAGACATCTACATGGATTTGCACGGCGGCGATATGAACGAGGCGCTGGTGCCGTTTAGCATTGTCAAACGCACCGGCAATGCCGAGCTTGACGCGAAGGCGGTGGAGCTGGCCCGCATATTTGGGCTGCCCAATTTGGTCGTGAGCGAGGTTAAAGGCTCAACCGTGGCCGCCGCCGCCGATGCGGGCGTGCTGGCTGTGCTGACCGAGGTGGGCGGTCAGGGGTTGTGGAGCGCGGCAGAAGTGGAGCAAATGGGCGATGGCTTGCGCCGCGTGATGACGCATTACGGCTGTGCGGCATTGCCCGCGCCGCCCGCGCCGCCCAGCCGCATCCTGGAGGCGTTTGAATGGCTGCGCTCCTCGCACGATGGCATGTTTTACCCGTTGTGCCGCGTGGGTGATGAGGTGAAGAAAGGCCAGAAGCTGGGCTATGTGACGGACTACCTGGGCAATCTTGTGCAAGAAGCCATCTCGCCATGCGATGGCGTGGTGCTGTTTCTGGTGACCACGCTGGCGATGAACAACAATGACCCGCTGCTGGCGGTGGGGGCGTAGAAAGAAAAACTTTTACGCTGTGCGATTGAAATCGCGCCTGATGAGCCTTTGGCTGAGCGTTCGCCTGCGCGGACGCGCGGTCATTCACCCATCAGGCGCTTTTTTAATTCGTAATTCGTAATTCGTAATTGAACTCTAGCCCGTGCCAAACTGCCGGTCCCCGGCATCGCCAAGACCGGGCAAAATGTAGCCAATCTCGTTCAGGCGCTCATCCAGCGCAGCAAGATAAATCGGCACATCGGGATGATCCTTTTGCAGCCGGGCCACGCCCTCCGGGGCGCCAATCAACCCCAGAAATTTGATTTGCTTTGCGCCCCACTTTTTGAGGATGTCTACCGTGGCGCTGGCGCTGCCGCCGGTCGCCAGCATTGGGTCCAGCATTAAGCATACCGAGACGGTGGGCGCGATGGGCAGTTTGTTGTAATACTCCACCGGGCGCAGGGTTTTTTCATCGCGGTAAAGCCCAATGTGCCACACCTCGGCGGCGGGCAACATGTCCAGCGCGCCTTCCATCATACCCAGCCCTGCCCGCAAGATGGGGATCAGGCCGATGCGGTCGCGCAGTTTTTGGGCGCGGGTTGTGGCCATTGGCGTTTCCACCATGATTTCCTCGGTGGGCATATCCGCGGTGGCTTCCATCACCAGCATGATGGCAAGCTCGCGCACCACCTGACGAAACTTTTTTGGCTCGGTGGCTTTGTCGCGCAAAATCGCCAGCTTGTGCTGTATCAGCGGGTGTGATGAAACAAAAACATTTGGGGCCATATTTTTCCTGATTCGTAATAATTTTTGATTTCTAATTCTTAATTGTCTCGTCCATCCCATACAACTGGTCAAGGCTCAACTCGGATGAGACGGTCTCGCTGGTGCGAAGGGTGAGCGAGGCGGCGTTCAGGCCAAGCCGGACGCTATCGGCCACGCTCAAGTTATTCAGCATGCCAAACACAATGGCGGCGGTCAGCGCGTCTCCCGCGCCGGTGGTGTCTACAATTTGCACATTGAGCGCGGGAAAATGCCCCCACTCGTGCTCGGTGGCGTAACACGCGCCTTGCTCGGCCTGCGTAATCACCGCCACGCCAACGCCCAGCCCCACCAGCGCCCGCGCCGCGGCAATGGCATCATCGGGCGTGTTGGGCGAGCTGCGGCCCAATATCGCGGCGGCTTCGTCCATGTTGGGGGTGATGATGTCCAGATCGGCCAGATGCTTTTTTAGCCGCACGGCCCGCTGGGTGGAGGTTGGATCCACCACAATTTTTTTGCCGTATTGCCTGGCTGTTTTAATCGCCTCGTCCAGCGCCGCATCGGTCAAGTTCAAATCCAGCACAACCATTTCGCAATCTTCAAACGCGTCCTCGTTCTTGCGCAAATATTCCGGCGTGATGTGGCGCATGATGTCGGTGTCATCCAGCCCCAGCAAAAGATCGCCCGTTTGGTCAAGCGCAGCCAGATACGTGGCGGTGGATTCGCCATCAATCATCAACGCGCGAGAAATATCCATGCCCACTTCTTCGGCGTTGCCGCTCATTTCCTCGCCCGCGTAGTCATCGCCAATGGCGGTGAGGAGGCGCGCATCGGCGCCAAGCCGCGCCAAATTCTCGGCAATATTCCGCGCCACGCCCCCGATGCTCATTTTTATTGAGGCGTAATTGGAGGAGTTGGGGATGGGCTGCTCGGTGAGCCTGCCTTTGATATCCAGGATGGATGCGCCGATAACTAAAACATCGCTCATGGTTTCCTCCATTTTTTTAAGCGCTTCGGGCGCCAAAACTCATCTCACATTTGCCAGCATCACCGCCGCCAAAATGGCAATTGCGGCGACCACCGCAAACTCCACCAGAACCGGGCCGGTCACGCGGTCTTGATAATGCTGCTGGGCCAGACCAACCAAAAGATAAAACACGGCCAGCAGCAGCACCGCCGCGCTCCAGTTGGAAATATTCCAGTAATTGAGCGCCCATGTCATTTGCGCGGTGATTAGCGCCACGACAAATGCGTATACAGCGGCCTGCCTCAGCCCAATGATATGCGGCGACATTAAATCTAGCGCAAGGCCAAAAATGATGGCAAATGTGAGCGTGGCCGTGATCACGCTGCGCTCGCGGGTGCCATACACCAAAACCAGCAGCCCAAACGCAATGAGATAGGTGATGGCAGTAAGAGCCAGCCGCGCAACCGCGTAACCGCTGTCTTGCAGCGAGATCACCGAATATTCCGCGAGGACAAGCATGCCCAAAATTGCCGCGCCCACCAGCAGCCCCATCACCCAGACCGGCCACACCGGAATGCGCGTGAGCAGCAGGGCCATGAGCAACGCCATAAACCCGGGCGCGATCCAAAACGGAAAGACAAAAGATACCCCGCCATTTTGCACGTTGGGGTGCGCCCGCAGCACCCAGTCCACGCCCGCGCATACCAGCGCGGGGAGCATCACAATCAGCAAGGATGCGGTTGTGAACGTGATTGAAAGCGCCGACCCCAGAAAGGTGATCGAGAGATTTCGGCTGGGCAGTTCAACCACCTTGAGCGCGACCGGCGTGAGCGCCACCAGCGCCAGCAAAATCATCACCCGTTCGCGCGCAATTTCTTCGGGCTTGCGTTTTGCGGGCGTTGCCTGCGCCTCTTCGGGCATCACCGAAAATGCATCGGGGGGCGGGGAATAGCTCTGGCCAGAGGGCGTTTGTATTGCCACGCGGCAATTTTACACGTTACGCTATCATGCTCGCCATGAGCGAGGCCATCATTCTGGAAGGCGCAATGTCTGTGCGGGCGGCGCTGGCGGGCAACATGCGCCCCCTGCGCGAGGTTCACATTGACCGCACCCGCAACGATTACGAGACGCAACAACTGGCGCGGCTGGCCCGCGAGCGCGGCGCAAAAGTAAAATTTGTGGAGCGCGAGGCGATTGACGCCCTGGCTCAGGGCAGCACACACGGCGGGGTGATGGCGCTCGCGGACGAGCGAAAGTATCAGTCGCTGGAGGCGCTTCTTCCGGGCGAGGACGCCCCATTCATCGTTATGCTGGATGGGGTGGAAGACCCGTTTAACTTTGGGCAGGCTGTGCGGGCCATGTACGCCGCTGGCGCGCATGGGCTTGTGCTGCGGGCGCGCAACTGGACGAGCGCGGCGGGCGTGGTGGCGCGTTCCAGCGCAGGGGCCAGCGAACTCATCCCCATTGCGGTTGTGAACGAGGTGGAGGAGGCCGTTGCGTTTTACAAATCGCGCGGGCTGCGCATCGCCGTCACAGCCAAAGCGCGAGACGCCGTTTCCATTTACCGCGCCGACTTGGCCGCGCCCATGTTTTTGCTCATCGGCGGGGAAAAGCGCGGCATTCAAAAAGCGGTGATGGACGCCGCCGACCTGCGGCTGGAAATTCCGTATGGCCGCAAGTTCAACGCCTCGCTGGGCACAGCCATGGCCGCCAGCGTCATCGCGTTTGAGATGATGCGACAAAGACAAGGGCATTAAGGGCTTTCGTTTTCGATTTTGTAATTTATTGCCCCTCGACCCCATATCGTATGGCTGCTTGAAGCGCATCCAAATTTATATCTTTTATCGTTTTGAACCGGATGCAATACCCGCTCACGCTCGCCTTGCCTAGTTTTTCCCCGTATGTTTTGGCTAAGTAAGTCTTGTCTTTGATATCCATGACATACACGGAGATTCCAGTTTTGTTTGCGCTCAAACCAATTTGATAAAACTCTCTGGTTGTTCCGTCGGCATATTTTATGGTGTAAAGCCCATAGCCAATGCCAGGGTTGGCGATAGTTTTGCCTTCGCTGTTTTTGCCATCGGTGAACCACAACTTGCTCTTTGGCAATACTTGCAATATCAGCCTGTGCAACTCTTGCATATCACTCTGTTTTGGTTCAGGCTGGCTGGCAATGTATTTTTCGATTTGTTCTTGTGTGTTCATAGAATATAAAGGCGAAAGGTTGGCGGCAAATTCCTGCTTTTTTCTTCGCTAAGGCTTTTGAGATTTAGCAGTCGGGCTGCTCCGAGCCGCCCGACTGCTTGCGACTACGATGAGACCACATATTGACCACACCACAAACCCCGCGGCGCTCAAAGCCAACCCCGCGCTCACGCTTTGGGGCGCATACACAAACTCAACCGTCTGGGTAGGCGCAAAAAATTGCACCGCCCGAAAAAGTCCATCCGCGCACGCAATCCCCGCCGGTTTGCCATCCACAAACGCCTGCCAGCCGGGGTAACACGCATCGCGCAGCACCAGCGTTTGGGGCAGGGCGCTTTGGCTGATGGGCGACGCGATCCGCACGGTCACGCGCTCCGGCTCATCGCGCGTCATTTGGGCGGCATTGGGTAAATCCACATACGCGCATGTTGGGTCGTAAGGGCGAGGGACTCCCGCGCCCCTGCCAAAACAATCTTGCGCAAAAACACGCACAAACGCCCGCGGCGCGGGGCGCAGATTCTGGTAAATCTTCACATCGCCAGAGTAAACCAATTTCATTTCGTGATCGCCCGTCACCATCTGAGAGAGAAACGAGCCATCGCCCGCGTCTATGCTGGTGACCGCAAAAAGCTGGGCGGGCGTTTCGCTTTGCAGGCTCAGGCGGATGGGTGTCTTGCGAGCCGAGAACTTCACCTCGGCCACGCCATACGCGCGGCCCGTGTTGGCCGCCTCAAATCGCGCGGCTTGCGCCTGCGTTTGCTCATGCGAGCCATCCTCAAACGTCACATCCACATCCAGTGCGGCGGGCGCATCCAGCACAAGGCCCAACGACGTGCTGGCATACGGGGTCAATGTCATCTCGCGCCGCGCGGAAAGGTCGGCGTGAAAGAGCGTGTCGTAATACACGCCATTCACAAAAATGTCGGCGGTTTTGTCGGCGATGAGATACCGCACGGCCATCGCCCTCAGCCATGTGTCATCTGGGACGGACGAGAGAAACTCGCGCAGGCGGCCATCGGCGCTGGGCTTGTTCGTAAACTGCGCCGTAAACCCCGCGTAGGTTTTGAGCGGCAGCAGCCCGCCATCATAGCCATCCACGCCCGGAATGCGGTATAGCAAAGACAAATTGGGCGAAAGAATTTCTTTTTGTTTAGAGGCGATCACGCGGTCATACAGCTCGTCTTTGCTCAGCCACGCCCCGTATAACTCGGTTTGCTCTGGCAGGTCGCCGGGGTCAAAAAACAACGAGGACAACGCCAGCACGCGGCCATTTTGCGCGGGCGGGTTGGCCTGCAAAAACGCGGTGGATGGCCGCAGGCCGGTCACGGCGGCGGGGTCTGCCGCGCGGTTGTATGGCTGAAACTGCGCCGCAATAACCAGCTCGGCGGCGAAGGCGAGAATCAACAAAGACCTCACAGGTTTGCCAAACCTGTGAGGTCTAGCCAGCCACATCAACCCAAAACACACAACCAGCGCCACGCCCCATCCCGCCAAAACAGAGGGCGCGGGCAGGGCGCGGTATTCCGCCTCTGGCGAGAAACGCGCCCCCAAAAACACGCTCAGGGCGATGGCCGCCGCGACCGCCACAAATGCCATCACCCACGCGCGCATGATGCGCGGAGGCAGGCCATCGCGCAATGCCTGCGCCCCCATGCCCACAAGCAGGCTCACCCCCAGCGAGAACACGATCAGCCAACGCGCCTGCGCCCGAAATAAATTGAACCCGGGCGCAAAGCGATACAACACGCCAAACAGCGGGGTGGCCACGCCCAACGCCAGCACAAAACCAAATATCGTTAACACAAACGGCAAATACAACCTCACAGGTCTCTTAAGACTTATGAGGTTTACTGCGCCCAACACCGCCAGCGCAAGACCAAACACGCCAAAATACGAAATGTATTCGGGGAAGAGTGGGTCGCCATACGTTGGCAAAAGGGCGCGGCCAATCACCCAGGGCCGCCACGAGAAAGATGCGCTTTCGTTGAATGGCAGGCCGCCGCTTCGCGCAGACTCGCGGGCGAGTTCCAGAGTTGGCAAAAGCTGGGCGCTTGCCATCAGCGCGGCCAGCAAAACGGCCAGAGCCAGAAAAATAATTGTCATTGCGGAGGCGTGGAGGGGCAACGCGCTTCGCCGAACTTGTTCGGACGCGCCCGGAGCGCTAATCAAAGCCACCACGCCCAGCGTGACCAGACAAATGTAAAGCGATTGGGTGTGCCCCGCAAAAATTTGCAGGGTGATGACGAGCGCAAGCGCCAAAAATCTGCGAGGTCTCGCAGACCTCACAGGTTTGTCCATCACGAGATACGCCTGCAGCGGAAGCCACGCCAACACTTGCAACTGGTTGAGGTGTTCTGCCTGCGCGCCAAGGTAGCCGCCAAGGGCAAACGAGAGGGCCGCAGCCAGCGCGGCGGCGCGGCCAAGACCCATCCCCCGGCGGGCCAAAAGCGCCATCCCCAACCCGGCCATGAGCAAATGCAAAACGATGTTGAGGCTGACCGCCTGCGCGGTTGGCAACCATGAGAGCGCGATGTTGATCGGGTAAAAAAAACCGACCTGCGAGTTGGCCAAAAACGGCGCGCCCATGAACGTGAATGGGTTCCAAAGCGGCAAACGCCCGGCGCGGATGGCCTCGGCGGCGTAGTCTCGCAGGGGGTAAAAGTAAAGCAGCAGGTCGCCGCGGGCGATGACGCCGCCGCCCAGCGTCAGCTTCCAGGTGGCAACGAGGATGAGAATGATGAGGCCAACCCCAACAATTGGCCCTCTTGCTCGTTGATCAAACCGCAATTTTTGGAAGATGATTAAACCTCACGCCAACTCAACTTTTATCGTCATGCGCGGGTTCACCGGACATTTGTCTGGGTGAAATTTGCGCATGGGGGCTAGTTTAGACCAGATGAAAGATGAAGATCGGAGGTCACCCATAAGCTGCCTGCTTCAGGCGCACGGATTCTGAATATTCAATTTGCCAAAGCGCGAAAAATCTTTGTCGGTGGTGCATAATGATGCGCCATGTTCCATCGCTAGCGCGGCCAAATGAGCATCCAAGATCAAGGCGCTCAATCAGCCCGCCGATGTCATCGTAATTCAAGCCTGGCCGAATGCCCAGCGCGCGCGACCTGACCTTGAACTTTGGGCGTTTGGAGCATGGTGAGCCATTTGCCGCTCCAAGCCGGCCCGCGACGTTTGGTTGACGGCTTCTTTCAGGGTCAATCCTTGTTTTTTTTTGCAGTTCCAGCAGGCGATCTGCCACGTCATCGGCCAGAGTCAGAGTTGTGCGCATAAAGCAAAGCATACATCTTGATGCATGACATTTGACATCAAAACATCAAATATTTATCAAACAAAAAACGGGAGGCAGATTTCTCCGTCTCCCGTCTTCGGTCTCCCGTCAGGTTTGGCTATACCGCGCGGTATTCGCCCTCAACCACGCCATCATCTTTTGGCGGTTGGCCTGCGTCGCCCGCAGCGCCATCTGCCGGGCCAGCGCCCGGCCCACCAGCGCCGTATGCGCTCTCGCCCAGCTTCATCGCCGCTTGCTGAAGCGTCTCGGTCACGCGCTTGATGCGGGCCATGTCATCGGTTTTCACCGCGTCGCGCACATCGCGGATCAGGTTTTCCAAATTACCGCGATCCTCGCTCTTCACCTTGTCGCCCATGTCACGCAGGGTCTTCTCCACCTGATAGGCGGTGTTATCGCCCACGTTGCGGGCATCGGCCAGCTCTTTGCGCTTCTGGTCGTTGGCCGCGTTGCGCTGCGCCTCTTGCACCATCTTGTCAATATCCTGTTTGTTCAGATTGGTGCTGGCGGTGATGCTGATCTTCTGCTCGCGGTTGGTCGCCTTGTCTTTGGCGGTCACGTTGATGATGCCGTTGGCGTCAATGTCAAACGTCACCTCCACCTGCGGGATGCCCCGCGGCGCGGGCGGAATGCCTTCCAACCGGAACTGGCCGAGCAGCATATTGTCAGCGGCCATCGGGCGCTCGCCCTGATACACCTTCACATCCACCGCGCTTTGGTTGTCCTCGGCGGTGCTAAAGATTTCGCTCTTCTTCACCGGCACGGTGGTGTTGCGCGGAATCAGCGCCGTCATCACGCCGCCCAGCGTTTCCAAACCCAGGCTGAGGGGTGTCACGTCGAGCAAAAGCACATCGCGCACCTCGCCGCCCAACACGCCGCCTTGAATCGCCGCGCCAACAGCCACAACCTCATCTGGGTTCACGCTCTTGTTCGGCTCTTTGCCGCCGGTTAGTTCGCGCACCAGATTTTGCACCATTGGCATGCGGGTAGAACCACCCACCAAAACAATCTCATCCAACTCTTTGATGTTCAGCTTGCTATCTCGCAAAGCGTTCTCCACCGGCCCGCGAATACGCTTGACCAGGCCCTCGCTCAGTTGCTCGAACTTGGCGCGGGTGAGCTTGAGCAGCAAGTGCTTTGGCCCGCTGGCATCGGCGGTGATGTACGGCAGGTTGATTTCGGTCTCCATCATCGAAGACAGCTCAATCTTGGCCTTCTCCGCCGCCTCGCGCAGACGCTGAAGCGCCTGGCGGTCGTTGTGCAAATCCACGCCTTGTTCTTTCTTGAACTCAGCGATCATCCAGTCCATCACAACGGCATCCCAGTCGTCGCCGCCCAGGTGCGTGTCGCCGTTGGTAGATTTGACTTCAATGACGCCATCGCCAACCTCAAGCACGCTCACGTCAAACGTGCCGCCGCCCAGGTCAAACACCAAAATCGTCTCGTTCTTCTTTTTGTCAAGGCCGTACGCCAGCGCCGCGGCGGTCGGCTCGTTGATGATGCGCAAAACTTCGAGACCCGCAATTTGGCCCGCGTCTTTGGTTGCCTGCCGTTGCGCATCGTTAAAATACGCCGGCACCGTGATGACCGCCTGGGTCACCGGCTCGCCCAAATAGGCCTCGGCGTCATTCTTGAGTTTGCCCAAGATCATTGCGCTTATTTCCTGCGGGGTAAATACTTTATTGCCCGCATTAGGAATTTGCACCCGCGCGTCGCCACTGGGGCCGGCCACAACCGCGTACGGAACGCGCTTGCGCTCGGCTTCCACCTCGTTCATGCGGCGGCCCATAAACCGCTTGATGGAGAAAATGGTGTTCTCCGGGTTCACAACGGCCTGCCGTTTGGCCGGCTGGCCCACAATGCGGTCGCCATTTTTGCTAAACGCCACCACGCTGGGCACCAAATTTCCGCCTTCCGCGGTGGGGATTACGGTTGGGCTGCCGCCTTCCAGCACAGCCACCACGCTGTTTGTTGTTCCAAGGTCAATGCCTACAATTTTTCCCATGTTAAAAACCTCCAGAAATACTGCTCTGTTTAATGGCATAAGAGTAACCCTGGGATGTTAGAAAAGTGCTTGCGCCGCGCTAGTGTTGTATTAGAGAAACAAACACGATAAATTGACGTTCCCCGCGCATGATGCGCGCATGTCTTCCAAACGCGGCAATGCCATCGTATTTGTTCCCCTCATTCTGGGGATGGCGCTTTTGCTGGCTGTGCTTGTGTTGGCCCGCTAAAACATGCAAGAAAAATAAAAAACGGCGGCGAGATTTTAACCTCGCCGCCGCGTGTTGTTATTTGGTTGTGAGCAAAACTACTTTGCGGGCTTTGCTTCTACCACCACACCGGCATCATCTGCCTTGGTGCGCATCCGCCAGGGCACGCCCAGCCACTTGAGCAGGAAGTAGTCCGCGCCAATGTAACCAGCAACCTTCCAGGCCAGGGTCAGGGGGATGGACAGCGCCATCAGCAGACCGTTGGAGCTGGCGGAACCGGCCATGATGAAGTTCCAGTTCATGAACGCGCCAAAGAACGCGGCGATGCCGACGAATGCGCCGATGATCAGGCCGATGGCGATCAGCATCTCGCCGTAGGCAACCAGCGGGCCGAACCACGTGTAGGCATTGGCGTTCAGCAGACCTTGAATGAAGTCGCGATACCAGTCAAACGCGATCACGGGCTTGCCAGTGGCCGGAATTTTGACGATATTGGTCCAGAAGCCCTGCAACGCCGTGCCTGTCTGCGCCCACGCGGGGTCTTGCACCTTGTGCAGGCCCGCATCCCACCACTGCAGTCCCAGCCACACGCGCAGCACAAGCCACAAAATGCTCGAGCGGGTGTCATTGAACAAGAAGCGGGCGATAGGCGGATCTTCAATAATTCTATTTCGTGCAAACATTTCAAAACCTCCAGAATTTGCCTTTTCAGGCTTGTTTTAATAATTTCCTTAATGGATTTGTGCTTAATTATCTGGTTTAGGCGCGGTAACACAAGCCGTAATTGGAATCGCTTTGACCTAGCCACTTGGCTAGCCCCATAACTGCCCTGCTTGCGGATGTGTCTTTTTGCGCTTCATGCGCATGATTCACCTTTATCCGGGTTCCGAATTCAGAATGGTGAATTCAGAGGTCGGCGTTTTGAATTGATCATGCGTGTTTACATTGCCGATGACCAGGCGCGTGTCCGCGACGCGCTGCGCCTGTTATTGACTCAGGAACACGACCTTCAGGTTGTGGGCGAGGCGGATGACGCGCGCCTGTTGCTGCGCGAGGCAAAAAAACTTCGCCCAGACCTCATCCTTCTGGATTGGGAATTGCCGGGCTTGTCGGAGACCCATCCGTTGGAAAGTTTGCGCAAGGCGGCCCCCGCCGCCAAAGTGATTGCGTTGTCCGGCCAGTCGGATAAAAGCGCCGTTGCGCTGCGCGAGGGCGCTTTTGCTTTTGTCTCCAAAACTGACCCGCCCGAAGTTTTGCTGGCCGCGTTATACTCGGCGCAAAAGCCGCATGACACAAACACAAAGCCAGATTAACGTCTCCGGGCTGCTGGACATCATCATTGATGCCGTCATCGCGGTAGATGGCCGCCAGCGTATTATTTTTTATAACACCGCTGCGCAACAAATTTTTGGATACACCCCCAACGAAGCGCTGGGTCAGCCGCTGACCATGCTCTTGCCCCCGCGTTACGGAGACACGCACGCGAGACATGTGCGCCATTTTGGCGATTCGCCCGAAACCTCGCGGGCGATGGGTGAACGCGCCGTGATCTCTGGCTACCGCAAGGGCGGGCAGGAATTCCCCGCCGAGGCAGCCATTTGCAAACTGGATCAAGATGGGGAGGCCATTTTTGTGGTCATTCTGCGCGACATCACCGAGCGCAAAAAAGCCGAGGAAGAACTGCGCGAACGCGCCGAACAGATGGCGATTGTGAACGAACGCAACCGCCTGGCCCGCGACCTGCACGATGCGGTGACGCAAACGCTGTTCTCGGCCAGTTTGCTGGCCGATGTGATCCCGCGCATTTGGGAGCGCAGCCCAAACGAGGCGCGCAAACAATTGCAAGAGCTGCGCCTGCTGTGCCGCGGGGCGCTGGCCGAGATGCGCACCCTTTTGCTGGAGCTGCGCCCCACCGCCTTGCTGGAGGCCAGAATGAACGATCTTTTGCGCCAGCTTGCGCAAGGCGTCAGCAGCCGCGCCCGCATTCAGGTGGATTTGCGCCTGTGCGACGACGACCTGACCGCCCTCCCGCCGGATGTGAAGATCAGCTTGTACCGCATTGCCCAGGAAGCGCTGAACAACGTGGCAAAACACGGCGCGGCCACCCGCGCGTGGTTGTGGCTAGACCGCCATCCGCTGGGCGCAGACCCGCAAAAACCCTGTGGCGTTCGCCTCACCGTTGGCGATGATGGCAAAGGCTTTGATATTGAAGCCACCCGCGGCAACCAGCTTGGCCTGCGCATCATGAAGGAGCGGGCAGATTCCATCAACGCTGTTTTGGTGATTGACAGCCGCGCGGGCGAGGGGACAACGGTTAAAGCCACGTGGTCGCCAGACTAAATTTATTGCAAAACTGCCGCTACAATGAGACACACAGAGAGACACACAGAGAGGCACACATCAATGATCCGGGTTTTAATTGTAGATGACCATCCCGTTGTGCGCAGCGGGCTTGCGGCGCTGCTGCTGGCGTATGAGGATTTTGCGCTGGCAGGCGAGGCCGCCAACGGCGCAGAGGCCGTCCGCATGTATGACAAATTGACCCCGGATGTGGTGCTGATGGATTTGATGATGCCGCAAATGGATGGCGCCGCCGCCACACGCGCCATTCGCGAGAAACATCCTAACGCGCATATTTTGGCGCTCACCAGCTACAAGGAAGAAGAGCTGGTGCAAAACGCGCTCAAGGCCGGGGCCATTGGCTATTTGTTGAAGAGTATCCCGGCGGATGAACTCGCCAACGCCATCCGCGCGGCCAAACAGGGCAAACCCACCCTGGCCCCAGAGGCAACCGAGGCGCTGATTCACGCCGCCACCCACGCCTACGAGCCAGCCCCCGGGGATGAGCTGACCCCGCGCGAGAAAGAAGTGCTGAACCTGATGAAGGACGGGCTGAACAACAACGAGATTGCCGAGAAGTTGTTTGTCAGCGTGTCAACGGTCAAGTTTCATGTGTCCAGCATTTTGTCCAAGTTGGGCGTGGGCAACCGCACCGAGGCGGTGGCGATGGCGATCAAGCAGAATCTGGTGTGAGCGGGGCGCTGAGCAGTTGCTGCTCGTAAATGCGGCGGATGGTGTCCTCAATCTGCGGCTCTCGCACAGACAGATCTGCGATGCGAAACCGTGCGGACAACACCCCAATCAAGTCAGAGGCGCTCATGGCCTCGCGCGAGAAGCGGTAGGTGGCGCGCAAGCCCTCGTGTTTAATCAGGCGCGCGCCGGGCGCAGAAGCGTCATCCACCGGCTCGGCAAAATCCACTTCCAGTTCGCGCTCTCCGCCAAAACGGCGTTGAAGCTCGGCCAGAGCGCCATCAAACAAAAGTTTGCCGTGATCAATCATCATCACCCGGTCGCATAGTTTTTCCACATCCAGCAAATCGTGGGTGGTCAAAATCACGGTCACGCCGCGCTCGCGGTTTATTTGAGTGATGAATTGGCGAATGCGCTCCTTCGCCACCACATCCAGCCCAATGGTTGGCTCGTCAAGAAAAAGCACATCGGGGTCGTGCACAAGCGCCGCGGCCAGGTTGGCTCGCATCAGTTGCCCCAGCGAAAGTGAGCGCACCGGCGTGTGCATGAACTCATCCAACCCCAGCAGATCGCGGAAACGCGCCATGTTTTTGGCGTAGCGTTCCCCAGGAATGCGGTAAATATCGCGCAGCAAGTCAAAAGAGCTGCTCACGGGCAGGTCCCACCAAAGTGTGTTGCGCTGGCCAAACACCGCGCCAATGTGCGCCACATGCTCGCGGCGCTGCTTCCACGGAACACGCCCGCTCACGCGCACATCGCCGGATGTTGGCGACAAAATGCCGGTGAGCATTTTGATGGTGGTGCTTTTGCCCGCGCCGTTTGGCCCCAAATACCCCACCAGTTCGCCGGGCGGTATCTCAAACGAGATGTCGTTTACCGCGCCGACAATTTTTTGCGCGGGCGCAAAGAAGTTGCGCAGCCAGCCGCCTGTTTTTTGCGCCACGCGAAACTCTTTTTTGAGGTGCGAAACTGAAATGATGGAGGTCGTCAAACTGCTCCTGTCTGGAGGAGGACTCTACCTCGCAAGTGGAGTCCTCCTCTGCTTATACGGCTCGCGCCAGAATCAAAAATTCATTTAATTGCGGCTTAAAGCCAGGCTCTTTGTAGCGCGCCACCGAGGCGCGCAAATGCCCGCTGCTGGCGGTGCGAACATCCAGCGTGGAGGGTGGCTGGCTGAGCGTATCCAGCGCGGCGCGGACGCAGGCCAGTTCTTCTGGCGTATCCCAAAACTCTGGGGCCAGCCAAAGCGCCAATTGCGCGTGGCCGCGGTGCTCGCTCAGGCGAACCCCGCCCACCGCGACCCCATCCACCGCCAGGGCAAACACACGCCCGCCTTGCGCAAAATGCGCCAGCGCCAGCTCGCCAAACAAATCACCCGTGATGAGATCGGTGGCCCAGGCATCGCCCGCGCTGGATTCCATCTCTTGCCAGGCGTGAATGTGTTGCTCTGGCTGGCTGGCGATGCGCTCAATCGTGACGCGCGATTTTTCTACCGACGAGACCAGCGGGCTGGTGCGTTCGCGGCGCAGAAATTGGGGTAACACCCGCCTAAAACCCATCTCCAAACCGGCTTTGATGGCCGTCTCGTTGGTCGCGGCGGTGCGCATCCACAAAAAACTTAGCTTGCGCTCGCTGGCTCGGTCAATGGCCTCGGCCAGCAGGGTGTGCGCCACGCCTTTGCGGCGCATATCTGGCGCAACCGCCAACGCCCGCACCTGCGCAGATGTTTTTCCGCGCTCAATCACAATCAGCCCGGCTGGCTCAAAGTTGAACAGACACACAAATACCGTGCCGGCGGTGGGCAAAATGGTGCGGGCCAGCATCTCGCGCCCCAGCGGGCGATCCATCCACGCGCCCAGGGTTGGGTCAAGGCTGGAGAGGTCTTGCGCGGTCAGATCTGCCAGCAGGCGCGTCACGTCGGCAGACCGGGCGGCCATCACTTGCGCCCCCGGTGGGCGGGTGAATGCAGGTTTTGGGTTGACCACGTTGGGACATTAACATGAATAAACGGGATGACAGAGTTTTATCTCGTTTATCCGGGCGAAAAATAAGATTGATCCAGCAGTTCGATGATGTATTTCACCTGAACATTTTGGCCGCGTTTGCGAAGCTCGTTTGCCAATTGCAGGGCGCAGCCGGGGTTGGCGGTGGCGATGATGTCTGGCTTTACGCTGAGCGCGTTTTCAATTTTGCGTTCGCCCAGCGCGGCGGCCATCTCTGGCTGGATGACGTTGTAAATGCCCGCGCTGCCGCAGCACAAGGCGCTCTCTGGCATCTCGCGCAGTTGCAAACCGGGGATGGCCCCCAGCAGCTTGCGCGGCTGGCTGGTGATGCGCTGGGCATGCGCCAGATGGCACGGCTCTTGAAATGTCACGGTTGCGTTTAGCGGTTTTAGGTCTTGTGTGTTCAGCTCTATGCTGGCAAGAAATTCGTGAATGTCCTTGACCTTGCTTGTCCAGCGGGCGGCGCGTTCGTGCCACACGGGGTCATCGGCCAAAAGATGCGCGTATTCCTTGAGCGTGCTCCCGCACCCGGCGGCGTTGCTGATCACCGCATCAAACTCATCCAGCCCGGCGCGTTCCAGCGCAAGGATGTTGGCGCGGGCCAGCTCGCGCCCGCCATCCAGGTCGCCGCCGTGCGTGTGCAATGCGCCGCAGCAGCCCTGACCTTCGGGGATCACCACCTCGCAGCCGTTTTTTTGCAGCACACGGATAGTGGCTTTGTGCACTTGCGCAAACGCCGTGCCCATGATGCACCCAGTGAGCAAGGCCACGCGGTATCGGCGTTCGCCCTCTGCCGCAAAAATTTGGCCGCGCGGTTGCAGCATTTTCTGGCTGATGGCGGGCAGCATGGCCTCCATCTCGCCCATCCCCATCAGCTTTAGCAGGCCGGTTTTGCGGGCAATGGCCTGCGCCCCGCTTTTTTGATACACCTTCAGCGCGCCAGAGAACGCGCGGAACAACCGCATGTCTTTGAACATGTGGTCAAACACCGCGGCGCGGATAATGCGTTCTGCGGCGGGGACGGCGGGGCTGTTGGCTGTTTTGGGGTCGTCTTCCGTCTTCGGTCTTCCGTCCAGCCGGATTGCCATCACCTGCGACCGGCTGGCTTCCAAAATTTGGCCGTATTTCACGCCGCTGGGGCAGGCGGCCTCGCAGGCGCGGCAGTTCAGGCATTGGGTCATCTGCGCCATAAACTCCGGCTCATCGGCGCTCATCTCGCCGGCGCTCACCTGCTTCATCAAAAAAATGCGCCCGCGCGGAGAAGACATCTCCAGACCGGTGACGCGGTAGGTGGGGCACACAGACAGACAGATGCCGCAATGCACGCAAGTGTTGATGATGCCCTCATCCGGGCGGTCTTTGCCAGAAAATGCAATCACGAGATGTACGCAGGATTATAGCGATGCATTTTTGGGGTCAGTTACTTTTTCCCAATTTTCAATCTCTCCGGCCACACTCTCAAACAGGGGATGGGGTTCTGGCTGGGGCAGGTTCTGCCAGCGTTTGAAGATTTCTGGCGAGCGTTGGGCCAGCTTGCCCAGCAGGTGCGCCCACTCGTACGCCATCTGCCCGCGCGTCACACGCATGATGCGCGCGGGCGCACTCGCCGCCGGGCGCAAAATTTTGTCTCGCGCAAAGGCGTAGCCGCGCCGGTCGGCCTCGTTCACCACCTCGCACAGGTAACAACCGATGGCGCCCAGCGGGTCATCCATCGCCTTGAACCGCGCCAGTTGCGGATGATTTTTGTAGCCTTTTGTTTTGCCAGCCAGCACATGCTGGGCCAAAAGCCCCTCGCGCCAAACCGCCAGCAAACCTTTGGTATCCAGATATTTTGGGTGCAGTGACCAGAGACGCATGACATGAAATATACTTTGTTTGTTATGCGCTCATTGGCTCGTGTATATCGTCCCGTTTTGTATTTTTGTCTGGTCTGCGTTGCCGCGCTGGCGGTCGCGCACATTTTGGCTGTTCTGTTTATTTTCTCGCAACGCGCGGCGTATCCCTTTGATTTGGAGTGGGTCGAAAATCAAATCTTTGAGTGCGTTAGCCGCGTGATGCGCGGCGCGCCCGTGTATGCCCCGGCCAGCGTAGACTTCACCGGCGATATTTATACCCCG
>Ga0073900_10000516_pt1 | contig 25039 bp, 26 predicted proteins | sample KloWWTmetKNB5Kit_FD_66666 | JGI IMG/M metagenome (GOLD analysis project Ga0073900, IMG submission 66666) | Active sludge microbial communities from Klosterneuburg, Austria, studying microevolution and ecology of nitrifiers - Klosterneuburg... | ecosystem: Engineered > WWTP > Aerobic digester >...
GACAGATGATATGGGCTCTTCAGAATACCTTAGGTTTATTCACCAGAGACCAGTTTCACCGGTTCCTTACTTCAAAGTGGATGAAGAATTAAAGTTACATAAGGTCATTACCGAGCTCAATACATCACAATTGATTCATAATGCACACGATCTTTCAGAAGGCGGCCTGTTCCAATGTTTATTAGAATGCTGTTATAAACATGAACTTGGGTTTGATATCAATCTTCCTGACACATTGAGGCTTGATGCACAGTTGTTTGGTGAAGGTCAATCCAGAGTGGTAGTCTCATTTTCAGCAGAAAATGCAGAAGTGGTTATGGAAAAAATTCACTCACTAAAAATTGATTATTTACGTTTAGGTATGGTGACATCTAAAATGATCTCCATCAATAGTATTAAATTTGGCTCTATAAATGAATATAAAAATATTTACGAAAATCATTTGAGCGAACTTATCACACAATAAACACAAAACACGAATGAAAAAAACCTTTGTATTTCTATTCTTCTTAAGCTTTATCCAAGTCTTTTTTGCCTGCAACACAACTAAAAATGGATTTACTGTCACCGGTGAAATTAAGGGTGCTGAAAATAAAGAAGTCAAACTCGAACGTTGGGGTACTCAAAACCAATATAATGAAGTTGCCAAAGCAACCGCTTCAGCAGATGGAAAATTTACTCTAAAGAGTGATACTGCCTTAAAGAAGGGCATATATAAATTGACTATAGAGCAAAAGTATCTGCCCATTATAGTCGATGGAAATGAAAATGCGATAACAATTAATGGTACAATGGAAGATTTTAACAATCTAGCATTTGTTACCACAGGGTCAGTAGGTACTGCAGAATTTTTCTCCTTCGTCAATAAAATAGTAAATAAGGCGCTAGATGCAGATGGTGTCAAGAAAGCGATAGAAGAAGCAAAAAATCCTTATGCAGCTATTCAGATGGTGTTCGTAGGAATGCAAAATAACCCAAAGGAAGCCGTAGCTACACTTGGAGGCATCATAGATAAAATTAAGAAATTTGATCCCCAGTCAGAATATATTCCAATGTATGAGCAATCACTTAAACAACTTATCAACCAAAATGCTCAGCCTCCATCACCTCAGGGTAACTTTAAGATAGGTGACATGGCTCCTGAGATATCTTTACCAGATCCTTCCGGAAACATAATTAAACTTTCCAGTCTCAGAGGTAAAGTAGTATTACTGGATTTTTGGGCGAGTTGGTGCGGCCCGTGCAGACAGGCTAATCCTCACGTAGTTGAGATATATAATAAATATAAAGATAAAGGCTTCACCGTCTACAGTGTATCATTGGATGGACTTGATAGTAGGTCAAGACAAAAGTTGCCTGCTGATCAACTGGCAGGTAGTCTGGAGGGACAAAAAACCAGATGGACTGAGGCTATACAAAAAGATGGACTCATCTGGAAGAACCATGTTAGTGATCTGATGAAGTGGGAGTGTGCTCCGGCTCGTGATTACGGGGTGACTTCCATTCCTCGCACATTTCTTATAGGTAGAGATGGGAAAATACTAGCGGATAATCCTCGCGTTGACCTTGAAGCACAATTGCAGAAAGCACTTTAATTTTTTAGATTATTTTATTTTATTCTTATGTTCACAACAACTAATGTTCATGCCGAAGATTTCATAATCCAGGAGAGCAATTATGGTGCTCATAACTATCATCCTCTTCCTGTAGTCCTAAGTCGAGGTAAGGGTGTACATGTGTGGGATGTGGAGGGAAAGAAATATTATGATTTCCTGTCTGCTTATAGCGCAGTGAACCAGGGGCATTGTCATCCACGGATTACAAAGGCATTGGTAGAGCAAGCAGCAAACCTAACTTTGACATCAAGAGCTTTCTACAATGATCAATTGGGGCCCTACTACGAGTTTATGACTTCACTTTTTGGGTATGAAAAACTATTACCCGTCAATACAGGGGTTGAAGCCGTTGAAACCGGACTTAAACTCGCTCGAAAATGGGGCTATGAGGTAAAAGGAGTTCCCCATGGAAAAGCTAAAATAATCACAGCTTCAGGAAATTTTCACGGCCGCACCCTCGCTGCTGTAACTATGTCAACAGATGAAGATACACGCGAGAATTTTGGTCCATTTCTTCCTGGCATCGTTACCGTGCCGTACAATGACCTGCACGCTATGGAACTAGCTTGTGAGGACCCGAATGTTGTCGGAGTCCTGCTAGAACCTATACAAGGTGAAGCAGGAGTTATTGTTCCTGATGATCAGTATATGATTAAGACTGCTGAGCTATGTAAAGCAAGAAATATTCTTTTTATGGCTGATGAGGTTCAGACCGGTATTGCCCGAACAGGGAAAATGTTGGCTTGTGATCACTTGAATATCAGACCGGATATTCTTATTTTAGGAAAGGCACTTTCTGGTGGTGTATTACCAGTCTCCGCAGTGCTGGCTGATGATGACATCATGCTCTGTATAAAACCCGGTCAGCACGGATCTACCTTTGGTGGAAATCCATTGGCATGTGCGGTGGCTACTGAAGCTATGCAGGTTGTGCTGGATGAAGATCTGGCTTCGAATGCAGAAATGTTGGGAAGAATCTTCATTGAAGAAATGTCGAAGTTTCAAAAAACTAATTCATTAGTCTCCGCAGTTAGGGGAAGAGGATTATTGACGGCTGTTGAGATCAATGATTCCCCCGATAGTGAGACAGCCTGGAATATTTGCCTTTCTATGGCAGATAAAGGCTTGTTGGCTAAGCCTACACACGGCAATATTATTCGATTTGCGCCGCCTCTGGTTATGACCCCATCACAATTAAGTGATTGTATAGATATAATATGTACTACTTTGACAGAATTTAGTATTTCTTGAGATGGATATCCATTGGCTTATAGCATTTTGCCTTGGAATTGGCCTTAGTGCTGCCTGTGGAATTCGAATGTTTTTGCCATTACTTTTAATCGCCGTAAATCAAAGATTTCATTTACTAGATACCTCATACCACGTTGATTGGTTAGATAGCAATCTTGCCCTAATCATATTAATCACTGCTACCGTAATAGAGATTTCTGCATATTATATTCCATTGATCGACCATATTCTGGATGTGGTAAATGTACCTTTAGTATTCGTAGCAGGATTACTTAGTATGGCATCTATTTTGCCTGATATGCCATTGTATATGGATAAAGTACTTGGCCTTATTGTAGGTGGATCTACCGCAGTCACTATAAATGGATTAGTCGGAATTGGCAGATTAAAATCTACTACCTTATCCGCTGGAACCACAAATCCATTCTATGCTACTATCGAAAATGTTATGACCATAGTAATAACAGTACTTTCATTTTTGATACCGATTATTATTGGACTAATTGTCTTTTTTGTAGTATTGGTATCCTTCAAGAAATTTAGAAATTTCTTCAGAAAACCATTATCCACCAAGCACTAAATCTGAGAATCTCTTTATGGATGAAACCGCTTGATCAAATCTATCTGAATATTCACTTCCTGATATTAAAGAATAATTACAACTGAGATCATTTAATAGGTTAATATACAATTCATTAATTCGCTCTCTTTCATTTAGATCAGGATATTCGCGCATCCCATCATCTACCCAGGGAATGTCTGGGCTAAGTAATAAATATAAATCTGCTAGTTCATTGTTTAATCGCTCATCTAACCATGATTCATTTTTTCCATAGACAACATCTGCCCAAATTTTCAAGACAAGAACATCAGTATCAAGAAATAAGTACTTTTCATCTTTGTGATTCTGTACTGCCTTATCCTCTCGCTGCGCCTGGCCATGTGAGATGTTGATAAAATCTTCATATTCGTATGGTGAGCCATTTACTTCCAGATAATCCCTGGCATATTCCTTTACAAATGGTGCATGAAAATATGACGCTAACTGTTCAGTTAACATTGATTTTCCAGTTGATTCTACCCCAATTATGGAGATTTTAAGCATTAGGAGTCAGTTTGGTTCTTTTATGATCGGTCTCAGCATGAATTTTTTCAAGTTTAATCCAATGTATCAGACCCAGTACAGCGAGAATCAGGAATATTAAAAATTGTCCCACAGTAAAATATAATTCCTTATAATAGAAGAGAGGTACAGCTATTACATCAGCCAATAACCAGGCATACCAACTTTCTATTTTACGTCTGGCCATCCACCACATAGCTGTTGCTGAGGCTCCTGATACTACTGCATCACCGACTGGCACTGTACTGTTAGTGAAGTGAGACAAGAAATAGTATAAAATAGTAGAGATAAACACAAATACACTCAATCCATACATCCATTCATTCTTATTGCTATAGCTTACAGGAAAGACAAATTCTTCCTCTTTCTTTTGTACCCAGTTATACCAACCAATCAAACTCATCAGTGTATAATAGCCGTTTAAAGCTGCATCCGCATATAAATCTGCATGAAAGCAAATATAAATATACAATATGACACTTACCAGTCCCGTAGGATACACCAGTATGTCATTTTTCCTGCTGTACCACACACTAACTACACCGAAAAAAGCAGCAATAAATTCTAATATCGTCAAATTGAGTTTTATTTTTCAGAGTACAAAGATTAATAATTCGACTTTATTAAAGAATAATATCTTTGACATTTCAACTCGGTAATTGATTTTATAATGCTAAATGATACACCTTACCAGGAGAGAGAAATTTGAGGCTGCTTTTAAAATGTATATGGATAGATGGTCTGAGGAGAAAAATAAACATGATTCTGTTAAATATTATTACAAAAACTGGCAGGGAAATAATTATATGCTCCACTCCATATTGTCAGGGGTTCCTAACATACAGTTTGTGTACAGGGCCTTATTGAATCAATTGCAACCATTTCTTACTCAAGCGACTTTACATTCAGTTGGATTTCATCAATCGGATTCTATTTATGCGGAATTTCTAGGTTGATGATGTCCTGCTAAGTATTAATAACATAGATTGACAATTAAAATATGACAAATCAAGAATTAGAGAAAATCTCGTCTATCACTGAAAAATACGCCGGAATCATAAATGACCTGGGTGAAGATAGCACCAGAGAGGGTCTCCTTAAGACACCGGAACGTGCTGCGAAAGCAATGGACTTTCTTACAAGCGGATATAAGCAAAATGCTAAGGAAATAATTCAATCTGCTCTGTTCAAAGAAGATTATAATGAAATGGTCATCGTAAAGGATATTGAATTTTATTCCTTGTGTGAGCATCACATGCTGCCTTTCTTTGGAAAAGTACACATTGCTTACATTCCTAAGGGATACATTGTAGGATTAAGTAAATTGCCCCGAATAGTAGATGTGTTTGCCCGACGACTACAGGTGCAAGAAAGACTTACGCGTGATATACTGGAGGTAATTGATTCAGCATTAAACCCATATGGTGTGGCAGTGGTGATCGAAGCTGCACATATGTGTATGATGATGCGTGGGGTAATGAAGCAAAATAGCCTGACTACTTCTTCAGCTTTTACTGGAGAATTTAAAAATGTTGAGACGAGGAATGAGTTTTTGCATTTGATTAAGTAACTTTAAAAAAAAATGAATAATGCAAAATGCATATGTAATTCAAGGTTTCCGTACACCCGTAACTAAAGCTGGTAAAGGTGGCTTGAGAGGAATGAGGAGTGATGACCTGGCTGTCAATGTTATTGAATATCTGATGTCACATGTGCCGGATATTGACCCTGCACTAGTGGATGACTGTATCGTGGGCTGTGCTAATCCAGAAGGTGAACAAGGACTACAGATCGGAAGGTTGATTTCTATGCGTGCCTTGGGAGAGAGCGTACCAGGTATGACTGTTAATAGATATTGCGCTTCTGGACTAGAAGCTATTGCCATAGCAAGTGCTAAGATCAGAGCAGGCTTTGGTCATATTTATATTGCTGGTGGAACTGAAAGTATGAGTATGATTCCAATGACAGGATATAAATTTGCTCCAAACTATGAAACAGCTAAGGATCATCCCGATTCTATTATTGGAATGGGACTAACTGCTGAGGCAGTAGCCAAAAAATATGGTATCAGCCGTCACCAGCAAGATGAGTTTGCTTTGCGTTCACACCAGCTAGCTGCCAAGGCTCAGGAATATGGATCCTTCAGCAATGAAATTGTGCCCATAGAGGTAGAGGAAGTTTATATCGAAAATGACGAAAGAAAAAATAGAAAGTATACTGTATCTGAAGATGATGGGATTCGCCGTGATACAAGCCTGGAAGCTTTAGGTAGTCTTAAACCAGCTTTCGCCATTGGTGGGTCAGTCACTGCCGGTAATTCAAGTCAGATGTCAGACGGAGCTGCGTTTGTGCTCGTAGTAAGTGATGAAATTGTAAACAAATATAACCTTAAGCCATTTGCAAAATTAATAGCTTGTAGTGTAGCCGGAGTAGATCCATTATATATGGGAATGGGGCCAGTTGCTGCTATTCCAAAAGCACTTAAAATGGCTAACCTCTCGATGAGCGACATTCAGGTAACTGAACTCAATGAAGCTTTTGCCTCACAGGCCTGTGCAGTCATCAATGAACTTAATATGGATATACGTACCGTTAATGTCAATGGTGGAGCAATTGCTTTAGGTCATCCGCTCGGCTGCACGGGTGCTAAATTATCGATCCAGGTCATTAATGAAGCTATTCGTCGGGGGGAGAAGTATGCTATGGTTTCTGCATGTGTAGGTGGAGGACAGGGTATAGCAGGTATTTATGAAATCCTGTACCACAAATAATCTCTTTGGTATAAAACTAGGTTAAGATCCTATTTTTCCTTTTCATAAACATGCCAAGGAGTATCTTTATAATGTTCTTCGCCAAAATAGGATAAAATAATCGAGAATTTATCCGGTTCCAAATAGCCGGGTATTGCCTGGATTATGTTTTGCTCCTCGTCTATAAATATCACGCAGGGATAGCTGAGTCGTCCGCCGGTTAGTTCCATTGCGATTTCATTGTATCCACGATTTCCAGTGGCTACATACTTATAGGTTTTGTTCTTAAAAATGATGGACTCACGAATCTCGGCATTCAACTTGACCGGATAAAATTTCTTATTGATATATTGAATTACCTTCTGATTATTAAAGGTATTCTTATCCATCACTTTACACCAGCCACACCAATCAGTGTATAGGTCCACTAGAATTTTCCGTTTGTTAACTTTATTCAGTTCATTTGCTTCCTCTAGAGAATACCATTTGATTTTCTCTTTGTTGGTGTTGTCTTGTTTGTCAGAAGCTGAAGACTGGGCCGGCACATGAAAGCTAGCTGCAGAAAGTAAAATAGAGATAAAAATATATTTAACTGAAAAGCTCATTTTGAAATAGAAAGTATTACAAATTAACATCTTCCAAACAAGAATATCTTCATTATTATTAACCTAAATGCTATATTTAAGTAATCTTTAACTGTTTAAGATGGTGTTTGGAACTTAGTTTTTTGAAAATCCGGAGTGTATCATTAAGGATTCTAGACTGCATATACATCTCCATCCCTTGAACTTTAGGTGAAATTATTCCTGTGGAACCAGCAAACACATCAGAAGTTATTTGTCTGATTTCATCTATACAGTCTTGTTTCATTAAACTTTCGATAGTATAGGTGCCTCCTTCTACTAGTAGACGACATACATTGTGTCTTGTGTAGAGATCTTCTAACAGTGCCTTCCAAGAGAAATCGTCACCAATTGTTTTATATGTTGATGGGTTAAGAAGGGTGGTCACTCCTTCCTGATTGAAAATGGCATATTTTTCTAAATCTCCATTTTTCATACTGGTCAATACAAATCTATGAGCATTTTCCCCGGTAACTAATCTGGTGGACAGTTGAGGATCATCTATTCTTAGAGTATTTCCACCTATGAGTATTCCATCTACTTCAGCACGCCATCTGTGGACCAACCGATCTGAGATTGAATTTGAGATTTTAAGCCTTTTATCTTTGAACCCTATGTAGCCATCAGCAGTTTCTGCCCATTTACAAATTACATATGGACGATGTTGAAATATATTGGTGTAGAACACATCAGTCAACTTACCTAAGTCTTTTAGAGCTAAAAACTCAATGGTTATACCGGCCTTCTGAAGAATATCCAACCCTTTACCACTTGTAGTAGGATTTTTATCCCTAGCACCAATGACTATCCTGTCCGGATTAAAATGGGCTAGTAAGTCAGCGCATGGAGGTGTCTTTCCGTGATGTCCACATGGCTCTAGAGTGACGTAAACAGTACAGCCGTTTCCGTTTTCATATCCTTTTTCTAAAGCGTCTGTGCAAGCCACTACTTCAGCATGAGGGCCCCCATAAAATTGATGCCAGCCTTCACCGATTATCTTATTTTCCCGCACTATCACACATCCCACCTTAGGGTTGGATTTGACTTCTTTATCTGACCTTAAGGCCAGATCAATTGCTCGCTGCATCCATGCGCTATCCGACATTATATTTGTCTCCCTTGTCATTTGCAATAAATGTAATAAGTTTGTAGTTTCTACATACTATTTAAATTGATCCGTATATATGAAAGGATTCTATGTTAGCTACAGTATGAGGTATTTATACAGCTTACTAATATTTTCAACTGTTCTAATTTCTTGTGGTCAGCCTGAAAATTCTCAGGTCTTACCTCAAAAAATTAAGGACAGCTTCCCCATCTCCGACCCACATTCCTATGCTACACTATCAGCGGCACGCATAGTAGATATGAACCTTGATATAAAGGTTGATTTCGAAAAGCATATTGTATCCGGCAGCGTAGAGTACAGGATACAGTCAAATGGCGCAGATACGATATTTTTTGACAGTAGTGATCTCCTGATAGATTCCATCACCTCTGGCAATAAGAAACTTGCTTTTACCATGGGTAAAAAGGATAAGTATATGGGTAGTTCTATAGCTGTTCCTATAGATACCAATCAAAAAATAATCACTTTATATTATTCATCTTCTCCGAAGGCTTCTGCGCTGCAGTGGCTTGAGCCTGCACAGACAGCTTCCCGGACCATGCCTTTTCTTTACACACAGGGAGAGGCTATTCTCACCCGTAGTTGGATACCGATACAAGATTCACCGGGAATTAGATTTCCCTACAAGGCAAAAGTGGCCGTTCCACCTGGAATGTTAGCACTTATGTCGGCTGATAATCCTCAGGAGAAGTCTACTGATGGCCAATATACTTTTGAAATGGACCTTCCTGTACCTGCATATTTGATAGCATTGGCAGCAGGTGATCTTAGTTTCAAAGAATTAGATAACAGAACAGGAGTTTATGCTGACCCAACTGTCGTGAAGGCAGCAGCAGAGGAATTTTCTGAAACTCCGGCAATGATAAAAGCTGCAGAACATTTATATGGACCATATATTTGGGGCAGATATGACATTCTTATTTTACCGCCGGCATTTCCATATGGTGGTATGGAGAATCCACGGCTGACCTTTGCTACTCCGACTGTCATAGCCGGTGATAAATCACTTGCCAGTCTGGTAGCACATGAGTTGGCCCATAGTTGGTCAGGAAATCTGGTAACTAATGGAACGTGGAATGATTTTTGGCTAAATGAAGGGTTTACTGTTTATCTGGAGCGTCGGATATCAGAGGTAGTCAAAGGCAAGGATTATGCAGAGATGAGTGCGATGATTGGCAGAGGAGACCTGGATGTAGCGCTTGAAGATTTTAAGAATACACCTGCACTTACTAAACTCAAGTTGAACCTGAAGGGAAAAGATCCGGATGATGGCATGAGTGATGTTGCCTATGAAAAAGGTTATTTATTATTAGTCTTATTAGAGAGATCTTTTGGCAGAGATTCTTTGGATCATTTTTTGAAGAATTGGTTTATCCAGTATAAATTTAAGCCGGTCAATACGGAGATGTTTGAGTCGCAATTGTATTCATCATTTCCACCTGCGAAATTAGATTCACTGCAGATTAAAAGCTGGCTATACAAACCGGGATTACCTGGAAATGCTCCTAAATTCACAAACAAGCTATTCCATACAGTTGATTCAACCTTTGAAAAGGTGCTAGCTGGAAAATTGACATTAAAATATAATGACTGGAATTTTAATCAATGGCTGTATTTTCTTAGAAAATTGGATGGAAAGGTTAGTTTAAAGCAATTGAATAGAATGGACGAAGCATACAAATTTTCCGGTTCCGGAAATTATGAGATTTTGTATCAATGGCTTATAGACAACATCAATCTAAAGAATAACTCAATCTTACCTGACGTAGCCAATTTCCTAAGCCATGTGGGTCGTCGCAAGTTTGTATTACCGATGTATGAAGCTTTATTGAGGAATGGAATGAGGCCTACGGCAGAGCTTATCTTCAGGAACTCTAAAGCAAATTATCATTTTATCACTGCCAATTCAGTCGAGGAATTGTTTAAATCTAGCTCAGTCGATTAGAGTAATTGAGCCTTTCTTGACAATGGTTTCGCCATTCAGGAATTCTACTATGGTATAAAATGCAAATACTCCGGGATTGCATTTTTGACCCTTAAAGTATCCATCCCAACCATAGTGCTCATCATTGGGTGGGAAATCATACCCTTCATATACGCAAGCTCCCCAACGATTGAATATTAAGAGTTTACGAACGGATTTTGCAGCCTGATTGGTGAAAATCGTAAATCGATCATTAGTACCATCGTGGTTCGGTGTGAATACATTGGGTACAAAGATTTTATAATTGTTTTCAACGCGAATTGAGAGGGTGTCTTCAGAAGTACACCCTTTTTCATCTTGAGTAAGAATAGCAAAAGTTATGTCTCTGAGTGGTAGTGCTGAGGTAGAAGGACAGTCAAAGCAACCTGTTAAAATATTCTCCGGAGTCCAACTATAAGTGACATTGCCTATGGCATTGAGTGTGATGGCATTGAGATCTATCGAATTACCCAAATCAACTGTGAGTGGATCAGCTTCTATCTTTACTTCCAGCGGGTCAATGCAACATCTCATAAGGATAGTCTTTCTCTGTGTATTGACACATCCTTCTTCAGAATGGATAGTGAGGAGAATAGATTTATAACCTGGTCTGTCATATTTGATTTTAGGTGGGTTTGATCCTGAATAAGTGTTTGGATTTACATTTTTTCCAAAGTTCCAATCCCAACTAATTATTTTGTCAGTGGGCTGAAGAGAAACATCAGTAAATAATAAGGAGTCTTCGTAACACTGTGTCTCTGGTAAAATATCGAAAAATGCTTCAGCTCCGAGAAAAGTGCCTGTACCGCCAAACTCTAAAAAGTAACCTTGACCACTGTTAGAATAATTATTGACTAATAGGGAATAGCTTTTTCCTTGCACCATATCAATATACTTTACCCAATTATCATTGCCATTTTGACAACCCGGATCTTCATTGGTATCATTACTTGTAAGTCTTAACCCAGTAGCCCCGGTACATTGAATCCAATTACTAATTGGTTCACCCACATTCTCTCCTGCTGCTTCGCATCGGATCATTTTCTTTCCCGCACAATCATCAATACCGCCCGGAAGCTCGAATAGGCCAAAATCAATATCATCTTCCGATTGTATAGGTGTCAAAGTAAATGTTAGTGTGCCGGAAGTCTTACAAGTCCATCTAAACCATGAGGAAGAAGTTTCCTTTCTTAGACAAGTTCCCGCAGGCAATTCATTTTGATCTATACCCTGACCGGTAACATGTTCGATCAACACAGCTGATTTATCACACAATACCCGACTGTCCGGACAATCACTTTTAGGAGTGAAGGTTAGATTGTAATTATTTAGACACAACTGAAATGTTCCCACCGCATCATTTCGGGCACTAATACATATAAAATATTTTTGGCCAAGAGTTAGAGGTCCAATAGATAATTCAACGAAATTTTTATCAAAGGCATCTGAAGAACACGTTATTTCGGTTAGATTGTTACAATCTCCACTGTATATGGTTAATTGAGGGGAGGTCAATGTTCCATTCATATTCCCAGGCTCAGCTCCTGTTACTCTTATATTTAGAAAGTTATTTACAGCAATGAAACTAAACCAGACATCCCGAGCCGTCAGTTCATTTGGGATGCAGATGGTCTCCGGTATTCCTGAGGGGGTAGCTTTAATATTGTTGAATTCAGCATATTCTGAACAGTAATTAACTACATCATTCAGCAATATGGCATTAGAGCAGTCGTCATTCGTCTGTGCTGTGACCCATTCTAATGGAATAATCCATAGAAACAAGAGCATCAACCTAAATAATAAACTCAATTTTTAACGGATTTATAGTACATGTTAATTATGAACGCTAAAAAATCTATTTTGTGGCCAAATACAAATCTGTACGTTGAAATCATTGCCTAATATACTGACTTTGCTCAATTTGATTAGTGGATGTATCTCCATTGTTTTCATATTGCACGAACGTTTTGAGTTTGCGTTGATATTCCACGGCGTTTCACTCTTATGTGATTTTTTGGATGGCATGGTTGCTAGAGCCCTTAAGGTGGATAGCCCACTTGGGGTACAATTAGATTCACTGGCTGATGTTGTTTCCTTTGGAGTAGCACCCGCAGCTATTGCGTATGTATTGTTAGGATATGCATCCACTATAGACCTCCGTGTCACTATGATAAGTAATCTATGGAGCTATTTATGGGTATTTGTCCTTACTGCCAGTGCGGCATATCGGTTAGCTAAGTTCAATCTCTCTACAGATCAAAAAGACAGTTTTTTCGGAATGCCTACTCCGCCCATGGCAATGTACTTTTTTGGATTACTACTTATTCTCAGATATGGTGATGAAAGGCTGATCGGTTATTTACAGCACCCATGGGTGACTATTGTTTCGGTACTTTACTTTACTTGGATTATGAACTGTAGATTGAAGCATTTCAAATTGAAATTCACCAAATCTTCTTTGCTTAATCCTTATTTTATGAGTTTGGCGGGTATTTCACTTGCTTTGTTAGTTTTCTATCCGGTCCTAGCACTGTCAGCGACCATAGTAGCTTATACCTTTTTATCGATTATTTCTAACTTTGTCAAAATTTAATATGATGAAATTTATTGCTGAGATAGATGTCATGCCGCTCAGGGAATTGCTCGATCCACAAGGTAAAACTGTAGCAGGCAATATGCCACACATGGGAATCATGGGGGTTTCAAATGTGAGAGTGGGTAAGCACATCCAGATGGAACTGGAGGCTGAAGATGAAGACGCTGCCCGTGCTTTAGTCGAGGAAGCCTGTAATAAGTTATTGGCCAATAAGATAATGGAGAGCTTCTCCTTCACTGTTCACAATGCTTGAAAGCCAGCTCGGCACTTTATACTTCGTCCCTACACCTATTGGAAATCTCGAAGACATCACGCTGCGCTCACTTAGGATATTGCGAGAGGTTGCATTTATATATGCTGAAGATACTCGCACCTCCGGCGTACTGTTGAAGAAATATGAGATTACAACTCCCATGCGTGCTTTTCATTCTTTCAATGAACATCAGGCCTTAGCTGGAATCGTATCATTATTAAAGTCCGGCACTGATATAGCGCTGATTTCTGATGCAGGAACACCTGGTATCTCTGACCCTGGATTTCTTCTTGCACGAGAATGCAATGAAGCTAAGATCCCTTATACATGCTTACCTGGTGCGACAGCTCTTATTCCCGCCCTCGTCATGAGTGGACTACCTGTAGATAAGTTTTATTTTGAAGGATTCTTGCCCCATAAAAAGGGAAGAATGACCCGACTTAAAATTATAACTGCCTCACCACAAACAGTTGTCTTATACGAATCACCATTTCGTCTTATAAAATGCATTCGCGAACTAGGGGAGCATGCCGGTCCTGAGCGGAAGGCAGCCATCATCAGAGAAATATCTAAGATTCATGAGCATTGTCATGCAGGCACTTTAGGCGAATTACTTATCGAACTGGAATCAGGTAAAATACCGACCAAAGGTGAAATTGTAATCGTTTTAGATGCTTTTCAAGCACCTAAAGAGAAGGAATCACCCAGATAAGTGGGGTAATTTTGTAATATTTAGGATTAAGTGTAGTTTTGCACCCGTTTTCAAGGTGTGGGTTTTTTCGAATGCCTTTATGTACCCTTGATCTCGACCATTCTAAAACGAAAATTAATAGTTTAAATTATATGGAATCATTAGTCTTTTTACTACCTCTCTTTGGTGTCATAGCCCTCATATATATGTACACTCAATTTATTTGGGTCAATAAACAAGATCAGGGCAATGATACGATGATAACAATTGCGCGTCACATCAGAGAAGGAGCTATGGCTTTCCTAAAAGCGGAATATCGTATTTTAGCTATTTACGTCGTATTAGCGGGGATTGCATTAGGATTTTTATCTTTCTATACTAATACCAGTCATTGGTTTATTGTAATTGCATTTGTTATTGGTGCAATATGTAGCGGTGTAGCTGGCTTTATTGGAATGCGTGTGGCTACTGCCGCCAATGTCCGTACCACAGAGGCTGCCAGGACGAGTTTGTCTAAGGCACTGAAAGTATCCTTCACCGGAGGTACTGTAATGGGTCTTGGAGTAGCTGGTCTGGCCGTATTTGGCTTGAGTTCACTTTTTGCAATATTATTTATTTGGTTACAGGGTGGAGTATGGGATACGACTGTGCAGATGACCCGACTACTGGAGACCTTAGCTGGTTTTTCTCTTGGTGCTGAGTCTATTGCGCTTTTCGCTAGAGTAGGTGGTGGTATATATACCAAGGCCGCTGATGTAGGAGCAGACCTAGTAGGTAAGGTAGAAGCCGGCATTCCGGAGGATGATCCCCGAAATCCAGCTACAATAGCTGATAATGTGGGAGATAATGTAGGAGACGTTGCAGGTATGGGTGCAGATTTATTTGGCTCATATGTTGCCACTATGCTGGCTGCTATGGTACTTGGAAATTATTTGATACGCGATATGGGCGGTCAGGTTACTGACCAGTTCAAAGGTCTTGGACCTATATTATTGCCGGTTTTAATTGCCGGGTTAGGAATAATTTTTTCAATTATTGGTACCTTCTTTGTAAAGGTATCAGAAGATAAAATATCAGAGGGTGCTGTACAAAGTGCACTAAACAGAGGTAACTGGGGCGCAATTATATTGACTGCCATTTCTTCTTTTTTCATTATACCCTGGCTACTGCCGGCTGATATGTCTATGAAGTTTTTTGGTGTGTCTGAACTGGTTCACATTACTCCAATGAATGTATTCTATTCAGTGCTAATCGGACTTGTAGTAGGAGGTGCCATTTCTTACCTTACAGAATACTACACCGGCCTAAATAAAAAGCCAGTGAGAGATATCGTACAGAAGTCTGCGACAGGTGCTGCTACTAACATTATAGCTGGACTTTCTACGGGAATGATGTCAACACTGGGTCCCATACTTCTCTTTGCAGGTGCGATATGGTCTACTTATTCATTAGCGGGATTTTATGGTGTGGCTATTGCAGCCTCCGCCATGATGGCTACTACTGCAATGCAGTTGGCAATAGACGGTTTTGGCCCTATCGCTGATAATGCAGGTGGTATAGCTGAAATGAGTAATTTGCCCAAGGAAGTTCGGATGCGTACCGACATTCTTGACTCCGTAGGTAATACTACGGCAGCTATTGGCAAGGGCTTCGCTATTGCTTCCGCTGCTTTAACCGCACTGGGCCTATTTGCAGCTTATGTCACCTTTACAGGCATAGATGGTATCAACATCTTCAAGGCTGATGTTCTTGCAGCTTTGTTTATAGGGGCTATGATTCCGGTAGTATTTTCTGCTCTTGCCATGGCCTCGGTAGGTAAAGCTGCTATGGAAATGGTTAAGGAAGTTCGTCGTCAGTTCAGAGAAATTCCGGGTATCCTAGAAGGAACAGCAGTGCCTGAATATGGTCATTGTGTTGAAATATCAACCAAGGCTGCACTTCGAGAGATGTTACTTCCCGGTGCTATTACCATTATTACACCCATTATTGTTGCTTTGATTATGGGAGCAGAATGTCTGGGATCTTATATGGCTGGTGTGACTGTATCAGGTGTACTATGGGCAATCTTCCAGAACAATGCAGGCGGTGCATGGGATAATGCTAAGAAATCATTTGAAGCCGGCGTATTGATAGACGGAGAAATGACTTATAAAGGTTCTGATGCGCATAAGGCTGCTGTCACAGGTGATACTGTAGGTGATCCATTCAAAGACACCTCAGGTCCTTCAATGAATATCTTGATCAAATTGACCTGTCTAGTGGGATTAGTCATTGCACCAATGTTAGGTACTAATGAGTTAAAAACGCAACACAACCAGGATATGGGTAAAGCCGATAAAATCGAAATGATGCAAAAGGACTTACCGGTTAAGCCGAATTAAGTTAATCCGATAGACCAAAAGAAAAAGCCTTTAGAGTAACTAACTTTAAAGGCTTTTTCTTTTTACTAAAATTTAGTCTAATTGGTCTCTCCACTTTTCCATTTGGAGTTTCAAACTCTTCAACTTATTAGTTAGCTTTTGTTTGGTCTGTAGCCTTTTCTTACTCTCTCGGATCTCTTTTTTTGCTCCTTCAAGTGTAAACCCCCTTTCCTTTACCAAATCGAATATGATCTGGATTTGATCGATGTTTGCGCGGGTAAATCGACGATCACCCTTGCTATTCTTATGAGGTCGTAAGAAGGTAAATTCAGTTTCCCAGTACCTAATGAGCGAGGTAGAGACATTAAAGTACTCCGCTACTTCGCTAATCGAGTAGTATAGTTTTTCGTCTGTTAAAATACTGTTTTCCATATTTTCAGGCTACTAAATGCTTTTGGGAAACACTTAGATTCCATTTGTTTTCAACTGGTTGCACGACAAAACTAAACAATTCCTTTAACAAGCAAAAGATTTATATGAAAATTTTTCTTATATGTGCATTTAACTATATGATGTTGGTTAACAACCACATGTTCCTTGAACAGTCAGAGTGACTTCCTTCCTATCATTGCGAAGCACTTTTATAGTTCCGTTTACCTGTGATTTGGTATTTCCATTTGTCTTTGGGCTAAGTTCTACTGTAACCTGGTAATTATCATTACCAAAGATCTTTTTACTTCCACTATCTGTAGTATCTCTCTGACTCAGCTTTAAAGTTTCCATGTTTCCTTTTATCTTCATAAATGCTATAGAGGCATTATCATCCACAAATACATATTTACCATTACTGATCTCGTCTGAACTGTTTCCCAACATACAAGAGCAGTTTTTGATCTCACCAGGTATAGTTGAGAAGGTGTCTATGACCATTTGATCATCGATCGGTGCCGTAGTTTCCATTTTAACAGAAGGTGTAGTTTCATTCTTGCAGGCTGTCAGCATTAATCCTGCAGTCAATAGTAATGTAAAGAGATTGGCCAATTTCATAAGATTTACGTTTTGATTTATAATATTTGTTAATAACTTAAACTTGAAAATTGTTTCAATTGATTTCCAATTGTCCCTTCCTGTTTAGTCTTGGTATCCATTAATTTTATATGTGATTGTTGTATTTTGGTCTTTTTTAGTTCAAGTACCTGAATTATTTATTAACATTGTTGTTTAGTATGGGTAAAAGCTGCATATGAGTGATTTTTTTAATAGAATGAAATCTATTTTTGTTGTTGATTCGGGCAATTCTAATTTAGATAACACTTCAACTTCCGGCACTTCGACCAGCACTGATCAATCTAATAGCGTTTCAGTGAGTTCTGTAGAATCAATAGATAAAAATTCAGCACCTGGTACAATACCTGGTTCCTATACAGATCAATTCTATAAAGTGTTGTTTGATAGTTTGGAGAAGAATAATCAGCCTGGATTTGATTATTTGGAGTTTAAAAAAGCTTTAGAAGCTTTGGCAAATATTAGTATGGATGAGCGAACGCGGTTCTTAAGTGCATACGCCGGTGCTCAGGCCTCCGGAATAAATGCAGATATCTTAGTCCAAAGTGCCGGAAAATATTTGACTGTTTTAGAAGCGGAGTCCAATAATTTTAACGATGCCGTGGATGCACAGTGGAATAAGCAAATTGATACGCGCAAGAATGATATGAAACAACTCAGTGACCAGATACAGAGTAAGACTGAGCAGATGACAAAATTGGAAAATGAAATCAAAGAACATCAAAGCCAGCTTACAAGTCTCAAGGATGATATTGGGAAGTCACAAGAGAAAATTGAAACTGCAAAGGCTAATTTTATGACTACTTACAAATCCCTTACTGAGAAAATCAAGGGCGATATCGACCGAATAAAAACCTATATTAAATAAATATCAATGGATAATGAATCATTTAAGTCTAAGACTTTTTGGCAACGACCTGAGGGTAAAACAGGCCTCTTTATTGGCATAGGAGTTTTGGCTGCACTTGCTTTAGTGTTGTATCGAATACTTCCTACTCTCATCACTTTGGCTTCTAATACACTATATCTAGCAGGACTATTACTGGTCTTAGGCGCCATTATCTATATGGTCCTCGATCCTAAGATGCGTAATCTGGTATGGTACATGTACAAAAGTGTAATGCGCTGGATCACAGGAATTTTTGTACAAATAGATCCCATTGGTATCCTAAAGTCATATGTTGAGGATCTGAAAAATAACCTCAGTAAAATGGAGCAACAGATTTCAAAGCTTCGGGGTCAAATGCATAAGTTGCAAGAGATAATCCTTAACAATAAGAAGGAAATTCAATCCAATCTGAGTATGGCCAGCCAGGCTAGAGAACACAACAAGGAATCAATGATGATTCTGAAATCGAGACAGGCAGGTCGACTGACAGACTCTAACGTAAAACTAGAAGATCTGTATAAGAAAATGGAAATTTTATACCGCGTCTTGGGTAAGATGAAAGAAAACTCCGAGATCATGAAGGAGGATATCGAAGATCAGGTTATGGTCAAGGAACAGGAACGTGCTGCCATCATGGCCAGCCACTCAGCAATGAAATCTGCTATGAATGTTATGGCAGGTGATAAGGATAAGAAGGAGATGTTTGATCAGGCACTTGAAGCAATTGCTGATGACGTAAGTGCAAAAGTGGGGGAAATGGACCGGTTTATGGAAATGTCAAACAACTTTATGGACAGCGTTGACCTCCAAAATGGCGTCTTTGAAGAAGAAGGTCTTAAAATGCTCGAAAAATGGGAAAAAGAAGGTCCCAGTCTATTATTGGGAAATGAGAAGACCAGCATTATTCAGCAAGCAAATGACGATGACAACATTTTAGATCTTGACGCTCCTGTAGCTCGACCTATGAAAGAACAAGATCATCGAAATCAATACGATACTTTTTTTGAATAATTTTTTAAACAAAACTATATGGCAACCAGATTAACTCCTTTTTCAAGACTCCTAATTGTTTTAATCATCCTTGCAGCTATTATCTTTGGCGGAAGATATTTATTACAAAAAAGCGGGATGATTGACAAGATCCAATCCAATGGTGATGAGGCAAACTCTTCCACCGTTAATTCCGGAAAAGTCCTCTCAGGGGATAAAGACGTTCTAAACGTCCAACTATTTACTTTTGGTAATGCAGTGCCGGGTATTTATTTTAACAATGGCTTAGAGCCAAACGATCAATCTAGATTTTATAAAGATTACGGTCTAAAAGTTAAGTTCATAATTATAGACGATTTCGATGGTTCCAGACAGGCTTTCAGAGCGGATCAGGTAAATCTCTTCAATAATGAGACAAGTGCTATGGCAACCGAAATGGATGGTTTAAAAGCATTTGATCCTCAGGTCGTGATGCAGTTGGATTGGTCCAGAGGTGCTGATGCAGTGGTCGCAAAACGAAATATTAAAAGTATCAATGATTTAAGGGGTAAAAAAGTGGCAGTTACGCCATCAACACCTTCTCAGACACTTCTGTTATTTATGCTTGATGCAGGTGGCATGAAGACTACTGATATTGACATGATAGATGTTCTGACTACTGCAGATGCAGAGACTGCATTCAAAAGTGGTAAAGTAGATGCTTCTGTAGTATGGGATTCAGGGCCATCCCTGGCTGCAGTTCCCGGTTCACACGTGCTCGAATCAACAGTTACTGCTTCCAATATAATAGCTGATGTTTTCATGGGTAAGAAGGCCTGGATTAATGCCAATAAAGATAAAATTCAAAAATTTTATGATGGCTGGATGAAAGCTGTAGGAGAGATCAATACTAATCCGGACAGCAAAGCTAAAGCTGTCGCAGCAGCTGCCAGCAGCCTCAATCTGAGTAAGGATGAAATGTTGGGTATGCTCGATGGACTTAAACTAGCCAATCATGGAGATAATCAAAATTACTTTGGGTTAAATCCCAATTATAAGGGTATCACAGGAGAGGGCTTGTATACCAAAATGGGGGATATGTATGAATCACTGGGCCTGGCAAAGACTTCACGTCCACACTGGCGCTCTCTAGCTTATATTGGTGCTGTCACTGGCTCCAACTTGAGTGGACCAGCACAAGAAGGTGAAGGTACAGTTAAGTTTAATCCGGCCACAAGTGAGCAAAGAACTGCTGATGCCAAAGCAACAAAACCCATTAGTATCACATTTTCTACAGGCGTGTTTAAACTTGATGAAAATGCTAAGAACTTAATTGACTTACAGTTTGCTGATATAGCAAAAGCATTTGCTACCAGCAGGGTGCGTATTGAGGGAAATACGGATAATGTAGGAAAGGATCTTTCTAATATTGAACTTTCCAGGAAAAGAGCTCAGTCCGTTGCTGACTATCTATCCAGCACTTACGGAATGGATCCCAATAGATTTGTCATCGTCGGTAATGGAAAGAGTAAACCGGTAGTAGGTTGCGAATCTAATGATACTCCGGCTTGTAAAGCAAAAAATAGAAGAACTGAATTCCAACTCATAGGCGAATGAGTCTATTTCAGTTGAGAGGGATTTTACCTACCCGTACTAGGATATTATTAGAACTGGCCGGGATTGGTCTTCTTTTATTGCTTTGGTATGCAATCACTGCTGGAGCTGATCCTTTGGTGCCGGGAGGTATTCTGCCATCACCAAATAAGGTGGTTAGGGCTTTATTTACCTTATTTGCTGAAAATGATTTGCTCAATAATATCTTTCGTTCCGTAGGTCTAAATCTCAGCGGTTACTTGGAAGCAATTATTATATCAGTTGTATTTGGTTTTTTAATAGGCTTATACCCAATCTTCAGGGGTCTCTTTCATCGTCCAATAGATGCCATCCGGTTTGTTCCATTGACTGGAGTAATTGGCCTTTTTATTATATGGTGGGGTTTGGGTACAGCGATGAAGGTTCATTTTTTAGCTTTTGGAATCTTGATATATATGCTCCCGGTAATAGTTAGGCGTATCGATGATGTTGAGGAGGTGTATCTTAAGACAGCCTATACGCTTGGAGCCAATAATTTCCAAACTATTCGCACTGTTTATTGGCCTCATGTCATGTCAAAATTTTCTGACGATATTCGAGTACTTACTGCTATTTCCTGGACTTATATCATCATCATAGAAGGTATAGGCAGTCAGGGTGGGTTGGGCTCACTTATGTGGAAGTCCGGCATTAGACAAGGTAATATCGAAAAGTTGTTTGCGATGCTCTTTGTTATTATTATGATTGGCTTCTTACAAGATAAATTCTTTATCTGGTTAGACAGAAAGCTTTTTCCATTTAAGTATCAGTCTCTATCAAATAGAAATTCAGGTATACTTAAAGACGTAGGGTTCTTTCAAATATGGATGCCTCGAGTTAAGATCATTTTCAAAGTACTAATCGCCGCCATCTTTCTCATCTTACTTTTCAATGAATTTGTGGACTTCCTGGGGAAGGAAAATATCTTGCATAATGCATTTGGTGATACCTTTCCTGTGATGGCCCTTATGATGTTAGCTCTTTCTCTTTGGTTGCTCAGTGATTTCATTTTTGTGAATAAAAAATTAGTGCCTTCCAAAAAAAATTCAAATTAACTCAAAAACTATGACAGAACAGTGGAAGTCAAAGCTCAAGCAACTAGAAGTAGATCTACAGCCTGCTATAGGGAGAATATTGGAACATAGATTTATTAAAAGGTTGCAAAGTGGAGACATTTCAAAAGAACAACTTATTGAGTTTGCACTCCAATATGGCATCTATTGTAGCTACTTTCCCCGCTTCTTATGTGCGGCTGCTGCTAATATCGCTGATGATCAGACTAGGTTTTCTCTTATTGAAAATCTTTGGGAAGAGCATGGAAGTGGGGATTTAAAAGGTTCTCACCGAGTGTTGTATAAGAATTTTTGCCTTGGTCTGGGACTTACTGAGGAGAGTATTAATAATTATAAGCCATTTCCTTCTACCTTGATTTATGTTGAGTATATGCTTAATATGTGTCAGGACGCTAATTATTTAAAGAGTTTGGGAGCTTTAGGACCGGGAACCGAATTTTTTACCTCTCAGGAATATAGCATCATCTATGAAGCGCTCAAAAAATTCAGTTATATACCTGAACATGCACTCGAGTTTTGGTTTGTACATATCTCACTGGATGATCACCATTATGATGACATGCTCAATTCTATCGTTCCATGGATTAAGGATGAAGCTAGTTTCATGCTGGTCAAGGAAGGAGCTGAACGTGCAATAGATTTGGAATTCCTTTTTTGGGAAGGTATAGAAGATTATTTATTTGGTAATTAAGCAGTATGTCGACGTATATATATCCCACACACTCAGATCCACCTAAAATAATAGATCTTCAAAACATTGATCAAACCTATAATAATGGAGCATCCTTTATTATAAAGGATCTTAATTTTGCCATTCAACAAGATGATGCTAATGGTAAGTTTATTGGGTTGCTTGGTGCTTCCGGAAGTGGAAAGTCTACTTTACTTCGCTATATCAGTGGATTACAGACTCCATCAGCCGGCACTATAATGGTAAATGGTCGTCCTCCGGGCCCGGATAATAGATCCAGTATGGTATTCCAGGAATATAGCTCTATGCCATGGTATACAGTATTGGACAATGTCGCTCTCGCTTTGACCTATAAAGGTATTAAGAAGAAAGAACGTTACGAGAAAGCTATGGAAATGATAGAGCTAGTAGGCTTGGCCGGACACGAACATAAATATGCTCAGATTCCTGCTTTATCAGGTGGTCAATTACAAAGGGTAGCAATAGCTCGAAGCTTATTGGCTAATAATAGGATATTGTTGATGGACGAGCCTTTCGGTGCTTTGGATATTAATACCCGGCTGCAGATGCAGGACCTTTTGCTTAGTATTCAGGAAAAATTTAGAATGTACATCGTGTTTGTCACTCATGACATTTCCGAGGCAGTATATTTATCGGATATTATATATATGATGAAGCCTCCACCCTCAAGTATCGTAGCACAAGAAATTATTGATCTTCCAGCTCAGCGCTCTCGTGAACTAAAGCGAAACCCACATTTTATAGAACTAGTGCATAAAGTAGAAGATACTATGGTATCTCTTAGCACACTCCAAATATAACCAAAATTTAGCAACAATTTGTGTTCGTTACGAGTTATAAGGGTAATATAACAATGACATTATTCAATTAAACTTTTTTATAATTGAGTTATTTATTAAATATTATTCATTAACTAATCAATTAATTTAGAAATTTATGAACGACAATGCAGGAAAAACAATTTTGGCCTTATTTGCAGGTATAGCTGCAGGCGTAGCAATTGGGATTTTAATGGCGCCAGAGAAAGGTGATGAAACTAGAACTAAAATATCTGATGCTACTCAAAAATTCTCCAATGAAGTGAGAAATAAAGTAGCAGACGGTATAAGTAAGATTCGTGAAAAGAAAGATGAGTATGCTAGAGCAGCTTCAGATATGGCTGATGAAGTTTTATCATAGTTCTTTGAAATTTAGATAATATAGTGCAGGTGCTCGTAGTACCTGCATTATATTTTAAATCATAAATTAAATAAAAATGACAGAGGTAGCAAAAACTAATAATTCTAAACCATCTAAGGAGTTTGATTTTCTGGAGATTGGCTTGGATATTCTGATTCCATTCTTACTAGACAATGTCTTTTTTCGTGGAACAAAGGGTCGTATTATGAAACTTGCAGGATCTGTAGCGGCCCAACAGGCAATCAAATTTATGGCTACATCACCTGCAGTTGATAGTTTTCTAGATCGGTTGGAAAATTGGATTAAAGTAGATCCGATCGAAAAATCCAATATTGTTCAAGGATATCCTTCAGTTGAAGAAGCCATAGATCATAAGTACAAGAAAAAACGAACTAAATCTAAGCCCTCAGATTATAAAGATCCTGAGCGAGATATGTATATTTGAGTTTTGTAACTCGAATATACCACTATAGATGATACAACTTATAAAGAATAAAGTAACCATTACGGTTGCTTTATTTTTTTTAATTAGTACTGTTAATGCACAGTCTAAACCCTCTTTTTCTTGGGGAAATATCAATGCTGACTTCGATCAGATTGCTCCCGGCATGTTCTATAAAGTGATGTCTGTGCAAGAGAGTATCATAAAGCAGAATTTGAAATCTCCTTTTTACATTTATAATAAGGATATGATTTCAAATTTTAACCGTGTAGAGGTGGTATACTATAATAGTAAGAAAAATGGCACACTGTGGCGTCTCACGATGGATTCGTCTAAGTATACCATTCATCCTGAGAATTATAATTCACTGTTCAGCAATACCGGCGTTGGTGATGCATATACTTTTGATGTTACTACTTCTACAGGGGATCATTATAATATACGGCTGGAAGTGCCTGGAAGTGATATCACTTACTCTCCCCAGTTTTATCTACTAAGACAAGGTTTGAGCCAAAGGTTTCCTTATCAGCTCCTGACGCTGTATGACGGGCATAAAGTTCTTAAACTTGATACAACGCTTGCTCCAAGTAAGCGTTTATTAGAAGGTTACAAGTCTGTGCCCAATGTAGCAATACAACATATTATAGGATTCTCATCTACCCAGAATTTTATTAATGAGTCTGATTCTGTTATTGAAGTTATTAAAAACAGAATAAGAATTCA
>Ga0073900_10000517_pt1 | contig 25025 bp, 20 predicted proteins | sample KloWWTmetKNB5Kit_FD_66666 | JGI IMG/M metagenome (GOLD analysis project Ga0073900, IMG submission 66666) | Active sludge microbial communities from Klosterneuburg, Austria, studying microevolution and ecology of nitrifiers - Klosterneuburg... | ecosystem: Engineered > WWTP > Aerobic digester >...
TGATGCTAACGGGATCGACATTGAGGGTTTGCCCATTTTTGATCCGAGAAGTGATGCGATGGAGGATAAAAGAAACCAGTATGCAGAAATATTTTTTGCCAAAAGAGGAAGAAAAGGTTTTAATGCCTATGAAGCAAAAAAAATAATGAAGGACCGCAATTACTATGGTTGTATGATGGTGGAATGCGGTGATGCAGATGCCATGATCTCCGGCCTTTCCAAGAACTATCCTGATACCATCCGCCCGGCTATGCAAATAATCGGTACCGAGGAAGGTGTTAGCAAGATCGCAGGCATGTACATGATGCTGACCAAAAAAGGACCCCTTTTCCTGGCAGACACTACAGTCAACTTCAACCCCACGGCGGAAGAACTGGCTGAAATAACCCTTTTAGCAGCCAGGGAAGTACGTTATTTCAATATTGTTCCCCGTATCGCCATGCTGAGTTACTCCACTTTTGGCAGCAGTAATTCACCCGAAGCAAGATTAGTTGCTGAAGCTAGAAAAATTGTAAAAGCAAAAATGCCTTCCTTAATAGTTGATGGCGAGATGCAGGTAAATGTGGCGTTCAATAAAGAATTAATGAAAGAAAACTATCCATTCTGTGAGTTGGTGGATAAAGATGTAAACACATTAATTTTTCCTAACCTGGCAGCAGGCAATATAGCTTACAACCTGATGAAAGAACTGGAGACGGCGGATGCAGTGGGACCAATTCTGTTGGGATTGAAAAAACCGGTACATATTCTTCAACTGGGGAGCTCGGTTCGCAGCATCCTGAATATGGCTTTAATTGCTGTGGTAGATGCACAGATCAAAAGCAAAACCCCTACGGATGAAATAGTCAAACGTTCCCGTTGGTGGAAACGCTTTCGTAAGGAAAAACCGGCAGATGCAGGAGCTTACCGTTAAAGTAATACTTAATCGAAAAGCCAATAGCCCCGCTACTGGCTTTTCTCTTTTCATCCTGTATCTTAGCAACTCAAATGACCATTTTCAACGACATAGGCCGTTACCTTTTGATGATAAAAGGAATGTTTTCCAAACCGGAAAACGGTAAGATGTATTGGAAAGAGTTTATTCATCAATGTACTGAGATCGGTTTTGGTTCACTGGGCATTGTAGCCATCATCTCTGTATTCATTGGAGCCGTTTCTACAATCCAGACTGCCTACCAGTTGGTTAGCCCACTGATCCCCCCCTCTACCATTGCTCAAATTGTAAGGGATACCGTAATTCTTGAATTTGCGCCTACACTTGTATGTATTGTATTAGCAGGGGTAGCGGGTAGCCGGATTGCCAGTGAGTTGGGAAATATGCGGGTAAGTGAACAGATAGATGCACTCGAAATCATGGGCATAAATACCAAAGCCTATTTAATAATGCCTAAAATTGCTGCCGCCTTATTAATGATCCCTTTGCTGGTAGTAATCGCAATGGCATTGGGCATCTGGGGGGGAAGGCTTGCCGGAACCATGTCCGGAATTCTTTCCGGGAACATTTATGATAAAGGGCTCCTTGAATTCTTTGTACCCTATAATGTATTTTTTGCCCTTACCAAAGCTTATGTATTCTCCTTCATTATCTCCAGTATACCGGCTTTTTATGGTTATTATGTAAAAGGGGGTGCATTGGAGATTGGCAGGGCCAGTACAAAAGCTGTTGTGGTAAGTTGTATACTTATTTTGTTTGCGGATTATATTTTATCAGCATTACTCCTTTAACCGGTTGAATGATTGAAGTAAAAAACATAAAAAAGAGCTTTGACGGAAAAGTCGTCATCGAAGATGTAAGCACTGTGATGAAGGCCGGGCAGTGTAACCTAATTATTGGAACCAGTGGCAGCGGAAAGACAGTATTACAAAAATGCATCGTAGGGTTATTTGAACCAGACAGTGGTGAAGTTTTATACAGCGGGAATAATTTCACAGCGATGAAAGGGGAAGAAAAAACCGAGATCAGGAAAGAAATAGGCATGCTTTTCCAGGGATCTGCTCTTTTTGACAGCCTGAATGTGGAAGATAATATCATGTTCCCGCTAAACATGTTTACACATAATACACATAAACAAAAGCTCGATCGGGTAAATGAAGTGCTGAACCGGGTTAATCTCCCTGGCGTAAATAAAAAATTTCCGGCTGAATTAAGTGGCGGAATGAAAAAAAGAGTTGCCCTTGCCAGAGCAATTGTGCTTAATCCTAAATATCTTTTTTGTGATGAACCAAATTCAGGCCTGGATCCCCAAACATCGCTGGTAATTGACAAACTGATCAAAGAAATAACCATAGAGTTTAATATGACTACTGTGGTAAATACCCATGACATGAATAGTGTGATGGAAATAGGTGACTATATTTTATACATGTACCAGGGCCGGAAAGAATGGGAAGGCTCTAAAAAAGATATCATATTCAGCAAAAACCAGCTGCTAAACGAATTTATTTTCGCTTCCGAATTCCTGCAGGATGCCAAAGACATGCGGATGCTGGAAGAAACAGGTAAAATTCCCAACCACCGGAATATGGACCTTATGCTTGATAAGGACACAGCGCCATTGGCCCCTCCTGACCAGGGGGAATAATGCCTCTTTATTATAAAGCGTCAATACCTTACTTTTGCCCAACTTTTAAGAACATAATATGAGTATTCTTATCAATAAAGATTCTAAAATCCTCGTACAGGGTTTTACAGGTACTGAAGGTACTTTTCACGCTACACAAATGATTGAATACGGCACCAATGTTATTGGTGGCGTTACCCCTGGTAAAGGTGGCAGCACGCATTTGGAAAGGCCAGTCTTCAATACTGTAGCAGACTGCGTAAAGGAGACCAAAGCAGATGTTAGTATCATTTTTGTGCCTCCGGCTTTCGCTGCGGATGCAATCATGGAAGCCGCAGACGCAGGTATCAAACTCGTTGTCTGTATTACTGAAGGCATACCTGTACAGGACATGGTAAAAGTGAAAAATTACCTGCAGGGGAAAAATACAAGACTGGTAGGCCCTAACTGCCCCGGCGTTATAACAGCCGGAGAATGTAAAGTAGGCATCATGCCGGGATTCGTTTTCATTCCGGGCAGGATAGGTATTGTATCAAAATCAGGTACGCTTACGTATGAAGCTGCCGACCAGGTAGCCAAAGCAGGTTTGGGCATTTCTACTGCTGTTGGAATAGGTGGTGACCCGATCATTGGTACTACGACCAAAGAAGCTGTTGAATTATTTATGAATGATACCGATACAGATGCCATCGTTATGATTGGTGAAATTGGTGGCGGTATGGAAGCAGAAGCGGCAAACTGGATCAAATCAAATGGAAATAAAAAACCGGTTGTTGGCTTTATCGCCGGTCAAACAGCCCCTCCTGGTCGCCGTATGGGACATGCTGGTGCTATCGTTGGGGGAGCAGATGATACTGCTGCTGCTAAAATGAAAATCATGGCTGAATGCGGTATTCATGTGGTAAGCAGCCCGGCAGATATCGGAAAGAAAATGGCTGAAGTGTTGAAAAAATAATTGGTGAATAGAAAATAGATTAAAAAGCCCTCTGCATTATGCAGAGGGCTTTTTATTTGGAGAGAATTTCTTTCTCACCAATTACCATTCCTATAATCTTACTTGCTGTTACGGATAAAACGGGCCAGTTCATCTTTGCTGCTGCTGAATGTCAGCACTTCGTTAACCAGGTAATAATTTTTCTTATCAACTGTTTTTGAATAAGCATACCTGGCAATTTCCAGCCTGTTTTTTTCAAAAGTGAATAATAACATGAGCTCTTTAACCTGCTGCGTGGTGAAGTTATTCTTATCAATAATAAACCTTACAGAAATCAACCTGTTTGCTTCAAACCATTCCTTACGAAGTGATTCCTTTAATACTTCAAACTCACGGCCATTCATTACATTACCATAGCCATCATTCCAGCCACCATTGCCGTTATCATAATAATCGTCTTCATCCTGGTACCAGTCATCGTCCCGGTCAATACGTCGTTCATCAATCAGTACTTTGCCAAAACGGTTCACCGTAATGTCGAGATGGAAGCCTCTCTTCAAAAACACTGAGTTGCTGTAAACTACTACATCATTACGGCCAAAGGCAAGCCCCTTTCCTTTCTTCTCGCGGAAAATTTTTACCTGGTGATATCCTTCTGCAAGATAACTGAGTGTAATACTGTTATTTTTCATGGTAAATTTTCTGCCATCCACTTCAATTTTCATTTCTGCACTGGTAGCCAATGAAGAGATGCTGAGACGGCTGCCCTCAAAGGCCAGCAGGGAAAGTGAAAACAAGGAAGCAAAAAAGAGTGTAAAGATTTTTTTCATGATTGTAAATTTAATTGGTTATTGAAATTTGTTACAGCTGGATTATTTCCAAAGCCATGCCATCGTGCCAAAAATTGATTCAACGAAATGTTAAAGCAAAAAATAAGAAGAACGGTATTATGCGGAAATATGCAGGAATGCAGTCCGGTAAAGAGGTTGCTGCTGCTGTTTTTCAGTACCTACAAAGAATGAAATACTGAAAATATTTCATTTTTCCCTGCGGTACAGGCTCCAGGGAAACAAAAATTATGAATTATGATGAGTTAAAGCATCTTATACCCGCATCAGATTAATTACCTTGTACTAAATTTTTGAAGCATGAAAATGCAAACCGTAAGAACCTTTTTCCTAACCGTTAGCCTATTCAGTTTATTCGCTATGAACGCCGGAAGCCAGCAGCCCATAAAGAACTATGAGAAAGAGTGGAAGAAAGTGGAAGCCTTTAACAAAAAGGAACTTCCCAAGTCTGCTCTGGTCGAAGTGAAAAAAATATATGTACTGGCCAAAAAGGAAAAGCAGGATGCCCAGGTCATTAAATCACTGGTCTACATGACTGTTCTGCAATCAGAAAACCGGGAGGACAATGAAATCTTTTCTTTTGCAGAAGTAGAAAAAGAGATCAGCCTTAGCAAGGAACCTGTAACTGCTATTCTGAAAAGTATTTTAGCCGAAATGCACTGGAATTATTACCAGCAGCACCGCTGGCAGCTTTACGACAGAACTAAAACAGAAAAGTTCAATAAAACAGATATTGCCACATGGGATGCCGTAGATTTTCACAAAAAGATCGGCGAGCTGTACCTGCAATCCATAAAAGAAGAAAAATTATTACAGCAAACAAAACTGGAACCTTTTGATGCGATCATTATCAGGGGAAATATCCGCCATCTACGTCCCACCCTATACGATTTACTGGCCCACCGCGCCATCAGTTATTTTGAAAATGATGAAAGAGATATCAATAAGCCTGCTTATGCTTTTGAGATTGACCAGGCGAGTGCTTTTGATCCTGCTGCCGATTTTGTTAAAAGAAAATTCACAACCAAAGATTCTCTTTCCTTACAACATAAGGCACTGCTGATTTATCAAAAGCTGATCAACATTCACCTTGCCGATAAAAAGCCGGATGCACTAATTGATGCAGATATCAAGCGAATTGAATTTGTAAATACTAACTCGACACACCCGGATAAAGACAAGTTATATTTCAATGCCATTAATCATATAGCGCATCAATACGAAAATATGCCGGCTGCTTCGCAAGCCTGGTATTTACTGGCACAATATTATAATGAAAAAGCAGACAGCTATAAACCCAATGGTGATACTACCTACCGGTTTGACCGGATAAAAGCAAAAGAAATATGTGAAAGAGTACTTCAACAAACAGATTCTTCTGAAGGAAAGATCAATGCTTACAACCTGCTGAATGCCATTAATAGCAAGTCGCTGCAGTTCACCGTAGAAAAAGTAAATGTTCCGGGTCAATCTTTCCGGTCATTGGTTAACTACAAAAATATCAATACCCTTTACTTACGCATCATCAAAGCTGATGAAAAACTAAAGGAACTGCTGATGAACCAGTATGATGAAAAATACTGGCCTGCTATCATTAGCGCAACTCCTTTTAAACACTGGCAGCAGCAATTGCCAGCTACCAACGATCTGCAGGAACATAGCGTAGAAATAAAGATTGATGGACTTGCCACTGGCGAATATATACTGGTAGCTTCAGATAAAAAGGAGCTTGATGGCAATAAAACGATCATTGGTGCCCGGTTTTTTTATGTATCCGGTATCAGCTATGTGCATAACAGTAATGATTACTTTGTACTGAACCGTGATAATGGCCAGCCAATTGCCAAAGCGTTGGTGCAGGTATGGGAGCAGAAATATGATTATAAACAATCCAAATACATTAAAGAAAAAGGGAAAAGCTATACTACTGATGCCAACGGTTTCTTTATCCTCGATAAAGCGAAAAAAGAAAGTAATAATTATGGTAATTACTCTTACCTCATTGATATAAGACATGAAGCTGACAGGTTATTTATGAATGACCTGGCTTATTATTATTATTATAACAACCAACCGGTGGAAACCAAACCCGTTACCAGCGTTCACCTGTTCACTGACAGAGCTATTTACAGACCAGGGCAGACTGTTTACTTCAAGGGAATTGTTTTGAGCAGAAACCAAAAAGATAAGACCGGGAGTGTTAATGCTGATTATTCAACAACGGTTGTACTCCGGGATGCAAATTACAAAGATGCAGATACCCTCAACCTGAAAACAAATGAATTCGGCTCTTTCAATGGGAAATTCCAATTGCCACAAACCGGTATGAATGGCCAGTTCAGTATCTATACCAGGAAAGATGGTGGCAACGCTGGTTTTAAAGTAGAAGAATACAAACGACCTAAATTCTACGTGGAGTATGAAACGATTAAAGGCACTTACAAAGTGAATGATACTATTCTTGTGACCGGTATTGCAAAAGCTTATGCCGGTAACAATATTGATGGAGCTACAGTGAAATATAGGGTGGTACGAAATCCCCGGTTCATTTATCCATGGCTGTTCTGGCGTTGGTGGCGGCCACCCGGTGAGCCTATGGAAATTGCGCATGGGGAAGTAAAAACAGATAAGGATGGAAAATTTGCCGTAAAATTCACTGCCATACCTGACCTGAAAATTGAAAAGAAATTCGAACCGGTATTTGATTATACGGTGTATGCTGATGTAACCGACATCAACGGTGAAACAAGAAGCGGAGAGAAATCCGTCTCTGTAAGCTATAAATCACTGATCCTGCTAACCAGTATACCATCTACCCTGCCTGCAGATAGTCTAAAGACACTGTCTATCCGCACCCAGAATTTGAATGGTGAATATGAACCGGCAGTCGTGAAAGTTACTATTCATAAATTAGTAGAAGAAAAAAGGCTGATCCGTGACCGCTACTGGGAAAGACCAGACCAGTTTGTAATGACAAAAGACGAGTATATCCGAAACTTCCCTTATGATGAATATGATAATGAAAGTGATTATAAGAGTTGGGAGAAAGGAGAGAAAATTTTTGAGAAAACTGATTCAGTAAAAATGAATGGCGACTGGTCAGTAGTGAATGGAGAATACAGCCCCGGCTTTTATATAATAGAAATTGCCACAACGGATAAAAACGGGGAAGCAGTTAATGATCTGAAGTATATCGAACTGTTTGATGAAAAGAGTAAGCAGCTAAACAGACCGGATTACCTGTGGACCGGTGTCAAGAAAACAACTGCAGAACCAGGCGAAACAGCCAAAGTAGAACTGGGAACAACTGCAGATAATTTATTTGTAGTACAGCAGCTGGACAATCAAACCGGCATCCAGGATCCATCAGTTCACAAATATTCCTTTCTTAAACTTCACCAGGAGAAAAAAACCTTCTCGTTCCCGGTTACTGAAGCCGATCGGGGTGGCTATGGCGCAGGCTGGATGTTCATCAAACACAATCGCTTTTACCAGCTGAACCAGCTGATTAATGTACCCTGGACTAACAAAGACCTTGGTATTGAGTATACCACTTATCGTGATAAAACATTGCCCGGCAGTGAAGAAAAATGGACACTAAAAATTAGCGGTTATAAAAATGAAAAAGTAGCTGCAGAACTACTGGCCAGTATGTATGATGCATCACTTGACCAGTTTTATCCCCATGGATGGAGCAGGCCTTATATCTGGTATAATAACTATAAAATGAGCAGCTGGAACAGTACTCAAAATTTTATTAAAAGCGAATCTGTTTCAAGATACTTAGCAATGCAGGAACAGAAATCCCTGGATAAACGATACGACTATCTACTTTCCAATGAAAGAGGAGGCGTTTTTTCTGATCAACGAATAACTTTAAGAGGAATCAACTCCGTATCTGCTGAAACGATGACACAAGCAAAAGAAGTTGCAAATATCCAACCGGCATTAACAGGCAAAGTTTCAGGATTAGAGGTCAGGCTTGATTCGATTGTTCGATTTGATGAACAAACACAGGGTAATGATGTCAAAATCCGTAAAAACTTTAACGAAACAGCCTTTTTTTTCCCTGACCTGAAAACTGACAGTACTGGCATGATTGAATTTTCTTTCACTATGCCGGAAGCACTGACAAGGTGGAAATTCATGGCGCTGGCGCATACTAAAGAAGCAGCTTTTGGCAGTAGTACCAAAGAAATTGTTACACAAAAAGAACTGATGGTACAGCCGAATGCACCGAGGTTCTTAAGGGAAGGTGATAAAATGGAATTCAGTTCCAAGATCGTCAACCTTTCTGATAAAGAATTGACAGGAACGGCTGAACTGCAGTTGTTTGATGCCACTACCAATCAATCCGTAGATGGCTGGTTCCGGAATTCTTTCCCTAATCAGTATTTCACCGTGGCCGCAGGACAAAGTGAAGCGGTGAAATTCCCGATAGAAGTACCTTATCTCTTTAACAAAGCACTGGTTTGGAGAATCGTTGCCAAAGCCGGCAATTATAGTGATGGCGAAGAAAATGCCATGCCTGTTCTTACTAACAGGATGCTCGTTACTGAAACAATGCCATTACCAATGCGTGGCAGCGGAACAAAGGACTTCTCTTTTGAAAAACTACTGAACAGCGGCAGCAGTGAATCATTGCAACACTATGCATTAACAGTTGAATACACTTCCAACCCTGCCTGGTATGCCGTGCAGGCCCTGCCCTACCTGATGGAATACCCGTATGACTGTGCGGAGCAAACATGGAACCGTTATTATGCCAATTCATTGGCCGGCTATATTGCTAATTCATCACCAAAGATCAAACAGGTTTTTGAACAATGGAATATAAAAGATACAGCCGCCCTGATGAGTAACCTGCAAAAGAACCAGGAACTAAAAGCTGCGTTACTGGAAGAAACACCATGGGTCCTGCAGGCAAAAAATGAAACAGAACAAAAAAAGAATATTGCCCTGCTGTTTGATATGGTGAAAATGAGTGAGCAACTTAACAGTTCCTATGAAAAACTGAAACAAATGCAAAGCAGCAATGGCGGCTTTGTTTGGTTCACCGGCGGACCGGATGATCGTTACATTACACAATACATTGTTACCGGTATTGGTCACCTTAAAAAACTAAAAGGCATTGCTGCCGGGCAGGAAGCCAAACTGAATGCCATCCTGTCAACAGCGATTCCCTACCTGGATAAAAAACTAAAAGAAGACTATGATAATCTTATTAAAAACAAAACTGACCTGAAGAAATATTCACCGGGACATAGCAGTATTCAGTACCTGTACATGAGAAGTTTCTTTCCTGAATATGAGATTGCAAAAGCTTCACAAACAGCTTATACGTATTTCCGAAGCCGGATGCAGCAAACATGGGTGGGTCAAAGCAAGTACATGCAGGGAATGGCAGCGCTGGCCCTGCACAGAACCGGTGATGTAAAAACTCCGTCAGCTATTTTAAAATCACTGAAAGAAACCTCTATAACAAATGAAGAACTGGGTATGTACTGGAAAAATCAACGTTATGGCTGGTTCTGGTATGAAATGCCAATTGAAACACATGCATTACTGATAGAAACTTTCCAGGAAGTAGCGAAAGATTCAAAAACAGTAGATGACCTGAAAACATGGTTATTAAAGAATAAACAAACCAATAACTGGAAAACTACCAAAGCCACAGCAGAAGCCTGTTATGCATTATTATTACAGGGAACTAACTGGCTGGCAACAGAACCTGTCGTGACTATCAATCTCGATAACATGGTTATCCGTTCCAACAATAACAAAGATGAAGCCGGCACCGGTTACTTTAAGAAAACGATTGAAGGAAATAAAGTACAACCGGTGATGGGTAAAATAACTGTTAAGGTAGAGGAAACTCAGTCCCTGCCGGCAGGGGATTGGGGGGCCTCCTGGGGCGGTATCTACTGGCAGTATTTTGAAGACCTTGATAAAATAACTACTGCCACCACTCCATTGAAATTATCGAAGAAATTATTTGTGGAAACCAATACTGACCGGGGACCAGTAATCACTCCGGTAAATGATGGCGATGCTATTAAAGTTGGAGATAAAATAAAAGTAAGGGTAGAACTCCGGGTGGACAGGGATATGGAATATGTGCATATGAAAGACATGCGGGCCTCAGCACTGGAGCCAGTAAATGTATTGAGTACTTACAAATGGCAGGGAGGATTGGGTTATTACGAGAGTACCAAAGATGCCAGTACCAATTTCTTCTTCAGTTACCTGCGGAAAGGAACTTATGTCTTTGAATATACCTTATTCGCTACTCATGCCGGTAATTTCAGTAACGGTATCACAACTATTCAGTGTATGTATGCGCCGGAATTCTCCTCTCATTCAGAAGGAGTCAGGATTACTGTTGAATAATATAAACAGCCTTGTCAATTGGCAAGGCTGTTCACTAAAATGAATAATCAACTTTGCAGTCAGAATGATAACCCTTATAATAGCAAGACATGGCGAAACGATCGAGAATGGGTTGAATATTTGCCAGGGACAAACGCATGGTATTTTATCTGAAACTGGAATCCGGCAGAATGAAAAATTGGGTGCACAGTTAACAAAATACCAATTTCAAACAATTTATTCCAGTCCGCTTAACCGGGCCTTTCAAACAGCTAAATCCATTCAACAACATACTCCGCACTCTTTGCTCATTACAGATGACCGGTTAATGGAAAGACAGCTCGGCATTTTACAAGGGGAGAAATACCCCTCCCCTTACCTCGAATCTGATTTGTACGAAGGAATGGAAACTGTGGAATCAATGGCAGAAAGAATGAACAATTTTTTATCACATATAAAACAAAAACACCCGGGTGAAACTATTGTCATAGTAAGCCACGGATACATAATAAAAGTATTGCTCTCTCTTATAAACAATTTACCAGTCCGGGATTTTTACAAAGTAAAACTGATGAGTAACTCCGGTTTTATAGAAGTAACCCTTGAATAAATATCCGGCAAGTGTCAATTACTAATTCTTTTACTTTTACGCCATGAATGTTGACTTCTTAATTGTTGGCCAGGGCATTTCCGGAACATGGTTATCCTATTTTCTGCAAAAAGAAAACAAATCATTTCTTGTCATTGACAATAACGACAAGAAAGCACCATCCCGGCTAGCTGCCGGTATTATCAATCCTGTAACCGGCCGCCGTCATGTAGAAGTATGGATGGCAGAAGAAATACTTCCCTTCGCCCTGGAAGCATATACCCGGATCGGGAATGAACTTACTATTACGGCCATCTCTCAAAAGAATATTATTGATTTCTTTCCCAGCCCGCAGATGCGGCAAAGTTTTTTTCAGCGTATTGCAGAAAAGGGAGAGTATGTAGCGGACTACCGGGAGCAAGATCATTTCAATAAGTTTTTTAACTATGATTTTGGATGTGGTATAATAAACCCTGTTTACACTGCCCACCTTGAAACAATCATACCAGCCTGGCAGCAACGATTAAAAAAAACTAATAATCTGCTGGAAGAAGCATTCGATATCAATAAACTTTCGGTTGCACCAAGTAAGATCCAATACGATACTATTACGGCGTCAGCAATTATTTTTTGTGATGGCACCGGAAGTAATAATAATCCCTACTTCAAACTTCTTCCTTTTGCTCCCAATAAAGGAGAGGTTTTGATTGCTGAAATTCCAGGGCTGCCGGATGAGCATATTTATAAAAGGGGAATGATACTGGCACCGCTTGTTACTCCCGGCCGTTGGTGGGTAGGATCAAATTATCAGTGGGAATTTGACAATGACAAGCCCGGCAAAGAATTCAGGGAAAAAACGGAGCAGCTTTTAAAAGATTGGCTGAAGATACCTTTTACAATAACAGAACATCTTTGCGGCATCAGGCCAGCTACGCTGGAAAGAAGGCCCTTTGTCGGCTTTCATCCTCTTTATAGAAATATTGGCATCCTGAACGGGATGGGAACCAAAGGCTCCTCCTTAGCTCCTTTCTTTGCCAGGCAACTCACCAATAATATCCTGAGAGATGAAGCCATACACCCGGAAGCTGATATTAAACGTTTCAGCCGGATACTTTCCCGCAACATTTCTTAACTTCCTTTACAAAATTAACTGACTGATGAACCAACCCAACGAAGACCAGTACATCATACCGTCCCGCTATCGCCGGATGGAAAATATGCATATTGCTTTCTGGCTGGTAAAAGATATCAGCTGGTGCCTGATATGGAAAGTGCTGGGAATTATAATGATTGTCCCTACCCTAACAGTGGCTATCCTGATAGCCTGGAGAACCCGTAAGCTCGCCTCTGAGTTAGCTCATAACCTGGCTGTGGCCTTTTGGATCAGTGCCAATTCATTCTGGATGATCAGTGAATTCCTGGGGTTTGATGAAAAAGAATTCTGGGGTGGAATTACGGGTAAACAACTTTCACTCATTCCCTTTTTTATCGGGGCTTTCATATTGCTCTATTACTATTCAGTACAACGCCCCAGGGAAATAAAACTTCAGAAAACGACAACGATGTAGCACACAGTACCGGCTTTGCTCACGGGGCTTTTGCCTTATCTTTGCGCCTCAGAAAAAAGAACAAAAAATGTACAGAACTCACACCTGTGGCGAATTAAGGATCGGGAATAATGGCAAAGAAGTTACACTGGCCGGATGGGTACAAACCATTAGAAAATTTGGTGCTATCACCTTTGTTGACCTACGTGACCGTTATGGTATCACCCAATTATTATTTGGCGAAGAACTGAACAATCAACTGGAAGTAAATCCGCTGGGCCGGGAATTTGTAATACAGGCAACCGGCATGGTGAATGAAAGAAGCAATAAAAATCTTAATATCCCGACAGGTGAAATTGAAATAGTGGTTTCTACTTTTAAAGTGTTGAATAGATCTGCCGTACCCCCATTCACTATACAGGATGACACCGATGGCGGTGATGACCTGCGGATGAAATACCGTTTCCTTGATCTGCGCCGCAACGCTGTGAAAAGGAATCTTGAACTGCGTTATGCTGTAAACCGTGCTGCCAGGAATTACCTGCACCAGCATAATTTCATGGATATAGAAACCCCTTTCCTTATCAAATCAACACCGGAAGGTGCAAGGGATTTTGTGGTTCCTTCAAGAATGAACCCCGGACAGTTTTATGCATTGCCGCAATCGCCACAAACATTCAAACAATTATTAATGGTAAGCGGGTACGATCGTTACTATCAGATAGTAAAATGCTTTCGTGACGAAGACTTAAGGGCAGATCGTCAACCGGAATTTACCCAGATAGACTGTGAGATGGCATTTGTGGAACAGGAAGATATTTTAAACATGTTTGAAGGTATGATCAAATCCATTTTTAAGGAAGTAAAGGGAATTGATTATACGGAGACAGTACAACGCATGACATGGGAAGATGCCATGTGGAATTATGGTAATGATAAACCAGACATCCGGTTTGACATGAAAGTGCTGAACCTGAAAAAACCTGCTACAGTTTATACCGAGAAACAAGATAACTCAACCTTGATAAGCGGAAAAGACTTCAAATTATTTGACGAAGCTGAAACTGTATTGGCCATTGCTGTACCCGGTTGCAGTGAATACAGCCGCAAACAAACGGACGAACTGACCGAATGGGTTAAACGTCCGCAGATAGGAATGAAAGGCCTGGTGTTTATTAAAGTAAATACGGACGGTACTTACAAAAGCAGTGTTGATAAATTTTACAGCGAAGAAAATTTGAAAGCCATAGCAGAAGCGGCTAATGCAAAAGCAGGTGATTTGATTTTAATGCTGGCAGGCGCAGAAGAAAGAACAAGAAAAGCTATCAGCGACCTGAGGATGGAAATGGCCAACCGTTTGGGATTAAGAAAAGATACTGAATTCAAATTGCTTTGGGTGCTCGACTTCCCGTTATTTGAATACGATGAAGAAGGTAACCGCTGGGTAGCCCGTCATCATCCGTTCACTTCACCCAAACCATCACAGATTGAAACAATGATCAATAACAACCCTGTTATTGAGAATGCTGCTGAATACCTGAAACACCCCTATGCTAATATCAAAGCCAATGCTTATGATATGGTACTGAACGGCAATGAAATTGGCGGTGGCTCTATCCGTATTTTCCAAAGAGAATTGCAGGAAAAAATGTTTGCGGCATTGGGCATGGATGCAGCCGAGCAGCAACATAAATTTGGTTTCCTACTCGGCGCTTTTGAATACGGTGCCCCACCACATGGTGGTATTGCCTTTGGTTTCGACAGGCTATGTGCCATTTTAGGAGGGAGTGAAAGCATCCGTGACTTTATTGCGTTTCCGAAAAATAATGCCGGAAGAGATGTGATGCTGGATGCACCTGCTACTATTGATGAGAAGCAGTTTGAGGAGTTGCAGATAAAGTTGAATTTAAAAAATTAAGAAACAAGCAGTTGCTTTAAACGGGCTGATACTTTATCTGCATTCGGCAGCATCGCCTGCTCCAATCCCATATTCATTGGTACAGCAGGCAGGTTTAATGCACCTAATACCTCCACAGGTGCATCCAATGATTGAAAACAGTTTTTGGAAATTCTTCCGGCCAGGGCTTCGGCAAAAGAATTATTCTGTTGCTCTTCGGTTACTACTAAACATTTGCCGTGCAATTTTACCCGTTCGAAAACAAGTGCTTCATCAAGTGGATATAATGTCCGCAGGTCAACTACTTCAATTTGCTGGCTAAAATTCTTTGTAGCCGCTTTGGCCCAGTATACCCCCATCCCATAAGTGATCACCACACAGCTTTCCCCATTCTCAATTGCTTTGGCAGAAGCCTGTGTTACAATATTTGCCTTACCAAATGGCAGGATATAATCTTTCGACGGCTCTGTTGTTTTGGCGTCTTCTGTACCGGGCACTTTACTCCAGTACAATCCTTTATGTTCCAGCATCACTACCGGGTTAGGATCATAATAGGCCGCTTTCATTAATCCCTTCATATCGGCCGCATTCGAAGGATAGGCCACTTTTATTCCTTTGATGGAAAGTAATGTTGTTTCTACACTGCCACTGTGATAAGGACCACCACCACCATAAGCGCCAATAGGCACCCGCAATATCATGGACACGGGAAATTTACCGCAGGTAAGGTAACAACTCTTCGAAACCTCTGTCACCAATTGATTAAAACCCGGATAAATATAATCCGCAAATTGAACTTCTACAATTGGCCGCAGACCAACAGCACTCATACCAACCGTGGAACCTACTACATAAGCCTCCTGGATAGCTGTATTAAAAACACGATGTTCGCCAAACATATCCCCTAGTGTGGCTGCTTCACGGAATACACCACCCAATCTTTTTCCTACGTCCTGTCCATACAGGACAGCTTCCGGATGTTGCTCCATTATTTCCCTGATTGCAAATAATGCTGCATCCACCATTATAACTTTATCTGCCCCTGCAGGACTCCTCTCTCCTTTCTCTTCTGTAATGGGTGTTGCAACAAAAATATGATCTTCCACTGTTGCTGGATCAGGGTCAGGAGAAGCAACTGCTTTTGCAAAATCACCAGCAACCAATTCAGCCGCTTCTTTTTCTATATGCAGCAATTCATTTTCCAGTACACCTTTCTCAACTAATTTTTTCCGAAGTTTTGAATTAGGATCATGTTCCTGGTGCCTGGCCCAGTCTTCATCAGTTCTGTAAAACTCTCTTCTTACACCGCTTGTATGATGACCAAGCAACGGAACCTGTGCATGTACGAGATAAGGTTTTCTTTCCCGGCGTACAAAATCCACTACCTCTTTCATTACAGAATAAGATGCTTCGAAATCACTTCCATCCACCTGTACCCGGTTCATTCCTTTGAAACCGGCAGCAAACTCAAAAGCATTCATAGACCTTGCTTCCTGTGCCGTTACACTAATACCCCAGTTATTATCCTGTACCAGATAAATAACCGGTAATTGTTTTAATACTGCAAACTGAAAAGCTTCACTTACTTCCCCTTCGGTTACACTTGCATCACCTAATGAACATAAAGTAACCGGCAAAACACCGTTTATTCCTTTTTTAAGTAGTGAAACATTATACCTTTCCAGGTACTGAATACCCTGTGCAATGCCTGTAGTGGGTATAACCTGCATACCCGTAGCACTGCTTTGGTGTATCATTGTTGGTTTATCATTCCCCCGGTAATTGGGATGAGAATAGTACTCACGGCCCCCGGTAAAAATATCATCGCCTTTGGCTAATAATTGCAGCATTTGATGGTAAGGAGTAAATCCTAATCCAAGTATCATACTTTCATCACGATAATACGGACTTACAAAATCCTGTGGTTGCAATTGAAAAGCAGCAGCCAGCTGTATAGCTTCATGCCCTCTTGAAGTAGAATGAACATATTTACAAACAGAGCGGTTAGCTTCATATGTTTCAGCCATCGCTTTTACCTGGCTCATAAAACCATAGGCCCGTAGTAATATATTGGTATCAATCATGTAGAGCAATCATTGCAGGGAGCAAAAATAAGGGAAAGCCCTGCCCCGTAAAAGAAAAGCCACCCGCTTTTAAACGAATGGCCTTCCTGTTGCAGTTGGTCTTGGCTTACAGTATAGGAAAAATTTTTGTCCGTCAATTCTTATTTTACTTCCAGCGTAAACATGCTGTCGTCTTCAATGAATCCTTCCAATTCGTCTCCCACAACTACTTCACCCACTCCCGCCGGTGTACCTGTAAAAATCACATCACCAATATTCACTGAAAAGTAATTTGAAATATAAGATACGATCTGGTCAAAGCTATGTATCATGTTCACTGAATTTCCCTGTTGTACCAGTTCTTTGTTCTTGTAGAGGCAGAAATTAATATCTTTTTTATTCTTGATATTGGCAAAAGGAACCCATTTACCGATCACCGCTGAATTGTCCCAGGCCTTAGCCTTTTCCCAGGGCAATCCTTTTTCTTTCAGTTCATTCTGAATATCACGGGCCGTAAAGTCAATACCGGCTGTAATCGCATCATAATATTTACTGGCAAATTTTTCCTGGATATACTTACCGTTTTTGCAGATACGCAAAACAAGTTCACATTCGTAATGTAACTCGTTGGTGAATTCGGGATAATAAAACGGGGTATGCGGCTGCAGCAAGGCACTTTTTGGCTTCATAAATATGACCGGTTCATCGGGCACTTCATTACCAAGTTCTTGGGCATGCGCTACATAGTTACGTCCAACACAGAAAATTTTCATAACAGGAAGTCATATTTTAATTAAATACATCGGATACAAAACTCATAGGGCTGTTATCCCATATATTCAGTGGTAATCAATATGTTTATTGGATTTTCCCGGTATTCATTTTAATCAGAGACCTCCGGGATAGAGGGTCAGGGATGCTAAAGTAAGTAATCCATCTGATTTCTCATAGCGAAAATTCTTTATTATTTACCTGGTTCATGGCGGTGGCAATACCCTGTGCAGCAAAGACTTCAATTACTTCGACTGCCTGTTGTATTTTTAGTTTCACCAATGGTTCTTCTTGCTTTTTCCATTTTCCCAGTACAAAATCTGACTGGTGACCTTTTGGGTAATCACTGCCAATTCCAAACCGCAGTTTGGGATAATCCCTGGTGCCCAGGACTTCCTGCAGACTTTTCAGTCCATTATGTCCGGCATCACTCCCGCCAGGTTTTACCCGGATTTTGCTTAATGGAAGTGCCAGGTCATCAACAACTACCAATGTATTCTCCAGCAACACTTTCTCTTTATCCATCCAGTATTTCACAGCTTTCCCGCTCAGGTTCATATAGGTTGTGGGACAAACACAAATAAATGTCTTCCCTTTCCATTTAATATCTGCAACATAGGCCAATCGGTCAACCCGGAAGCTTCCCCCATGCTTTTGTACAAACGCATTCACAACATCAAAACCGATATTATGCCTTGTATGCGCATATTCGTCACCAATATTTCCGAGGCCAACAATAAGAAATTTCATACACAATTTACTTAAGTCAAATATCGGGTATAGACAATAAAAAACCCGCATCAATTGATACGGGTCTATGATTAGTTTTAAAAAACTTATTTTTTGGCAGCAGCGGCCGGAGCAGCAGCAGCAGGTGCAGCACCTGCAGCCGGGGCAGCAGTTGCTTCCTCTTGTTTCAATTGTCTTGTCAACACAACTGAAGCGATGGGAATACGGGGGGAGTTAAGTATCTCATAATGCTCTTCCTTTACATCCTCAACCCTGATATTTCCATTCAATTCCAGATTATCGATGGATACTTCAATTTGTGCTTTCAGGTATTTGGGATAGGTCTTTATCTTCAGAGACTTCATCTTGGTAACCAGCTTACCGCCATCTTTTACACCTTTTGAAACACCAACAAATTTCAACGGAATATCAGCGATCACTTTCTTATCCTCTACCAGTTCCAGCAAATCAACGTGGATCAGTTTATCATCCACTTTGTCAAACTGCAGGTCTTTCATGATAGTCCTGTACGTTTTGCCATCCAATTTAACTTCTGCGATCTGGAAACTTGGTGTGTACACTAATTTTTTGAAAGCTGCAGCAGGAGCATGGAAATTGACCTCCTGAGAGCCGCCATAAATTACACCAGGCACCAGTTCCTGAGAGCGGAGTTGTCGGGTGGCGCCTTTGCCGAATCCGGTCCTCAGTTGTCCTTCGATTGTAATTGTTTTCATTTCTTATTTTTTATTGATTTAAAATGGTCTGATGCAGTTGCCTTGCGGCGCTGCATTTTATCTTGTTTAATTATTTACTTGTCCCGTCGCTGCGAATGAATAAAAAGGCTTGTTATACTCTTATTTTCATATGCATTCCTGATAGCTACCGCAAAAAGTTCAGCCACACTGAGCACTTTTATTTTCTGACTCTCCTTTTTAACCGGTATCGTATCACACACTATCAACTCCTCCAGCACACTATTCTCAATATTTTCGTAGGCTTTTCCACTCAACACCGGGTGGGTTATTAAAGCCCTTACTGTTCTTGCCCCCTTTTCCTTTAAAAGACCTGCACTTTTTGCCAGTGTACCGCCAGTATCACAGATATCATCAATAATTACCACGTCCCTGTCAGTCACATCTCCTATAACCACCATGCTGGCTATCTCATTGGCCCTTTTGCGGTGCTTATCACAAATCACCATTTCGGCATTGAAATAACTGGCAATTTCCCTGATACGATTGGTAGCTCCCACATCAGGGGCCGCAAAGGTAAGGTTTTCCAGCTTCAAATTCTCTATGTAAGGGATAAAAACAGCATGGCTATCAAGGTGGTCCACGGGTATATCAAAATAGCCCTGGATCTGGGGTGCATGCAAATCCATAGTGATCACCCTGTCAGCTCCGGCAGCTACTAACATATTGGCTACCAGCTTACTACCGATGGCTACCCGTGGGCGGTCTTTCCGGTCTTGCCGGGCATAACCATAATAAGGTATCACAGCGATAACCTTGTAGGCGGATGCCCTTCGGGCTGCATCGATCATCAGCAGCAATTCCATCAGGTTTTCTGCAGGTGAAAAAGTGCTTTGAACAAGGAAAACATAGTCTCCTCTCACACTTTCCAGGAAAATTGGGCTTATTTCTCCATCACTGAATTTCTGAATGTTGACTTTACCCAGCTTGGTTCCATATCGTTTACAAATTTGTTCGGCCAGCTTCTGTGAGCCTGTTCCGGAGAAGATTTTAGCGTATTGCATGGTGGGATTATATGCGGCGAAGATATTACTCTCACCGCAATCACCGCAAGCTGGTCAAAAAAATATTGTCCCAGGAAAGGATTACCGATGCAAGGCGACTGTACTGGCTGCAACAACAGTACTTCCGGGCATTTGCTTCTGGCTTTTTTCCACGTCACCTATCTTTTCAGAAGAGGAATTAAACGTATAAAAAAGGGATGAACAGATAAAAATTGATAGCATTAATGCCACCACATAAACAACAACAAAGAAAAGGATAGGATGCAGAGATCCCATGGGGGTAAAGGTCCTGGTTTTCATACGCATTAGATTTTAAAGTTTTTCAAATAGGTCGGATTTTTTAACAGCTTTTTATCAGTACCGCTAAATGGTATTGACAGGATTAAAATTATTGGCTAATCTTGTTTCATGCAAGAGCACAAGTACTCAATTAAGCAATGGTCAAAAGACGATAGGCCAAGAGAAAAATTACTATACTCAGGTGCAGAAAACCTCAGCAATTCTGAATTACTGGCGATCCTGATCCACAATGGTACTAAGCAAAAATCGGCTGTTGATGTGGCAAAAGAGGTACTGAAACTGGGAAAAGATAACCTTGTAGAATTAGGTAAGCTCTCTGTTAAAGAGCTGATGAAAATAAAAGGAATTGGCGAAGCCAAAGCTATCAGCATTGCCGCTGCACTCGAATTGGGAAGAAGAAGACAGGCTGCAGCCTCCCTTGAAAAAACAATGGTAAAGACCAGCAGCGATATTGCCAGTTACCTGCAAACAAAACTTAAAGATTTCCGCCATGAGGTTTTTGCTGTACTCTACCTGAACAGGGCCAATAAGATCAACCATTTTGAGATTATAAGCGAAGGTGGCATTACCGGAACGGTGGCCGATCCACGAATCATCCTGAGAAAAGCACTGGAAGAAGACGCTGTGAACCTTATACTCTGCCACAATCACCCCTCAGGCAGCCTGAAACCGAGCCGGGCAGATGAACAATTGACTACCAAAATAAAAGAAGCTGCCCGTTTCCTCGACATTACGGTTTTAGACCACATTATTGTTAGTGATGATGGCTATTACAGTTTTGCTGATGAAGGACTTATTTAGTTTAGTGTTACAAGTTCAGGGTTTCAAAAGTTTATAAGAATTAATAGCCGGACAAAAATGATTTTCCCGATTACTTGTAACCCCAAATGGCGAACTACAGATTATAAGCATATTATGCCTGCGCCGTTGGCCCTCCAAAATTTAATGGCAATTGTATTTCTTCCAGGTCTTTAATAAGGCCATTTACAGATTCATATTTATCAATATTCTCTGTCAGGGCTTTCATAAAGCGTTTGGCATGTTGAGGAGTCAGGATAATCCTCGATTTTACTTTGCTTTTTGGTGTACCGGGCATTACATTCACAAAGTCAATAACAAACTCTGCATGAGAGTGAGTGATTATAGCCAGATTGGCGTAAGAACCTTCTGCTACTTCTTCTGATATTTCAATATTAAGCTGGTTCGGTATATTCTGCTGATCATTCATGTATAATAATTAATTATTGAGGAAATCAAATGCTTTTTTCAAAGCATCATCGGGATTTACGGCGAAAGCATCATTAGTTAATACAGAGGAAATATCTTTTACACTTTTAAACTCCTTAATAATACTACTAACATTCGGTTTTAATTTCTTTACCCCCTTACCTTCTGTATCGGTGTAAAAATAATCAAATAAAAGATCGAACTGCCTGAGTTCTGATTGTACATAGTTAGTGGAAACATAACCGAGATCTGATTTGTATCGTTTAAACAGGCTGTATCTTTTACCTGCAAACAATTCCATGTAATACGACTTATCAGTGGCACCAAGATGGTTTCCGTAAACAAACTTAAGTGGGTTCAAAATCCCCAGGCTCTGATTCTCATTGATCATAAAAGAATCAACAGAACCCGGTTCTTTTATCAATGGCTTATCAGGGTTGGAGGCGGAATAAAACTCCACTTCCTGGTTATAAGTGTTATAGCTGAGAAAAATATTGTAAGCTTTTGCTTCCGGAGAGAACAAGTTGCCTTTTTGTCTTTCGCCAAATAAATAGGAGGTACCAATCACTTTAAAGGTTCCAACCAGTTTATACACCCCATCAGCGGTTTGTTCTCTTATTAACCTGTTATGGTTCATGGCCGGATCTACCCAGCCGACCGTTGGAGTAAAACCAGCTTGACCAAATGAACTGATGGCCGAAAAACAAAATACCAACCCGGCAATTACAAATTTTACATGTTTACTCATTCTTCCTGATTTTAAAGTTCTTAAATCTTAGTTTTCCAGCATTAATTATTCAGCGAGGTAAAGGCATTTATCAAACCCTGCTCGGGATTAGACGTAAAGGATTCATTATTTACTGCTGAGGAAAGATCTTTTATTGATTTAAATTCTTTGATCACATTACCTGCATTGGGTTTTATTTTTTTAACGCCTTTGCCGGCAGCATCGGTGTAATAGTATTCATAATGCAGATCAAACTGGCGCAACTCCGGCTGGGCCAGGTTATTAGAGACATAATCGAGTCCGGATTTGTAACGTTTATACAAACTGAATTTTATTCCCCGATAGATCTCCATGTAATAGTACTGATCTTTTGCTCCCAGGGTTGAGCCATATACAAACTTTAGTGGTATTCTGATACCAAGGCTTGCATTCTCCTGTATCGTAAATGAATCAAGAGTTCCCGGCTCCCTCACCAATGGTTTATCCGGGTTGGAAGTGGAATAAAACTCCACTTCCTGGTTGTAAGTGTTATAGCTGAGATAAACATTATAAGCCTTTACTTCTTTGGCAAACATGTCACCCTTGTGATGCTCTCCAAACAAGAACTGGGTACCTATTACTTTATACGTACCGATTAATTTATATGTGCCATCCCCGCCGTTTTGCTGCTGAATTAATTTGTTGTGGTTAAGCGCCGGATCTGTCCAGCCTCTGCTGTCTGGAGCCAAACCACCAAATTTAGTAGGACTTCCGGATAATGAGCCTGAATTGGCAGATAATGCAACCGGATGTTGTAATTGCTGGGCAGCAGCTATATCAACAGACAATATTGCTGTTAAAGCAATGCTGATCCTGCAAAAAATGTGATGCATAACTATAAAATTTAATTAGGCAATAAAAGTACTAAAAACTTACAGTTGACCCCGCCAGATAAAAAAAGGGATTGTTAATTAAACAATCCCTTTTAAAATATCAAAAGCATTTATTATCTCGGACCTATATATTCCAGGTCATCAAAGAAAGCACGGAGAGGATTTCCATTGTAATTCCAGTCTACCGTAATATCTCTTGTGGCCGGATCCCACTTGCTTTGCCTGCTTCCTGCACCAGTAAATAAGGTAATGGGAGGACCAGCCGGATCACTGCCATATACATTGGTAACGAGGTTTGTTGTAAGATTAAATACAACCACAGGTGCAACTGTTGATCCGTACCAGCTTAATGCATTGTTAGGTCCTACACCAATAGGGTGACCCACTCCACCAACCTCTGGCCAGTAAAAGAACACTGCATCAGGTCCAGCTGTTACCATATGCATATCTGTTTCATACGGGAAAGTATATGGTGTACGGTTATGATAACCTCTCAGTACATACCTGCCATCATACTTATTCTTAATAGTGAATTCGATGAACAAATTTTTCAGGTTGTCAGCAATTACATAATTACCTGAAACAGCTGTAATTCTCAAACCAACACCATATGCAAGGTTTGGATTCAGCGTAAGTGTACTGGGTACTGTTAAAGGAACCTGTACATTACGTTGACCAGCCGGAATAGTAAGTGTTAAAGGTACACTATACAAGGAAGGATTCAACACCTGTACATTGGTACCATTGGCTGTATTATAAGCACTGATGATCTCAGCACTTTTAATTTCCAGTGTAATAGTAATATCAGAAGGAGCAGGATTACCTGCATTCAGGTTCACATATACCATATCATTAACTACCTGGGTGCTGCCGGAAACATCCAATCCAAAAGGATTCTTTGCTTTGGCTCCCAAAGGGAAACCAACACCAGGAGGTTGTGTATCCGGATCATTGATCCCGTACTCGTAGTTATCAAAGCCCTTGTCTTTTAAACAGCCCGTAAAAGTCATTGCCAGGAGGGCCACAAAAAGGACTGAAGCTAAACTTGTTTTTTTCATATTTTTCAATTTAGAGGTGTGCAAAATTAATTGATATCCCAGAAAATTTTGGTGTACCTGTCAATACTTCCTTCAGCAGCCACATTTGCAGAATTGTAATTGTATTCTGCCTGCGGGTAAAGGTATCTAACTGGTATCTTGGTTGATGTATTCTGAGGTGCCACAGAAATAGGAGGACCCGGATCATAACCAACACCAGCTCCATAAACAAACCTGTCATTAACAGAAGAAGCAGAAACCACTTCGTTATAACCAAGCCTGCGATAATCTGTCCACACTTCCAGTGTATTTACACCATTCAGTGCAAACCACTTCTGTGATATAATCGTAAAGAGACCACCCACAGGTTGCGTGCCGGCAGGATTTACCGGAGAGTTTGATACCGCTGTAACATCCACATCAGAGTAACCGGCATTGTTTGACAGGTAAGTGGAAGGATCACCACCACCAATGTAGCGGAAACTTTCAGCAATACCTGTATTAGTCAGAGCCGCAACAGATGAACCGGAAGTGATAATATTTCTCCATCTTGCTTCAGCCTGGAGGAAAAAGCTTTCAGCAGCAGTCAAAATAGCCTGGGCAGCTGTATTTGTTTTGTACAAACCGGGGCCAATACCTGCCAGGTTTGCTGAAGCATTTTCGTTTACAGGTGGCAGACCATATGTTACACCTGTATAACCATTGGCACCAGCCTCATAAAAACGGCTTCTCCTGGGATCACCATTGTAGGTGTAATAATCTATCCCCCACTTATTAGCCCTGTAATAGACGTTATTA
>Ga0073900_10000521_pt1 | contig 24867 bp, 18 predicted proteins | sample KloWWTmetKNB5Kit_FD_66666 | JGI IMG/M metagenome (GOLD analysis project Ga0073900, IMG submission 66666) | Active sludge microbial communities from Klosterneuburg, Austria, studying microevolution and ecology of nitrifiers - Klosterneuburg... | ecosystem: Engineered > WWTP > Aerobic digester >...
CGTGTCGAATCTGCTTCGGTATGGGCGTTTGATCGTCGACCGCAATTCGGCCAACCCGTTGCTGACCCAGCCGACTGCCGTCATCGGCGAAGGGCTGAGCATCGCCTTGCGCGACCAATGGCTGCCGCAGATCTTCGTGAATGCATTCCGAACGTATTGGGGCGCGTTTGGTTGGAGCAACGTACAGTACCCCGACTGGGTCTACAGTCTGATTGCGGCCTTTTGTTTCGCGGGTGTGATCGGTCTGGCGCTGGGCCTGCGCCGGGCGTCTGCTAGTCAGCGCGCCGCGGTAATTCTGCTCGTTGGTTTTGGGCTGGCGATGATGGTGCTGCCGCTATATCGGGCGATCTACTTCCAGTCGTCGGCCTTGTTGGCGGGCCGTTACCTGTTGCCGGCGATCGGGGCGTATGCGTGCGCGTTGGCCTTTGGCTGGTCGTCGCTCCTGGCTGGGCCCATCCTGCGGCCGGCCCGATCGGGCGTCTATGCGGTGGCTGGACTGGCGTTCCTGGGTTTGGCGGTGGCGACTCCCTTTGCGCTGTTGCAGCCGGCATATCTGGTCCCGGTCGGAAACAGCGCGGATCGAAGCGCGCTCCTCACCTTCGAAGACAAGGCCCAGCTTGTTGCGCTTGAGGCTGGCAGCGCCTACCTCCAGGATAGCGAAGGCATTCGTCAATACGCCCATGTGACCGCCACGTGGCGCGCACTGAATACGTCAAGCACCCAGCTTGCTTTTGGCATCAGCGCGCTTGGCCCCGGCGAGCGTGTGCTCGGAATGGTCAACGTATTCCCGGCTCGGGGGAATTTCCCCAGCACAAATTGGCATGCAGGCGACACCTGGCAGGAGAACTATGACATCCTGATCGATGTCCCATGCGCCGGCCTCCCGGCCCTGGGCCGGATCAATGTGGCCGTCTACGAGGCGGAAGTGCAGCAGGCGGGCAGCGCGTTCCCGACTGTGAAAGCCGGCCGCGGACTAACCGCCGTCAATTCCGAGGGCCGGCCGATTACGCCCATCGTTGGGCGTTTCAGGCTGGCCGAACCTGCGCCGATGGCGGTATTCTGGCAACCGCCGCTGGCAATGTTCGATGGCATCGCCTTGCGTGAGGCACGCTTCCCAACGGAAGCGCGCGCGGGCGACACCCTCTCCGTATCGCTAACCTACGAGATGTGGAAGGGCAATGGGATCGAGGCCAAGGTGTTTGCGCATGCCCTTGACGCATCCGGCGGCCTGTTGGCCCAGGACGATCACGCGCCGGTTGGCGGGAACTACCCCACCGACTTTTGGCGTCCTGGCGAATGCGTCAGTGAATCCTTCGCCATCGTATTGCCGCGGGATGCGCCGAGCGTCGTGACATTGGTGACCGGGTTCTACGACACGCGGACATTTACCCGCTTCCCGACCGGAAAACCGAATGACGTTGTGACGCTTGGCCAGGTGCGCGTTTCGCCGGCGCCCTGAACACGGATCGATCCAGGTCCAATCCCGCTCGGTCCGTCATGGGCGCGGCTGGTCTTATCCACGGATTTCCGCAGATTCGCGCGGATTGGATCGCCGTTTTCGATCGTTAGCGCGGGGGGTATGATCTCAAGGTACCGATGGCCGATTTGGCCTTCCGGAGAGGAGCAGACCATGATGACCAAACGCGAACGACTCGATGCCGCGCTCCGCGGCGAACCCATTGACCGGCTGCCGATCTCGGCCTGGCTGCACTTCGGGTCTGAACACCTGACGGGTGAGGAGAGCGCGGATCGCCACATCGCCTTCCAGAAGGCCTATGACTGGGATTTTGTGAAGGTGATGAATGACTATCGCCTGCCCTTGCCCGGCATACGCGGTTTGAAGGAGCCGGCCGACTTGCTGCGGTTTGAGCCGCTCGCTCCTACGTCACCCATTCAGAGCGCGCAACTGACCTGTCTGCGCCGCTTGCGCACCGCGTTTGGCCCGCACGTGCCGCTGATCGACACCCTCTTCAATCCGCTCCAGGCACTCGTTCGGGCAGCCGGGCGCGGGTCGCTCGCCTTCGCGCTGGCGCATCCTGCCCAGGCCCATGTTGCGCTCGAAGCCGTGACTGAAACGCATATTGGCTACCTGCACGCGCTCAGGGATGCCGGCGCGGATGGGATTTTCTACTCCATCAACGGGGCGGTCGAACCGGAATGGGGCGGGCTGACCGATGCCCAGTACGCCGAGTATGTTGATCCCTATGACCGGCGCATTCTCGAGGCTGCCGAGGGGATGATTCGGATGGTTCATGTTCATGGCATGAATCTGCGTTTTGACCGTTGCGCGGACTACCCGTGCGAGGCGCTGAGCTGGTCGCACTTCAACAGCGCGCCCTCGCTGTCCGAGGCGCGGGCGCTGACTTCCGCGGCGCTCATCGGCGGGATGAACGAGAAGTCTTTTGACTGGCAGTCGGAAGACGAAGTGGCTGCGGACCTGCACGCGAGCGTGCTGGAGGCGGGCACCCAGAAGCTCGTGCTCGGACCTGGCTGCGCTCTGCCATCTGATACACCGCACCACCTTCTGCTGGCTGCCGTCGCGGCCGCCCGCGCGATCGCTGTCTGAAGCTCCGTCCGGCGTGCCAGCGAAAATGACTCGGAAATTGCATTCCCCGGCTCCGCCGGGGAATGCAATTTCCGGACATTTCTTGGCGGAGAGTTAGGCGGAGAACCGCCGGTCACCAAGCCAGCGGGCCGACACAGGCCGATCGCCCAGGCCCGGCGCGTGGATTTCCAGCGCGTCACCCGGGCACAAATCGAGGAAGTTGTCGCTCCATTCGATGTCAGGTCCGGGGGCCTCCAGCCAGACGCCCTTGGCCGGCCGGGCCGCGCTCACTTTGAGCGAGTCGGGCCCGCTGCGGGTGATAAGCAGGCCCGGGTCGGGCAGGACCAGGCTCTTGTAGGGCTCGCGCCACGCGCTGGCTGCCAGGGGATACCCGGCGGCTACGGCGCGTAACGAGAGAACCTCATCGTCTCCGAGAGGAGCGATGTCAATGTCGATTTCTGTCGCGGCGTTGGCGAGGGCCGTCACCGGCCGCTGCGACACACGCCGCGGCGCGCCGTCCAACGCCCACGTACGGACCTGGAGATCAAACGATACGTCTATCGGTGATTCATTCACCACCCAGGCTTCGGCCTGGCCGCCCCGACGACGCAGGCCTAGCGCGATCGGGGCCAGCGCGCGCCGGGTCGCATACCAGGCGGGTTTTGGAACGGCGTCATAGTCGGCGATCGCCCAGCTCGTCACCGGCCAGCAGTCATTGAGCTGCCACACCAGCGCGCCCGAAACAGCCCGTCCGCCGGGCGTTCCCCAGCGCCGACGCCAGCCCGCAAAGGCGTAAGTCATCGCCTCGGCCTGGTTGAACTGGGACAGGTAGATGTAATCGTCCAGGTCGGTTGGCTCGGCAGCGCAGATGTTCCGGATCATGTAAGTCGCGATGCGTCTCGGTCCGCCCTCGGCCTTGTTGTGCCAGTCCATCGTTTCGCTGCGCGGCGCGCGCTCGGATGCCGAGACGTATCGGTCGATCAGGGCGCGGCGCGGCGCGGACGCCATCCCGAACTCGCTGACGAAGCGGCCCTCCAGGCGCGGGTAGTCCTGGTAGTCGGCCATTGCGCCGTGCCACACGTCCCAGGTGTGCCTGTCGCCAACGGTCTGGTCGCTGGTCGGACCGTTCGGGGTGTATGGGCTGCCGGGCCAGTAAGCCCGGCCTGGATCGAGGCGGGCGACGACCTCTGGCAGGGTGCGCTCATAGAGTTCGCGGCCGGGAAATGCGGTCTGGGTGAAATCGCCCTGAAAGGCGGGGTCATAGGCGCGGGTGGACTCGGCAATCTGGTAGTCCTCATTGTTGCCCGCCCACAGGGCCAGGCTGGGGTGGTGGCGCAACCGGCGAACCTGGGCTTCGGCCTCGCGCCGCACGCTATCGATGAACTCGGGGTGGGCGGGGTACATCCCGCATCCAAACAAGAAGTCCTGCCAGACCAGCAGGCCGAGCTCGTCGCACAAATCGTAGAAGACATCCTCTTCGAAGATGCCGCCGCCCCACACCCGGACCATGCGCATGTTGGCGTTCGCCGCGAGCTCAAGCCAGCGCTGATAACGGGCGGGGTCAATCCGGGTGGTGAAGTTGTCGGCCGGGATCCAGTTCGCCCCGCCGCAGAACAGCTCCACCCCATTCACCTCGAAGGTGAAACTTGAGCCTGGCTCGCCGCGGACCGGCGCCTGGACGAGCCGCACATCACGCAAGCCGAAGCGTCGGATGGTCGAATCGACGATGGCGCTGGCCGCGTCGCGCAGAACAACCCGGGCGGTGTACAACGCCTGTTCGCCATATCCTCGCGGCTGCCACAGACGGGCGCCATCAACTCCGAGCGCGATGCGGGCCTGGCCGTTGCGGGCGGCATCCTCGCCCGCGGCGACGACGCGCCCGTCCGGGTCGACAATTTCAACCGCGACGGCATTCGCCGCGCCCGAGACATTTACCGTTACGTTGATCGCAGCCGCGCTGCGCCCGGCATTCAGCTTCGTGTCGACGTGCGCGTCCTCGATGCGGGCGGGCGAGAGGCTGAGCGCGACCGGCCGCCACACGCCCGCCGCCATCAGGATCGGGCCCCAGTCCCAGCCGTAGTGATACTGGGCCTTGCGCACAAAGACCCGGCTGGCATCGCCGTTCCACACAGCCCGCTGCCCGTAGCGCGACTCGAGCGCATGCCCGATTCGGAGCGCCGACTCAAACAGGAGCAGCACCTCGTTCTCGCCGGGTTGCAGCATGCGGGTGACGTCGATCTGCAGCGGCACGAACATGTTGTCGCTGGTCGCGGCCGGGAGCCCATTGACCCACACCGTGGCGAATGTGTCGAGGCCCTCAAAATCGAGCGTTGCGCGCTCGCCCGGGCGCAGCTCGGGCGGGGTGAACCTGCAGCGGTACCACCAATCACGTTCACCGACCCATTGGCTCGTCTTCTCGCGCATGTCGACAAAGGGATCTTCGAGCTGGCCGGCGGCGATCAGGTCGAGGTGGACACCGCCGGGCACATTGGCAGGCAGCCAGCCACTCACATTGGCCGCATCCGCGGCCGGAACGCGTGTGGGATCGCGCTGTTTGAACGTCCAACCGGTATCAAGCGCTAAATTTCGCATGCTAGCCTCTCAAAGTGAGTTACCAAACGTTCCTGATACCCGCACGTCTCACGCCGAGAACGCGGAGGCGCGCAGAGAACGTGAATGCATGAAGAGTCAGACAGCCCAGGGCATGGGCACGGGTGATGGAAATCCGGAGTGGACGGCCACCGGGCGTTCGGTGCGCATTGACGTGGAGATCGCTTCGAGGATCTCCACGATGTGGGCGGCCTGATCGCCGGTGACCCGCTGCGGACGATCCTCAGCGATCGCCAGGGCAAGTTCGGCGATACCCGTTCCCCACGGCGTGCCGCCCACCGTGGGCGCGATAAGCTCCACTGGCTTGAGCTCTTCGCCAAAGTTCGCAGCCAGCACGGGCGAATCAAAGGCCGCCCAACTTTCCAGGGCGAGTGAGCCGATGTCGCCATGAAACTCCAGGCCTGACTTCTGGCGGGATGAGCGATGACTGACGTAAAAACTGGCCGTCAGACGCGAGATCGCGCCGCCAGCGTGCTCGATCGCGGCGATGACAAAGTCTGGCGTAGTCACCCGATATGGGGTCCCATCCTTCGTTACCCGGTCTGGCATGACGACTCGCCCGGCGGCCGTCACCGAGCGGGCAGGCCCGAGCATCGTCGTGAGCAAGGTGAGCGGATACACCCCGACGTCCCATAACGGCCCGACGGCATAGAACGGGACGGGGTTCGGGTGCCAGGTTTCGATCCGGCCATGGTTGACCTCGGCATAGGCGACCCGCACCTGGCCGAGCCGGCCGTCGCGGATGAGCTTCCAGGCCGTCTGCTGGGCCTCGCCCAGATGGACAAACGGCGAACAGCCCAGGCGCAGCCCGCGTTCCGCTGCAAGGGCAACAAGCGCCTGGGCATCGGCGACGTTCAAGGCCAGCGGCTTCTCGCTGTAGACATGTTTGCCGGCTTCGAGCGCGCGCCGGGTGATCTCGTAATGCGCCTCGAAGATCGTCAGGTTGACGACGACCGATACGTCGGGGTCGGCCAGGATGGCTTCCACGCTCGGATAGACGGCGCAGCCAGCCTTGTCAGCCAGGGCCTGAGCGCGGGCCAGGTCGATGTCGGTGACGCCCTTGAGCCGCAGGTGCGGGTGGCGGGCAATGTCCTGGGTATACGGTCCGGCGATGTTGCCGCAACCGATGATGGCGATGGTCGTGGGTGGGTTATTCATGATGGATGTTGAAGGGGTTCTTCCATCCAGCCGCGCAGGAGGGCGGCGCTGGCCCGGACGTCTTCGCGCGGATCAGCCCGCTCAGGTTCATGCTCGACGGATATCGGCAGGGTGTAGCCAATCCGGCGCAGCGCCTGCGCGCAGGCCCGCACCGGCACCACCCCCTGACCGAAGCGGCAGGTGTGGTGGGCGCCCGCTCCGAGCACGTCCTTCAGATGCACGCCAAAGAGCACGTCCTTGAGTTCGACGATCGCCTGGGCGGCGTTGTAGCCCTGCGTGCCAAACCAGCCCGTGTCGATCATCGCGCCGATCACGCCCTGGCCATCGCCGATCCGGTCGCGCAGAATCGCCGGGGTTTTCTCAGGGTGGTTCTCGATTCCAAGGCGCAGCCCGCGCGAGCCGAGCGCCTCGACGACGAAGGCGTGATCGCGATCGACGATCCGGGCCCCGTGGCCAAAGGTGGTTGTGCCCAGCCCTGTGGCGATGTCGCACGCTCGAATCACCTGCTCGCGCGTGTCGCCAAAACCGGCCAGAGTGGCCACGCTGAGTTGCCGCGCATCGAGGGCCTGGCGGGCCAGGGCGATGTGCTGGTCGCTGGCCCAGTCCGGATGGAGGTGGGCGAGCCACAGATCGATGGCGCCGAAGCCCAACGCGACGACATCATCCAGCATCGCCCCGAAGCGCGCCGAAAAAGTGTCCGCCGGGCGATACCAGGCCTGGGTGGCGGCATCGCCCTGCATCCAGCCTTCGGTCATGGAATAGTTGATTTCGCGGGCGACAAAATTGGCGGAGTTGAAACTGATGATGTTCATGAGGTCGCTTGCTGCGCGCGCTGCCAGGGATATTCCCGATCCCAATATTCCGGCGGAGCCGGAATATTGGGATCGGGAGTGTCAACTACAGAATAGCGTTGGCGTCGATGACGTCGCGGAAGAAGTAGCCGCTGTCTTTGATGGTGCGCTTCTGAGTGGCGTAGTCGACATGCACCACGCCAAAGTACTGCTGATAGCCGTGCGCCCATTCGAAATTGTCCATCAGCGACCAGACGAAGTAGCCACGCAGATCCACGCCCTCGGCGATTGCCTGGCGGCATGCGTCGAGGTGCCCGCGCAGATAGGCGATGCGGCGCGGGTCGTGAATCTGGCCGGATTCATTGGCCGCATCGACGAACGACGCGCCATTCTCCGTGATGTACAACGGGACGTGGCCGCCGGTGACCGATTTAAGGTCGCGCAGAAGCCGGCGCAGGCCCTCGGGTTCCACTTCCCAATCCATCAAGGTGTACTCTGCGCCCGGATTGCGCGTGTATTCCGGCATCCCATCCCGATCTTTCATCCGAATCGGTGTGTAGTAGTTGACGCCGAGGAAGTCCAGGCGCTGGCAAATCGACGCCATGTCGCCGGGGCGGATTTCCGGCGCGTCGGTCGGGGTCAACGGCGGCCAGACCGGACCGTAGGCGCCGGTGAAGATCGGCTTGGTGAACCAGGACCAGAACGGATCGTGCTGGTGCACAAGATTTGCCGCGCGACGGTCGGCTTCGCTGTCGGTCAGGGGCAGGACGGTGGAATAGTTCAAGGTCACGCCAACCCGGGTGTCGGCCGGGCGGGGTGTGGCCGCCCGAATTGCCTGCACGCCCAGACCATGGGCCAGATTGCAGTGGTGGGCGGCCCGCATCGCCATAGCGCGATCCTTCAGGCCGGGCGCGTGTTCGCCGATCTCGTGGCTGAGAAAGGCCACGCACCACGGCTCGTTCAAGGTGATCCAGTTCGTCACCCGGTCGCCCAGGGCGCGGGTGACGATCGCGGCGTAGTCAGCGAACTGGCCGGCGATGTCGCGATTGGCCCATCCGCCATGCGCCTGCAGGGCCGAAGGAAGATCCCAGTGATAGAGCGTGAGATAGGGCTCAATGCCGGCCGTGAGCAGATCGTCCACGAGGCGGCTGTAGAAATCCAGACCGCGGGGTTCGATGCGGCCCTGGCCGTCGGGCAGGATGCGCGGCCAGGCGGTCGAGAAACGATAGGCCTTGACGCCCAGCGATTTCATCAGGGCGATGTCATCGGGGTAGCGATGGTAGTGGTCGACAGCCACGTCGCCCGTGCCGCCGTCCTTGGTCTTCCCGGGCGTGTGCGCGAAGTCATCCCAGATCGAGCGTCCGCGGCCGTCTTCGTTGACGGCGCCTTCGATCTGATACGACGAGGTGGCCGTCCCCCACACAAAACCGGCCGGAAAGGGTTGCGATGTCATCAGAGTCTCCTTCAGGGCGGCGTTCAGGCCACCCACATGTCAAACGTAAAGAGCATGGCAAGCATGCCCAGCAGCAGCGTGCTGGCGAACGACCAGCCCCGGTCAAAGGCCGGGCGCCGCCCGAGCTGGGCCAGCCAAAAGAACATGGCGGGCATGGTCAGGGTGTAGCGGACCATGCTCTGGATGTAGCCGCTGGTGAGCGAGCCCACGAGCACCGCCGCGCTGAACAGCGCGATGTCGGGGTGGCGGCGGGCCACCCCGATGCAGCCCGCCGCAGCGAGGGCGATGGCGGCGAACTCCAGCGCGAAGTAGATCGTGGCCTGGGTGTTCTTGCTGGTCATCTGCACCACGGCCTGATAGGCGTTGTAGAAGGACTTGCCAATCGACAGGAATTCGCGCCCAAACCAGGCTTGTTCCACCGCAGCGAAAGATTGGCCCAGCGGCGAAATGCGCCAGGCGGCGAACACGATGACGGGGACTGCGGCGGCCAGAATGGACAGCACTCGGGCGCGTCCGGCTGCGCTGTCCCAGGCCTGCCAGGCCAGGTAGGCGAGCGGGACGACAAGCGCAACACCGGTTGCGCGGGTGAGTGTGACGCCAACCGCCAGCGCGCCCGCGGCCAGCCAATTCCCGCGCCGGGCAAAGACCAGGCACCACAGGGCCAAAGCGAGAAAGAGCGATTCGGTAAATACCTGGGCGAGGAAGAAACCGCTCGGGAAGATGAGCAAATAGGTCGCCGCCCGGATGCCATCCGCGCGATTGTCCGGGTCCTTGCCCGTCAGCTCAACGATGGCGAACATCGCGAACAGAGCGGCCACGAGCGAGACAACCACGCCGCCCAGGGTCGAGCCCGCGATCTGAGTCAAGCCGATCCAGCGGATCGGCCAGGCCGCGATCGCCATGGCGATCGGATACCCCGGGAAGAAGGCGTAGTTGAGCGAGAGCATCCGCCCGCCGGCCTTGACCGCGCGCACGAGCGGGTCGTCGTAGCCCGCCGTGGCGATCGACAGGTAGAACTCGGAATCCCAGCCGACCTGGGCGTTCAGAAAGGGCTCGACCAAATAGGGCTTGTCGTTCTGGCTCGTGCGGCGGGTCTCGTTGGGCGTCCAGCCGAGGGCGCTGTCCGGACGGGTCAGCTCCAGCCGCATCGGCACGATGGCCTGGAAGACCAGCAGCGCGGCCGCCCAGGCTGCCCAGATTCCGATGAGCGTCCGGCGTGTGGCAGTCTGCGCGGACGGTGGTCTTGCTGCGTTGTCCATAAATCTACTTCGTCCCGGGCGGCGCGCCATCCCACACCAGTCGCCCGAGCGGGGTGAGGTTGGCCGGTGCTGCGCAATCGTCGATCATCCAGCCGCCGGTGGAGGGCAGGGTGAGGTCATTGGTGTCGCCGCCATCGAAATGCCAGACCAGCCAGCCGATCCCGCGCGGCTTTGCCGCCGCCATCATCGATGTGCTGGCGGGCAGGGTGTCGCGCGGGCCGTTCAGCATGCCGAACTCCCCCACGATCAGGGGCAGCCCCTTGGCCGCCGCAGTGTCGAAGTACTCGGCAAAGGCCTGGTCGGCGTTGTTCCACAGTTCATACACGTGCAGGCTGAAGACGATGTTGGGTTGCGCTTTGTTGTCGAAGTTCTGCAACTCCCCGCCCCAATTCAGAATCGATGAACCGGATCCGCCGCGGTTGTCCTGACCCCATCCGTGCGCGTCGGCGACGATGATGTTGTCCGCCCCGGTCTCCCGAATCGCCCGGATGAGTGTTCGATGCGTTTCCACCCACAGGTCACGGGCCTGTTCGGGTTTCTCGGCGTTGGGCTCGTTCATCACGTTGAACCAGACGTAGGGATTGTCCTTGTAGCGTGCCGCCAGGGTGCGGTGTCCGCCGGCAAGCATCTTCATTTCCACGTCGGGGCTGGGGTAGCGCCCGGTGTAGTCGTGCGGCTCGATCATGACCACGATTCCGCGCTCGGTGAAGGCCTTGACGATGCGGTCGAAATCCTCGGGATACAGCAGCATCGACGAGGCGAAGGTGTTGACCCGGACGATGTTGAACTTCCAGCAGTTCGCGATCATGTCCAGGCTGGACATCCCAAGCGGCCCGGGGTTATCAATCGGGTCGCTGCGGAAGTGGTAGGCCGGGCCGTTGATGTTGGCGCCCCGGGCGACAAAGACCTTTCCCTTGGGATTGATGATCTTTGCGCCCTGGGTGTAGAAGCGGCCCGTCGCGGCGGGCGTCGCCGTCGCGACGGGAGCATTCGTTGGCGATCCGGATGCGGCACAGGCGCACACGTTTAGCGTGAGCGCGACTGCGGCCGCACTCCGGATCACCGCCCAACGAGCCATTTACTTGTCAACGCCGGTGACGACATTGCCGAGCATGAAGTAGCGCTGGAAGATGATGAAGATGACGATCGGCAGGGTGATGGCGATCACGCCGCTGGCCATGGCCAGGCCCGGGAAGGTGCCAAACGTGTTGTTGAGCTGGGCCAGACCCAGGGGGATCGTGTAGAGATCCTCCTTGCCCGACAGCATGATGAGCGGCCAGAAGTAGTCGTTCCACTTGAAGAAGAAGTGGAACATCGCGGCCGCCACAAATGCGGGCATGATGTTCGGAACGATGACCGAGACCAGGGTTCGAATCGGGCCTGCCCCGTCGATCATCGCCGCCTCGTCCATCTCTTTGGGGATCGACATGATGAATTGGCGGAGCAGGAAGATTTCAAAGGCGCTCCCGAAAAGGGCGGGCGCGATTAAGGGCAGATACGACTGGCTCCATCCAATCTTGGAGTAGAAGATCGCCAACGGAATCCAGGTAACCTGCTGAGGCAGAAAGACCGTCGCGGTCAGTACCCAGAACAGGATGTCCTTGCCGGGGAACTTGAAACGCGCGTATCCGTAGGCGACGATCGTGCACGAGATCAGGGTAAAGAACACGCTGATCACCGAGACGAACAGCGAATTCTTGAAGAGGTTGGTGAAATTCACCCGCCGCCAGGATTCGGTGATGCTGTCGAGGGTGAAGTAGGGCGACCAATCCCGCTCCAGGGTGCGCCAGGAGCCCTTCCAATTGATCGGGCCCGCCGCCGGGTTGGCCGGATCGATGAAATCGCTATCTTCGCGGCCTTTGGTGAGCAGCGCCCAGTTCTTGACGCCGTCCGCGGTCGGCACTTTCAGGATCGGAAGGCTTTCGCCGTTGTACTCCAGGCTCGCGGCGGTGGCCGGATACCAGGGCGTCTCGCCGCCTGCTTCGGTCATCTTCCGGTCATCCCGGAAAGCGGTGGTGAGCATGTAGGCAAGCGGAAGCAGGAAGGCCGAGATGATGACGCCGGCCATGACCAGCATCAGGCCGGGCCCGATCATGCGCCGCGCCTGGCGCGCCAGGGCGGCATCGCTGCCGAGGGACATCAGGTTGGAATCAGCTTTTGAGGCCATGGCTAGTCTCCCGTCGCATAGAACACCCACTTCTTCTGGGATGCGAATAGACCGATTGTGACGGCGCCGGCCAGGATGAAGAGGAACCATGCCAGGGCGGAGGCATAGCCCATTTCGTTCAACGTCCAGCCCGCCCGATACAGATAGACGTTATAGAACAACGTGTTTCGATCAGGGTTTCCCGACAGCCCGCCGACCAGCATCGCATTTCCGAAGTACTGCATGGCGAAGATCAGGGCGAACACAAGCCGGTAGAAGATCACCGATGAAATGAGGGGCAGGGTGATCTGAAAGAAGCGCCGGAACGGGCCGGCCCCGTCAACCTTGGCCGCTTCGTACATTTCCAGGGGCACGTTCTGCAGCGCGGCGATGTATTGGATCATGCCTGCGCCGATGAACCAGAATTCCAGGATGACGAGGGTGATGGTCACCCAGTTGGCGTCCCAGAACCAGCTCGGTCCCTCGATCCCGATGCCTCCCAGAATTCGATTCACCCAGCCGGTTTGCACGTTGAACACGCGCAGGAAGATCAGCGTTGCGGCGATGCCGGGGATGATGGAGGGGAGATAAAACAGGAAGCGGAAGACCCCCCGGATGGGGAGCGTTTTGTTGGTGATCATCAACGCGATCAGCAGCGGCATGATGACGCTGAAGGGCACGTAGATGAACATGAAGCGGAAGGTGACAAAGCCCGACCAGATCGCCACCTCGTCAGTGAAGATGCGGACGAAGTTGTCGAACCCGATGAACTTGATCTGATCGGCCTTGACCGGGTCGTAGTTGGTAAAGGAGAAGTAGAGCGAGATCCCCATCGGCAGGATCCACAGAAAGAGCAAGCCGACCAGCCACGGGGCCAGCATGGTCAAGCCCAGGCGCGCCTCGCGTTTTTGAGCGCGCGATTTGGGTAGCGCTTTGGAAATGCGACTCGTCAAAGTTGCCATATACCACCTGCCGGGATTATGAGCGAGGGCAGGCAGTGATGCCTGCCCTCGCGTCAACGGCTTTGTCTGTAACCGGGAGCCACAAACAAATCCCTGTCTGGAGGCGATGCTCCCGCCCGACGAAGCCGGGGTTGAGAACATCGCCTCCGATGAGGTTTATTGTTTGAGGCCCAAGGACTACTTGGCCGCGGCCTCGTCGAAGATCTTCTGCAGATCCTTCTCGAGCTTGGCGATCTCGTCGTCCATGACCAGGCCGGCCTTGCCCTGGATCAGGGACTGGAAGTCCTGCATCCGCTGCTTCGCCTTGAGGTAGTTCGGGGTCAGGCTCTCGTGGCTCGGCACGTCCGGGAACGGAACGCTGTCCAGGAACACCTGCCAGGTCACGTCACCGGGCTTGAACTTGAACTGGGTCTCCTTCGCGGTGAAGAAGGCAGCGCGTTCGGCGTCGCCGCTGGGCAGACCGCCGTACACCTGCTCGAGTTCCTTCGACTTCATGATATCGAGCATGACGTTGAAGGCCGCATCCGGGTTCTTGCTGCCCTTCATGATCGAGAAGGTGTCGCCGTGCATCTTGACGGTGACCTTGCCATCCGGGCCGGCGGGAACGACGCCCACGCCCCACTGCTTCAGGTTGCCGCCTTCCATGCAGCACATGAACCAGCTGTGGGTGTAGCTCATCGCCACGTTGCCGGAGGCAAACTCGTTCGGCTTGGCGAGCAGTTCGCTGCCGGCCTCTTCGCCGCTCGGGTAGAAGTTGTCCTTCCAAATGCCGTCATAGACCCACTTGTAGGCCTGCTTGTAGCTGTCGCTGACCTTGGCGGTCTTGCCGTCTGCGGCGACGATGCCGCCACCGCCGAACAGCACGGCCATGCCGCGCGAGTCCGACCACTGCTGGTTGAAGCCCCACTGGCGGGTCGTCTTCGGATCGAAACCGGCCTGGGTGGCATCCTTGCCAGCCTTGTCGACGGTCAGTTTCATGGCGACGTCGCGCAGGGTCGCCCAGGTCCAATCCACTTCCTTTCCGTCCGGCATCTTGTACTTCTGACCGAACTTGGTGGGCGGGGGATTCATCTTGGCCTCGGCAAACAGGGCCTTGTTGTAGAAGATCACGGCCGGGAACATCGCATAGGGCAGGCCGACCTGTCCGTCCGGGTCCTTCACGAAGTCCAGCAGCTGCTGGCTGTACTTGGTGGTGTCGATGTTGTTCTTCTTGATCAGTGCCGTCACATCGAGCAGGCCGCCGGCGAAGGCGGCCCGGCCGTCCTTGCCGACCGGTCCGATGATGTCCGGGTAGTTGCCCTGGGCGATCTGGGCCTTCAGGTTCTGCGCGGCAACCGCGTTGTCGACGATCTGGATGACGAGCTGATACTTGTCCTGCGACTTGTTGTACTTGTCAACCCAGGCCTTTTCGGGGACGATCTGAGCCTCGCTCGAACCGGCGCCGAGGCCGACGTACCAGGTCACGACCGTGCGATCAGCGGCGGGCTTGATGACTTCTTTGACGGTCTCCTTGACGACTTCCTTGGTCACTTCGACCCGGACTTCCTTGGGGACCTCTTTGATGACTTCCTTGGTGATGATCTGGGGGGTGGGGGGCGTGCTCGCGCCGCAGGCCGCGAGGACCAGGCTGGTCGCGGCGACCAGGCCGGAAATGCGAATCAGGTTCTTGTTCATGGGTAAAGTTTTCCCTCTCTCTTCGTAACTTGACTAAAGAGTTTCCAGCACAACCCGCTCCCGGAGGCGATATCCTCCGGCGAAGCCGGAGGATATCGCCTCCGGAACATGTCTTGCCAGTGACTCTTTGGACCATCGGGCGCCCGGTGCGCCCAGAAACACAAGTTGGGTTTAGCGGTAGGGTTATTGGATGTCATCACCTCCTTAAATGGGTGTCGCGCCGACACGTTGACTCTCGGATGGTGAGGGCCACTGGCAGCACCAGTCTGGGCGCGCCGTTCTCGCCATCCGCCGCGGGGCCGGAGCCTCTTGGCAGCAAGGTGTCGATCAAGCTGATCAGCATTTCGACGGCGCGCCGCCCACTCTCGGCCACCGGTTGGGTGATCGTGGTCAGGGCGGGATGCGTCGTCGCGGACAGCGGGAAACCATCGAAGCTGACGATGGAAACATCGTCGGGCACGCGCAGGCCGCGCGCCGCGAACGCGCGCATGGCTCCGGCGGCCATCATGTCGCTGGCCACGAAGAGCGCGCTAGGCGGGTTGTCGGCCAGCCGCAGGCCTGCGGCGAAGCCGCTCTGCTCGGTGAAGTCGCCTTCAATGACGTGGGCGGGGTCGACCGTCAGGTCGTGCCCGGCCATGGCGGCTCGAAAACCGTCAAGCCGATCGACGCCCGCCGACATATAGGCGGGTCCGGCAATTGTGCCGATGCTCGAATGGCCCAACGATACAAGATAATCCACTGCCATCTGGGCGCCGCCGACATTGTCAACATCGACGCAAGGCAGATCAGGGTAGTCAAGCTGGCGCCCGGCCAGAACAAACGTGACCCCGAAGTCGATCATCATCTTGGTCACGACATCGCTGCGGGGCGAAGAGGCCATGACGATGCCATCGTGATAACCGCTGGTGAAGATGCGCTTGTAGAGATGCCCGCGCGCCTCGGGATCCGCCGGCTCATTGACTGTCAGAAGGGCCATGTAGAGGTCCAGGTCGTGACAGGCGGCCGCGACCCCTTCGGCCAACGGCGGGAAGTAGGCGTCGTTGAACAGGCGTCCAACGGGTTCGGGCACGAGCAGGCCGATCGCGTTGGTTCGCCGGCGGGCGAGCGAGCGGGCCACCGCGTTGGGGTGAAAATTATGCTCGGTGATAACCCGCATGACCCGCTCGCGAACCTCGGTCCGGATGTAGGGGCCACCGTTGATGACACGCGACACCGTGGCGCGGGAAACCCCGGCCAACTCGGCGATCTGCTCCAGCGTCTGTGCCATAACTGCGTCTTGACAGTCGAACTCGCTTCTGATGCGTTCTGAGAGCGGTCTCTGAGAGCGTTCTCAGAGAGCGCTCTCATAATCTAATGCATTCCTCAGATTTGTCAAGAGGCGAGAACCGGTTTACATGAAACGAGTTTCGGGTTTTGTTTCAGGTTGACGATGGGTTGCACGGCATCAGGCCCGCCGTGCCGTCCGTTATGTCGTCAAAGATGGAGCCCACCTTCAAGGAGGGCTCCATCTGGGCTGACACGCCCAAGGTGGGCTCCATCTGGGCTGACCCCTTCAAGGTGGGCTCCATCTATAGCCCCCACAACCGGTGTAAAGTCGGCCGGCATGAGCCCACCGACCTACGACGCTGCGCAACTGCTCCAGACGCGCCAAATCCCGCGCCCGGGCAATGCGCTCACGGTGCGGACCCTGTTGCGCCACTTCGCCCTGGTCAACTACACCCTGCCGCCCGAACGTCTCCGCCCGCACATCCCCGCGGATCGCTTCGATATTCAAACTGTCGAGATCGACGGGCAGCCCAGGGCCATGCTGAGCGCCGTGCCCTTCCTCGACGTCGACTTTCGCTTTGCCCGCCTTGCCCCCTGGCTGCGCTGGAAATTTGGCCAGACCAACCATCGCGCCTATGTCATCGACCGGCGGACCGGCCTGCCGGGTGTGTGGTTCTTCGGCACGACCCTGGGCTCGCCGCTCGTCTACGCCGCCCGAGGTTTGTGGCGCATTCCGTGGCATTACGCCCGCTACCGCATCGACGTCCACGTCGATCCCACCACCGGCGCATACGAGCGCTATCGCTACAACGTCAACTCGGCTTGGTGCGCGGCCCGGATTGACTTGGTGGGGGACGCGGCGCCAATCGGCCTGACCCCCGGCTTCGCTTCGATGACCGAGCAGACACTGGTTCTCACCCACCCGGTGGATGGTTTCTTCCATCGCCTGGACGGCGCGTTAGGCGGCTATTCCATTTGGCATCCAATCATGACCCTGACCCGGGCCCAACCGCGCGACCTGTGGTTCAGCCTGTATGAAAGGCTCGGACTGCTGTCGGCCGGCGAGATGCAGCGCCCGCATTCGGTCTTCATCTGCCGAGAGATCCCCTTCGAGGTCTATCTCCCGCCCCGGCGACTCGCGTGAATTCAGGTTTTTTTGTCCGCAGATTACGCAGATTTGCGCCGATTGGATCAGAAAAGGAATCGGCGCAAATCTGCGTAATCTGCGGATAAACCCTGTTGTCGGGCACAGCCGGTTGCCGGCATGCGATACTCAAGCACCGTATTCGCCATGTCCGAATCTGCAACCCCCGTCGCCCCCTTCATCATTTGCGAGAACCTGGTCAAGGTTCACAAAGTTGCCGGCCTCGAGGTCGTCGCCCTGCAAGGCCTCGACCTTGTGGTCAACGCGCGCGAGGTGCTTGGCGTCGTCGGCAGCAGCGGGAGTGGCAAATCGACCCTGCTCAGCATCCTGGGCGGGCTCGATCACCCAACCGCGGGCAAAGCCATCGTCAATGGCCGCGATCTGCTCAAAATGTCGGACGCGGCGATGACCCTATATCGCCGCTCCCAGGTGGGTTTTGTCTGGCAACAGGGCGGGCGCAACCTGGTTCCGTATCTTGACGCCCAGGAAAACGTCGAACTGCCGATGCTGCTGGAGGGCCGCAGCCGGCGCTTCGCCTCCCGACGCGCCCAGGAACTGCTCGAACTGGTCGGCCTCGGTGATCGGCGCCGCCATCGCATGACCAGCATGTCGGGCGGCGAGCAACAGCGCGTCGCCATCGCAATCGCCCTGGCCAATAGCGCGCCCCTGCTTTTGGCCGATGAGCCAACCGGCGAGCTCGACAGCCTTACGGCGCTCAGTATCTTTCAGGCCTTGCGCGACATCCGCGACCGGCTCGGGGTGACCGTTGTCATCGTCAGCCATGACCGTGAGATCGCAAAACAGGTCGATCGGGTGATTGGCATCCAGGACGGCAAGGTCGCGACTGAAACCAGCGCGGCAAGTGGTCATGAGACCCGGGCCATGCTCGATTCAGCCGGCCGGCTGCAGATTCCAAAAGCGCTGCGCGAACAATTTGGCGTCACCACCCGGGTTGTGCTCGAGGCCACCCCAGAGGGCGTGCTGATGCGGGCAGTGGCCGACACGGCTTCACCGTCGCCGGACCTCTGATCGCCGAACGAAGAACAGTAGCGGCCGTCAGCCGCCAGCCGTCAGCGGGCCCAGCGGCAATCCGCTCACAATTTCCCCGTCCCGCATCTCGACGACGGTGTCGACGTAGCTCAAGGCCAGCGGGTCGTGGCTGGACATCAGCAGGGTGATGCCCTCGGCTGTGACGATCCGGCGCAGCAGGGCCAGAATATCCTTGCTCGTGGTTGTGTCGAGTTCACCCGTTGGCTCGTCCGCAAGCAGCAGCTTGGGTCGGTTCGCCAGCGCGCGGGCAATGGCCACCCGCTGCTGCTGCCCGCCGCTCATTTCGGGCGGACGATGGTCGGCCCATTTCGTCAGCCCAACCAGATCGAGGCACTCCATGGCCCGACCGCGGCGGGAGCGCGCGCCGGCGATCCGCATCGGCAGCTCGACGTTCTCATAAGCCGAAAGGGTGGGCATGAGCGCAAAGGCCTGGAAGACGAATCCGACCTCGGTCCGGCGCCAGCGGGTCAGCTCAAGATCGCTCATCCCAACAATGTCGCGCCCGAAGCACGCTACCGTTCCGGCCGTTGGGCGGTCGATTCCGCCGATGCAGTTCAGGAGGGTCGTCTTGCCGCTGCCGGAGCGCCCCTTCACGCCCAGCCACATGCCTTCGGGCACGCTCAGGGTCACGCCGCGCAGGGCGCGGACCGACCCATAGGCCCGTTCGATGGCCCGGGTCTCGACGGCAATGCTCATACGGCCCCCAGCTTGATTGCCTCGAAGGCCCGCAGCCGGCGCAGAAAACCCAGGCTCGCCGCGATGACGAAGCCGAGCGCGGCGGCCAGCGCGAAGTAGATCAGGGCGACGTTGTCCCACGCCATGCGGGTCAGGAAGGGCGGCACCGGCGCAATCAGCTTGCCGGTGGCCTGCATGGCCGGGACGTAAATGTACGAGAGCGCAACTCCCAACGTTGTGCCTACCAGCGCGCCGACCAGCGTCAGGGCGCCCTGGATGCCGATGACGTAGATTGACGTCTGCCCTTCGGACAGGCCCAGCGCGCGAAGCACCCCGAGCTCGATGGCGCGCCGCCGGAACGACAGCAGCGCGTAGATCGCGAAGCCCAGCACCGTCAGCGCGGTCATGAACAGAAAGCCGGCCGTCAACGCGCCAAACAGGCCCTGGCGTTCGGGCCGCTGCTGCTCGCTCAGGATCTTCGAGCGTGAGTCGTAGGCGTTGATGACGATGAAGCCGAGCTCCTGGGCGTCCTGGACCATCTTCTCGACGTTGGCCGCCGGGTCGGTTTCCGCGACGATATCGTAGGGCAACTCCTTGCCCATCCGTTCGAACGTGTAGGCGGCGTTGGCCACAAAGAAGTTGCCCGTTTCATAGTCGGCTTCGCTGCCGGCCACGATCGGAAAGACGTCGAACGCATCGGCAACGGTATAGGTGACCGGCCCGGCCGCCCGGAAATCACCGATATCCAGGACGAATTTGCCCCCGATGGTGAGCCCATTTTCGGCGAAAAAGCGCCGCTCGACCAGCAGCGCGTCGGGCCGGGTCGCCAGCCGGTTGACGATTTCGCCCATTGGCGCGTAGCTGTAGTCATCGCGCAGGCCCCTTGCGGCGATCCGGGCGAACTCCTCGCGGTCGATGGCGAGCAGCATGCTCTTGTCTTCATTCCTGCGATTGCCCGCGTTTCTGGCCCGCACCGGAATACGGGCCGCGCGCGCATAACGCTTGATCCCCTCAATTTCGAGATGGCCTTCGGGCGGTTCAAAGATCAGGTACTCGGGTTCGGTGTCGTCGGCCGCGGCCTGGCCGGGGATACCGGGCTGGCGATCGGGCTTGTTGCTGATGCCGACTTCGATCAGGCGCAGGTCCCCCCCATTGTCCAGATAGATCGTGTCGATGAGGTGCTGGTCGAGCGTGCGGGCCAGGCTCGCGCCGTAGGCGGCGATCCCCAGGGTGAAAATCAGCAGCAGCAGCGCGCCCGCGTAATCCTTGGGCGAGCGCGCCAGGTCGCGCAGGGCCAGGAAGATCGGCGTGAGCGGTTGTATCCGTGAGACGAGGGCGGCCAGCAGGCCGAACAGACGCGGCACAAAGCGCGAGGCCAGCAGCCCGGCCGCCGTCAATGTGAGGATGGGGAGCAAGTAGCGGATCGGATCCTTGAACGGATCGGCCTGCGACACATCGGTCCCGAACACGACCAGGCTGCCGGCCTGGCGCAGTTGCCAGGTGGCATAGGCGCACGGAATCAGCAGAAGCACATCCAGCCATGCGCGTTGCCACAGCGGCCGGCCGGCGCTTCGGGCCCGCTCGGCCCCGAACCCAAGGATGGTTCGGCGGGCCGCGCTGAGGGCTGGCACGAGGGTTGCCGCGGCGCCGAGAATCGCGGCGGCAACCGCCAGGCGCAGGGAGACCGGCGGCAGCGAAGTCACCCACTCGGGCTGGGGCGAAAACTGCAGGAAGGTGATGGCGCTGGCCAGGAGCGAGGCCACCCCAAAACTGAGCGGCACGCCGATCAGCACGGCGATCAACGCCAGCAGCGCGCCTTGGGCGGCATACATGTAGAAGATGTCCAGCGGTGACGCGCCTCGGCTGCGCAGGATGGCCAGCTCGCCTTCCTGCTGGCGCACCACCATGCCCGCCACCAGCACCACGAAGCTCAGCACAACGGCAAAAATCGGGGCGCAGAACAGCGTCATCAACAGGATCAACTCCTGAGAGCGCTTCAGGTAGTTGCGGAGGGCCGAGATCATCTCGAACTGATTGAGGGTCAGTTGTTCGTTCTTCTCAAACGCCTCGACACTCAGCGCGTTGGCGCGGTCAACCACGCCCGCGACGTTCTCGACCGTCAGGGCCTTGTCATCCAGCTCGTAAGACCAGATCATGAGTGAGAACTGCCGCTCGACGATCTTGCTGATCCGGCGGGACATCATTTCCGGGCTGAGCGTCAGGTCCTGTTCGAGCACTTCGGGCCGGATGATCCAATAGGCGTCGTTTCGATTCTTCGGCGCCCAGATGGCGGTAACCCGGGCCAGGATGTTGTATTCGCGCTGGACCTCGCGGGTCGTCTTCAGATCAACCGCGACTCTGACCGTGTCCTTGCGGGTGAGGCTGATCATGTCCCCGGCCTGGATTCCGGTCTTGGTGCTGAATGCCCGACCGACCATGACCTCGATCTCGCCATCGTCGGTCACCTCGGGCGCGCCCGGAAAGCCGGCCGGCAGGCGGCCCGTGTCGAGGTCGATATGCCCGAGCAGATCGGTGATGAAATCCAGCGACCCGTAGCCGAGCGGTTGGGAGTCGTCAAGCGGATATCTGCGCCAGGTCTCATTGGCCGGCAGGATTGCCCAGGGATCTGTCGACGCATAACGAACAGTGCGAACAACCGGAAGTTCCAGACGCGGCGCGATGCGCTCGGTCATGAAGGCATCCAGGTCGAGCGTCTCGTCGTAGCTCAGCAGGGCGCGGCCCAGACCGAGATAGCTGAACTTGAACGTCAGCGGTAGTCTGGTATTGGCCGCCAGCCCGGACAGGCGGATCTGGCCCGCGGCCCGATCCGCGAGCTCGCGCCGGAGCACCCGGTTCTGGGCTGAACTGACAAAAGCCGGGATGGCCGACGCGATTGCCACCGCCACCGTCATGCCGAGCAGCAGACAGGCCGTTAGCGCGCGCTGGTTGGCCAGCCGGCGCAGGGCGAGGAGTGTTAGCGAGATCAGGCGCATGGCCGGCTATTGGCCGAGGACGATCTCGCCTTCCTTGACGCCGTCGACGATTTCCAGCCGTTCGGCCGACTCAAGCCCGATGATCACGTCAGAACGGCGTTGCCCGCCGCCGGGATCGAGGATGACGACAAAGCGCCGCCCGCGGAAATTGCGGATGGCCTGGGGCGGCAGCCAGACTACATTCTCGCGCCGGCCGAGGATTGTCTCGCATCGGGCCAGCATGCCCGACTCGATGGGCACGTCTTCCTCAAGCCCGATCCGGACGGATCGATCTTTGTTGGTAATCGAGAAGATCGGCACCCGGGTGATCTTGCCGCGGACCGCCTTGTTCGGCGCGCTGGACAGATAGATGTCCACCGGCAGCCCGAGCGCAACGTCGCGCTGTTGGGTGTCGTTCAGCTCGGCGACAATCTCGAGGTCGCCGGGCTTGGCCACGACGAGGACGATGTCGAGGGCCCGGACGTTGTCGCCGACCGCGATCGAAAGCGCGGTCACAGTGCCATCAAGCGGGCTGATCAGCGTGCCGCGGGCTTCTTTTGTCTGCAGGGCTTCGAGCGCCGTCCGGGATGTCTCGACCGCCTGCACGAGGCCGGGGTCGAGTTTGGCGATCCGCGACTCAAGGTTGATCTGGGCTCGCTCCACCTCGTTCCGCAACAGGCCGATGTCGATGTTCTTCGCGCCGGCCTCGGCCAGCAGATTGTTGTAGTTGGCCTGCAGCCGCTCCCGTTCGATCTCGGCCGCGGTGAGTAGTCTTTGCGCGTTATCCGCTCCGGCCTGGTTGCCGATGGCGCGGGCGTTGGCGATGGAGGTCTTTATGTCCTCGATCAGTTTAGCGTTGCGGGCAAGGTCGTTGGCTTGCACCTCGATGTTCGAGCGGGTATTGCGCGAAGTCGCCGAGGCCAGCCGCAGGCGGGCCTGCTCCAGATCGAGCTCGGCCAGCCGGATGGTCCGGGTGTAGGCCTGTATCGTGTCCGACAACACCGTCTGGGCCGTGCGGAGTTTGATGGTCTCCTGCTGGATCTGGGTGCGCAGGTCCGTCAGGTCGAGCTCGGCCAGTACATCGCCGACCTTGACCGCGTCGCCGCCCCGGACCGTGAGTTTGCGGACCCGGCCGTCGATGTCGAAGGCAAGTTGCTGGGCCTCCTTGGGCTGGATGCGCGCGCTGAACTGCACCTGGCGCACGACCAGGCCCCTTTGGGCGGTGTAGGTTGGCGCGGCGGGTTGGGGTGGTTCCGGCGCGGGTGTCGGGGTGGGTTGGGGGGCGGTCGGCAGCGAACAGCCGGCCAATGAAGTGAGCAGGATCAATCCGGTCACGCGCCGGAGCAGTAGTCGGATCATGTTAAGGGCCAGATTGTAGTGCGGAACTGGTTCCGCTTGGCGTTTATGCCTACATTCACGTTTACCTCTATGTCTAGAAGTCATCCTGAAATGATTGGCGAGATCGCAATCCCCGCGCGAAGCGCGGGGATTGCGATCTCGCAGGACATTTTTAGGACGGCTTTCACGCAAACGCAAACGGCGATAAACGTACGGGCGTGCGTCCGCCGAAACGCGCTAAAACGGCTGGACAAACGCGCCATTCTGAAGATAATCTCGCGCGTGGCGCCCTGGGGGCGGGCGCTATGGCAATTTCATTCCGCGGGCGGGCGCATGCCCGTGCGCCACATAAACAAGGGAAAACATGACTTCCAAGATCTTCGAAAGAATACCGACCCGCGCAGAGTGGCAGAGCGCGCGCAATGCGGCCGGCGGAAAATCCGGCCTCGTGTCGGGCGTCAGTGTGGGTGACCTGCTGGACGGCCTCAAGGGCGCTGGCAAGAACGCCGCTAAACGCCAGACAGCCTGGACCAAACTCATCTCCGGTTTGGAGAAGTACCTGACATACCAGGCGGTGACAACCCACGGCGATCTTGCAAAAACTGCGCGTTCCATTCTGAACCATGCCGAAGAATGCAAGGAGGCCGAAGGCAGATTGACGACCGCATTCAATGGTCTCAAGAAGGAGTTTCAGGTCATCGCCATCAACATGAAGTCCGATGTGCCTGCTGTGGCCAAGCGTGCTTTCGAGGGTCACAAGGCGTTTATCGTCGACGCCCTCAAGCTGCCGCTGCCGAGCGACTTCCAATTCGACTTCCATCCTCAGCGGTGGGAACTTGATGATTTGGGGAACAAATCCAATCCGTTCGACCTCGAGAATTCTTACTGGCGGACAGTCCTAAGAACGCGGCTTGGCGATGCGCAGAAGAATCAGGTTCGGCCCGAGCTTGTGAAACTGCTCAAGGACCTTGCCGCGATTGACATCGTGATTGATACTGACCCCAAGACTTGGTAGTTGATGGAACTCAGCGTCAGAGGCGCTAACCCTTGGCTCCGCCGGGGGTTAGCGCTTGGCGTGTTTCCGTCCGTCACATTTGGCCCCGGTCCAGGGCGCCCACCGCCATCCAGGCCAGCGCCCGCTCAAGGTCGATCAGCCTGGCGAAACGCGGGTCGCGGGTCAGGCCTCGCCGATAGCGGGCGTAGATCTGCTCGATGATGACGCCTATTTTGTAAAGGCCGAAGGCGAAGTAGAACAGCGGCTGTGGCACAGCGCGACCTGTCCGCTGTTCGTAGCGCTCAACCACTTCGCGCCGGGTGAAATTGCCTGGAAGGTGGGTGAGATTGAACTGCCGGACGATCTCGGGATCTCCGGCCTCGGACCAGTAACCAAGCGTCGTGCCAAGGTCCATAAAAGGATCTCCCACCGTCGCCATCTCCCAGTCCAGAACAGCGACGATCCGGTCCAGGCGGTCTGGATCGACCATCACGTTGTCGTGCTTGAAGTCGTTGTGGATGAGGGCGGCCGGCCCCTCGGCCGGAAGATGGGCGGCCAGCCAGGCCGAAATGGCCTCCATGTCTGGTAGATCATCGGTCTGCGCCGCTCGATAGCGTTGTGCCCAACCCGAGACCTGACGGGCGATATAGCCCTCGGGCCTGCCAAGATCGGCGAGACCCGCATGTTGGATGTCGACGGCGTGCAGTTCAGCCAGAGTGTCAACCAGCGCTTCGCTCAGGCGCCGCAGGGTTTCGGGCCGCAGGGTTGCGCCATGCGGCAGCCTGCTGCGCAAAATTACCCCCCGCACGCGTTCCATCAGGTAGAACGGC
>Ga0073900_10000522_pt1 | contig 24862 bp, 21 predicted proteins | sample KloWWTmetKNB5Kit_FD_66666 | JGI IMG/M metagenome (GOLD analysis project Ga0073900, IMG submission 66666) | Active sludge microbial communities from Klosterneuburg, Austria, studying microevolution and ecology of nitrifiers - Klosterneuburg... | ecosystem: Engineered > WWTP > Aerobic digester >...
TAAACTCCCCCACAACAAAAGCCATGACGCACACAAGACAAGACTACCTCGACCTGGACGCGCAAGACCCGCTGGCGGCGCAGCGCGCGCTGTTTGACGTGCCGGAGGGCCTCGTGTATTTGGATGGCAACTCGCTGGGGGCGATGCCAAAAGCCACCGCCGCGCGGGTGGCCGACGTGCTGGCCCGCGAGTGGGGCCGCGACCTGATTAAAAGTTGGAACACCGCCGGCTGGATGGATTTGCCGCGCAAAATTGGCGACAAGATCGCGCGGCTAATTGGGGCCAACGCCGGAGAGGTGATCGTGGCCGACTCGACTTCCATCAACCTGTTTAAGGTGCTGGCCGCCGCCCTGCGCCTGAACCCAACGCGCAAAGTGATTTTGAGCGAGCGCGACAACTTCCCCACCGATCTTTACATGGCGCAGGGACTGAGCGAGTTGCTGGGGCAGGGCCACACCCTGGAATTTGCGGAGGCCGACGCCGTTCACAACGCCATCAGCCAAGAGACCGCGGTGGTGATGCTGACCCACGTAAATTACCGCACCGGGCGCATGCACGACATGCTTTCCATCACGGCCAAAGCCCACGCCATGGGCGCGTTGGTCATTTGGGATTTGGCGCATTCGGCTGGCGCTGTGCCGGTGGATGTGAACGATGCGGGCGCGGATTTTGCCATTGGCTGCGGCTACAAATATTTGAACGGCGGCCCGGGCGCTCCCGCGTTTGTGTTTGTGGCCGAGCGGTATTTGGCCGAGTTTGTTCAGCCGCTCACCGGTTGGCTGGGGCACGCCCAGCCGTTTGCGTTTGACTGGAAATACGCCCCCGCGCCGGGCATTGAGCGGGCCATCTGCGGCACGCCGCCGGTGCTGAGCCTGGCCGCGCTGGAGTGCGGCGTGGACACGCTGCTCAGCGCAGACATGAGCGCCATCCGCCAAAAATCTTTGGCCCTTACCGATGCGTTTATCGCGCTGGTGGAGGCGAACTGCCCGGAACTAAACCTCATCACCCCGCGCGAGCACGACCTGCGCGGCAGCCAGGCCGCGTTCACCCACCCGGAAGGCTACGCCATCATGCAGGCGCTCATCTCGCGCGGCGTGATTGGCGATTTTCGCGCCCCGGATATTTTGCGCTTTGGCTTCACCCCGCTTTACACCCGCTTTGCAGATGTGTATGATGCGGCAGAAGCCCTGCGCGATGTGATGCAATCCCGCGCGTGGGACAAGCCGCAGTTTAGGCAGAAGAATAAAGTCACTTGACAAGGATGAAGGGGTGACAAGGTGACAAGGATGATTCGTCAGCCATGTCATCCCTTTCATCCAAGTCATCCTTGTCATCTTTCATCAACGAATATCCAATAAAAAATGTTTACCGCATTTACCATGATCCAAACCGATCCCGAAAAGGTGTCGGAGATTGCGCAGAAGATTGCCGATATGCCCAACGTGTCGGAGGTGTATAGCGTCACCGGCGAGTGGGACATCATCGCCGTGATGCACATTCACGAGTACGAAAAACTGGATGAGATTGTGCCCAACGCGCTGGGCCAACTGACCGGCGTGCGGCGCACCAACACCATCCTGGCCTTTCGCCGCTTTAGCGCCAAAGATATGGCGTGGGATGTTGGGGCGACGAACAATTAACCATCTATTCCGAGTAAATCGCTCAAAGTGCTGATTGAAGCTGTTTTCTGCCCAAAAATTTTGCTCAAAACGCATTTTCTTCAGATTTGCTTTGCATAACTTTATCTGTATGTATCTGCGTTCCACCGGCAGCGGATAAATCCGCCGCCTAAGCATTAAGAAACCCGCTCGCGCGGGTTAAAAGCGCCGACATAACCCGCGAGTGGGTTTCCTAATCGACTAGCCGCCGGATTTATCCGGTGGCGGCAACCGGCGCACATTGCGTCAGAGTGAATTACTCGGAATGGACGCGAATAATTAACGTGAGTTTGGGATAAGCAAAACGAGGCAAAAAATGACGGGCTTACTCTTATCCAAAATTCGCGTTAATTTCTAATTGTTTTACATCACGCGGTCATCTTTCATCACCGTGCGGGCAAAGTAAATGCCAACGGCGATGAGGCCGATCAGGGTGATGCCTGTGCCGAGCAGAACGCCATACACCGGGGCGCTTTGGCGGGCCACCAGACCAATCAGCAAAGAGAAAATGCCGGTGACCAGCGAGAACCCCACCGTGTCTAGCGCCAAAACGCGGCCGCGCACGTAATCTGGCGTTTCCTTTTGCACCATCATTCGGCTAAAGGTCCACACGTTGCCGCCGCCCAGGTGCCCAAAGAAAATGGCGAGCATGCCCACCGCCAGCGAGCCGCTGATGCCCCAAACGGCGTAGCCCACCACGCACATCGCCAGGGTGATGAGTAAAAGTTTGGCGTAATCGCGCGGGCGTTGCGGCATAAATTGCGATTGGGCGATGAGCGGCCCAAGCGTTGACCCCGCCCCTCGCGCGGCGTAAAGCAGGCTGGTGCCAATGTCTGCCGAGTTGTAAATTTGGAAGGAATATACGCTGAACAACCCCACGCCCGCAAAGCTAAACGCCCAAATAGTTTTGGTGAGCGAGAACGCCAGCAAACGCGGGTGTTCTCGCAAAAAGCTAAAGCCCTCGGTCAGGCTGTGCAGGCTGGCCCGCCCGGTTAGCGCGTGGCTGGATGGCTGTTTGAACTGCCCCTTGATTTGCAAAATGGCCCACGCCGAGCCGAGGAAGGAGATCGCGTTGACGATGAAGGCCACATCGCGCCCAAACAATTGCGCCACCACGCCGCCCAGCGCCGCGCCAAGCAGTGAAACGCTGGCCCAGGTGCTTTGTTGAAGGGCGTTGGCGGTGGCAAGCTCGTGCGGTTTGCACAAGTTGGGCAGCGCGGCAGAAATGGCCGGGTTGAACATGGACTCGCAGATGGACATGGCGGCGGTGGCGGCGTAGGCCAGCCAGAGCATGCCCGGCTCGCGCACCAGCAACATGAGCAAAGCCATCACCGCCCGCGCGACATCCATCACCACCACCAGTTTTTTGCGGTCAACGTGGTCGGCAATAAACCCGCTGAGCGTGAGGCCAAACAAGGCCGATGGCAAAACGGCGAACATCGTCACCAGCACAACCGCCAGCGGGTCTTTTGTAAACGTGTTGATGAGACCCAGCAGCGCCACGCTGTTAAACCAATCGCCCATTTGCGAGATGACTTGCGATGTCCAAATGTGGCGCACATCGCGGTTTTGCTTGAGAAGCGTGGTGTATCCGGCCAGCCCGCGCGGAAGTGAATTTGGGTATGAGGAAGCAGACATATTGAGGCGCGAATTATCACATGGGGCTGGGGTTTGGGGGTTTGGGGTTTGTTAGCCAGCCCTCAGCCCCTAACTCCCAATCCCCAAATTTAACCGCGCACAGATTACAATCTCGTTTTGTGAACATCGGTGTGTTCGATTCCGGCGTGGGCGGGTTATCGGTTTTGCGAGAAATGCGGCGGTTGATGCCAAACGCCGACATGACGTATTTGGCCGACCAGGCCAACGTGCCGTATGGCCCGCGCCCGCTGAGCGAAATTCAAACCCTCACCGAGCGCGGCGCGCGCTGGCTGGTTTCGCGTGGATGCGACGTGGTCGTCATCGCTTGCAACACGGCATCGGCGGCGGCTCTGGGGCATGTGCGCGGCATTTTCCCTTCCGTGCCATTTGTGGGGATGGAGCCCGCGGTCAAACCAGCGGCCATCGCCACAAAAACAGGCGTTATTGGCGTGTTTGCCACCGCCGCCACCCTAAAAGCCGCGCGGTTTGCCGGGCTGGTAGACCGCTTCGCCAGCCATCTGCGCGTTATTGAACAGCCCTGCCCGGAGTGGGTAGAATGTGTGGAAAAGGGCGGAACGTGCGACGCGGTGAAGGCAAAATTGTGGCCTGTTCTGGAAGCCGGCGCCGACGCGCTTGTTTTGGGTTGCACCCATTTCCCGTTTTTGCAAAATGAGATTGACGCAGTTATTGCGGAATTCGGAATTCGAAATTCGAAATTCGAAATTCATGTGATTGACCCCGGCCCGGCGGTGGCGCGGCAAGTGATGAAGGTGGCGAATTCTCATTCTGGCGGGAGATGGCTGGTGGAGGCGCAAAATCTTGCGTCTTTACCCGCGTCTTTGCAAAAAAACACGCCATTTTTTACCACCGGCGATGCGGTGAAGTTTGAATCTCAGGCGCGGGCATTGCTGGGGTGGGGCGATATTCGCGCGTATGGCGTTTGATACACTAAAACAAAATGGAAAACAGAGACGGCCATTGGATTGGCGAACTGGTAAACGCGGCAATTGCGGCGCACGAGGCCAAGATGATTAACACGCAAAACGAGCAGGCCGAAAATGCTCAACCTGGCGATGCCCAATCATCACCCGAAGAGCAAAACAATGCGCTGCAAAAGGTGGCTATTTTGCCGTTGCGCGGCATTTTGGTCAACCCGCTCTCGGCCATTCCCTTGCGCGTGGCGCAGCCGCGCTCGGTCAAATTGATTGACGATGCCATGCTGGCCAAGGCCAACATCGGCCTCATCGCCAGCAAAGACGGGACAAAAGAAGAACCAACGCTGGAAGATTTGTACGACGTGGGCACGCTGGCGTCCATCGTGCGCATGTTCAAATCGCCGGATGGCGTGGTGAATATGGTGGTGCAGGGCATTGAGCGCATCCGCATCACGCGCGTGATTGAGCGCGAGCCATACATCATCGCCGAGGTGGAGACCCTGCCAGAGCCGTGGCAAATCTCATTGGAGTTGGAGGCCACGCGGCGCAATCTTATTCAGGGTTTTGCGCGCATGGCCGAGCTGATCCCTTCCATGCCCGATGACCTCTCGCAGATGATTCAAGGGATTGAGGATCCGCGCCAGCTCATGTACGCCATCGCCACGTATATGCGGATGGAGCTGGGTGATGCGCAAAAGCTGCTGGAGATGAATGGACTGCCCGACAAAATGTTGTTCCTGCTCCAATTGGTGAACAAAGAGCTGGAAGTGCTGGAGCTTGGCAAAAAAATTCAGACCGAGGCCACCAGCGAGATGGAGAAAGTTCAGCGCGAATACTTTTTGCGCGAACAAATCCGCGCCATTCAGCGCGAGCTGGGCGAGGCCGATGAGCAGCAAATGGACGCGCAGGAGTTCCGGGCGCGCATTGAGGCCAGCGGCATGAACGATGAAGCCCGCAAAGAAGCCATGCGCGAACTGGACAGGTTGGCGAAACTGCCCACTCAGGCCGCCGAATACGGCGTGATTCGCACGTATTTGGACTGGATGACCTCTTTGCCCTGGAAAGTAGCCACGCCAGACAGCCTGGAAATTCAGCGCGCCCGCAATGTGCTGGATGAAGATCATTACGGGCTGAAAGACATCAAAGACCGCATTTTGGAATTTTTGGCGGTGCGCAAACGGCGGCAGGAATTGGCTGCAGAAAAAAGCGCGGCGGAAAACACATCCGCAGAAAAAGCCGATGTGGCTTCCGGCCACATCCGCCCGGAGAGAGAAGGCGTGATTTTGTGTTTTGTTGGGCCGCCGGGCGTGGGCAAAACCTCGCTGGGGGCCAGCATCGCGCGGGCGATGGGCCGCAAGTTCATCCGCATCTCGCTGGGCGGCGTGCGCGATGAAGCCGAGATTCGCGGCTTCCGGCGCACGTATATTGGCTCCATGCCGGGGCGAATTATTCAGAGCATTCGGCGGGCAGAGAGCAACAACCCGGTGTTTATGCTGGACGAAGTGGACAAGATGGGCAGCGATTTTCGCGGCGACCCCAGCTCTGCTTTGCTGGAGGTGCTTGACCCGGAGCAAAACCGCGAGTTCCGCGATCATTATCTGGATGTGCCGTTTGACCTTTCGCAAACCATTTTTGTGTGCACCGCCAACACGCTAGAGACCATCCCCGGCCCATTGCGCGACCGGATGGAAATTTTGCAGTTGAGCGGTTACACCGAGAAGGAAAAACTCAATATTGCGCAGGGCTATCTTGTGCCGCGCCAGATCAAAGAAAACGGGATGCGGCCCGATGAGATCACGTTTAGCGCAGATGCCCTGCTTCAGTTGATGCGCGACTTTACCCGCGAGGCTGGCGTGCGCAACCTGGAGCGGGAAATTGGCGCGATTTGCCGCAAACTGCTCACGCGATATTACGAAGATCGGGCGGCCTTCCCGGTGGCCGTTGGCAAAGAGAAGCTGACCGAATTGCTGGGCAAACCCAAGTATTACTTTGAGGCCGCCGAGCGCACCGAGATGCCCGGCGTTGCCACCGGCCTTGTGTGGACGCCGGTGGGCGGCGATGTTGTCTTTATTGAAGCCACGTTGATGCGCGGCGGCAAGGGATTTATGCTCACCGGCCAGTTGGGCGATGTGATGCGCGAGAGCGCCCAGGCCGCGCTGAGCTATGTGCGCAGCCGCGCCAAAGACCTGGGGCTGGATGACACGGTGTTTGAGAAACACGATATTCACCTGCATGTGCCCGCCGGAGCGCAGCCCAAAGATGGCCCCAGCGCGGGCGTCACCATCGCCGCGGCGCTGGCTTCGTTGCTCACCGGGCGGTTGGTTAAGCCGGATGTGGCGATGACGGGCGAGATCACATTGCGCGGGCTGGTGTTGCCCGTGGGCGGGATCAAAGAGAAAATTCTGGCTGCGCACCGGGTGGGGATGAAGACGGTCATCATCCCGCGCCGCAACGAGGCGGATTTGGATGAGCTGCCGCCCGAAGTTCGCCAATCGCTGAACATTATTTTGGTGGATCGGGTTCAGCAGGTGTGGGATGCGGCGTTATCAATTACGAATGACAAATTACGAATTACGAAAACCAGAAAGGCCAAGACACCGGCAAAAAGAAAAACTGTGCGAAAAGCAAAAATTCGTAATTAACAATTAGTAATTGCCATGCTTTCTCTCAACCAACCAGACGACTTTGCGCGGCTGGGGATTCATCCCACCCAAATTGCCCAGTTTGAGGATGGGATGCGCACCAGCGGCGGCAAAGACACGTTTGAGTGGTGGTATTTTGATGCGCGCATGGCCGATGGCGCATCGCTGGTGATTGTGTTCGCCACAAAACAAATTGTGGGCAGGATGGGCGCCCTGAAGCCGTTTGTGATGGTCACGTTGGAAGAACCCGGCCAGCCAAAGCGACTCTGGGAGATCAAAGCCGCGCCGCAAGCGTTTTCATCCAGCCGCGAAAAGTGTGATGTGCGGATGGGCGAAAATTACTTTCGCGGCGATTTGCGCGCCTACGAAATTCACGTTGAGAGCGCGGATATTTTGGTGGATGTGAGCCTGACCGGGCAGGTTCCGGCGTGGCGGCCCGGCACCGGCCATCTGTATTTTGGCGAGCAAAACGAGCATTATTTTGCGTGGCTGCCAGCCGTGCCGCAAGGCGAGGCGCAAATAAAAATGCGCGTGAACGGCGCGGAAAAAACGTTTGGCGGGGTGGGGTATCACGATCACAACTGGGGCAACGCGCCCATGCCCAAGTTGATGCATCACTGGTATTGGGGCCGCGCCAAAGCGGGCGAATACTCCATGATCACCAGCTACATCACGGCGGAAAAGGCGTATGGCGGCGTGAATCATCCGGTGTTTATGCTGGCCAAAAACGGCAAGATTATTGCGGATGACGCCAGCAAAGTTTCGTTCTCGCTGGAAGACGAGTTTGTGGACGAGCGTTCTGGCAAACCGGTGGCCAACAAGGTCGTTTATCTTTGGCAAAATGGCAACGAGGCCTACAAAATCACTTATTTGCGCGACCGCACCATTGAGGACGCGCTTTTAATAGATTCGATTCACGGCGCGATGAAATTTTTGGCAAAGCTGGCCCGGTTTGATGGCGCGTATTTGCGCTTCACTGGCCGCGTGACCTGCGAGCATTTTGTGGATGGAAACCTGATTGAAAAAGCCGAAGACGCTGGAATTTGGGAGTTGATGTATTTTGGGCGCGTTTACAAATAGAGGAAATTCAAGCTGGGGCGGCAGGATTCGAACCTACGAATGGCGGATCCAAAGTCCGCTGCCTTACCACTTGGCGACGCCCCAATGAACGTTTAATTTTATCATTTCCAAAAACGTCCCTCGGCTTGCGCAATGCGTTAACCCCAATTTAACGCAAACTTGATACGGTTTGCGCATGACCAATAAAAAAAGAGTGTTGATTTTGTGCACGGCCAACTCGGCGCGCTCGCAGATGGCAGAGGGGCTTTTGCGCTGGGTTGCGGATGATACGTGCGAGGTTTTTAGCGCGGGCAGCAAACCTTCTTTTGTCAATCCGGTTGCCATCACGGTGATGGCCGAACTGGGGGTGGACATCAGCCAGCATCGCTCAAAATCGTTGGATGAGTTTGTGACCCAACCCTTCGATTACGTCATCACCGTGTGCGACAACGCGGCGCAAACCTGCCCGCATTTTCCCGGCAAAGCCCAGCGCATTCACTGGAGTTTTCCAGACCCAGCGGCAGAAGAAGGCGACGAGGCGAAGTTGCGCGCCTTTCGCGAGGTGCGCGATGGGCTTTTGTTAAAACTGCGCGACTTTGCGAACTCTTTTTCAACGCGCGGATAAAACTGGGCTATAACCAGGCTTATGGATATTCTTTTGCCAAAAGTTGCCACAAACACGCTGCGCGGGTCAAAAATACCGCTATACCTTTTTGTGGTTATCGCTGCCATTGGGCTGGGGCGCAGCCTCATTCACATTTTTGCGCCCGATGGCGGCGCGGGAAGCATCGCGGGCATGGATTTAAGCGTTTCTGGCGCAGATGAAGTTGTGTTCGCTTTTGCGCTTTGGGGAAGCGCGCAACTCATCTACGCGGTTTTGCAATGGATTGTGATTCTGCGTTACCGCTCGCTTGTGCCGTTGATGTGGGCCGTGCAACTTTTAGAGACATGCGGGCGCATGTTGGCGGGGTCTTTAAAACCAGTTGTGTTTTCGCACACGCCGCCCGGCGCTGCGCAAAACTATATTTATTTGGTTTTGTCCATCGCCATGATCGCGCTTTCGGTTTGGACAGCGCGCAAAAGCCAGAGCGCATAATCTACTTTTTGCGCCGGTAATCAATCACTTTGCCATACCGGTCAAACTGATATTCGCAGCAGGTGTTGAACAACTCTTTCACCATGCCCCGCCCGCGCTGAACGCGGCTTTTTGCCCCGCTGACAGACAGCCCCAGGTGCGTGGCAATTTCTTTTTGCGGCACGCCTTGCGCTTCCAGCTCAACCGCCTCGCGATACCCATCGGGCAGATACGCGATGAAAGTTTGCATACTCTTCAACATGCAATCGCGTATCTCATCGTCATCATGCTCATCCCATACCGAGATTTCCTCCAAATCAATGATGGGTTTTCTGGCGCGGTAAAAATCTATGATCGCGTTACGCGCAATTTGGTAAGCCCAGCTTTCCAAACGCGCGGCGTCATCCAGCAAAGCCAAATGCGAGTGAATGCGCATAAACACATTTTGCAAAATGTCATCGGCGTCGCCTTCGTTGTTCACCCGTTTTAAAATAAATTTTCGCAACGGCGCGGCCAGCTCATTCCAAACATCTTCTGCGCTGGGCTGCACCATTTTCTTCATGCAGATGGCGCTTTGCGGGCACAAACCGGCAAATTCTGATGTGGCTTGCAAAGGCGCGGGCGCCTCGGCGCGAGGAGTTTTCTGGTAACCCAGCCGCGCAAAAAAATCGGGCGCGGTCTCGGTGAGCAAAAACAGCTCGCGCGCGCCCGCGCCCAGCGCGTAACGCTCCAGCGCGGCCACCAACGCCTGCCCATACCCGCGCCCGCGCAGGCTGGCCCGCACAACCAAAGAGCGCAAAAGCCCGACCGCGCCAAAGAGTTCAAGGCCAACCGCGCCAGCCAGCGCCCCATCAACCCGCGCCACCAAAAAATGCGCCAAATACGGCGGGGTGAGGTCCTCGTAAATCAAATGGCTCTCTTGCAACATTTGGGTGATGGCGCTCTGGTCGGCGGCGGTCGCAGGCTCAATGTTAATCATGGCGGTTGGTTATTTACATGATAGACGAACAAAACTAAAATAAGACGCAACGTTTTGTTTGCGTCTTATTTCGGCTGGCTGCGTCTTTATATGCAAAACCATGAATAACCAAATCATTCAACCCGACCAGATCCGCGAGGCTGTGCGAGACAGCTATGCCTTGCGGGCCACCCAGTTTTTGAACAACACAATCCCCGCGCAAAGCGCAGCCGGAAAATGTTGCAGCGGCGATGAAAGCTCGTGTTGTGGCACAAATTACAAAGCCGAGCAACTGGGTTACAACGCCGAAGAGATGGCGAACCTGCCCGCCGAGATCGCCGAGGTGACGCTGGGCTGCGGCGACCCAACATCCATCGCCAATTTGCAACCCGGCATGACGGTAGTTGATTTGGGCAGTGGCGGCGGCTTTGATTGCCTGCTGGCAGCGAAGAAAGTGGGCGAGACCGGCCATGTCATTGGCGTGGATATGACCCCGGAGATGCTCTCGCTGGCGTGGAAAAACGCGGCGCAAGCCGGGGCGCGAAACGTGGAGTTTCGTTATGGGCACATTGAAAAATTGCCGGTGGAGAGCGACACGGTGGATGTGATTTTGTCCAACTGCGTGATCAATCTCTCGCCAGACAAACCCGCCGTGTTCCGCGAGGCATACCGCGTGTTAAAGCCGGGCAGCAAGTTTGCCGTGAGCGATATTGTGGCCGACCGCGAAATTACGCCGGAGGCGCAAAAAAACATGAGCAGTTATTGCTCGTGTGTTTCTGGCGCAAGCGAAGAAAACTGGTATTTGGATCAGCTTCGCGCGGCGGGGTTTACGCGGGTGAACGTGGTCAGCCGCGTTCCGTATGCCGATGTGCCAAACAGCGCCGCCAAAACGTGGAGCGTGAAAGTGGAGGCGTGGAAGTAATTTTTTTAACATGGATGAACAGGATATACAGGATTATTTTTTTATCCTGTGCATCCTGTTCATCCATGTGAATAGTGAATAGAATAAGCCCCCATGAAGGTCAATTTTTACGCCACTCTGCGCCAGATCACCGGCGGCAAAACGGTGGAAGTGGCGCGGCCAGATGGCGCAACCATCCGCTATATTTTGGATGAGGTGACGACGCGCTTCCCGCCGTTGCGGGCAGAGCTGTTTAACGAGCGCGGTGATTTGCACAACTTTGTGCATGTGTTCGTGAATGGCCGCGACATCCGCTATATGCCCACGCTGTTTGATACGCCCATCAAAGAGACGGATGAAATTGACCTTTTTCCTGCGGTGGGCGGGGGCTAATCTACCGAGGCCAGCGCGGTCATGGCCGAGATTTGCGTGTCGCCCACAAAGCCTTTCACATCGCTGGCGCGCAGAAAATACAAACACATCGCAAACCCAACGGCTTCCAGCGCATACACGCTGGCGTACCCCAGCGGAACAGACGCGAAAACGCGAGACAGCACATCAAAGAAGACCCCGCCCAGCGCCACGCCAATGCCGCGAAAGAGCAGTTGCGCCATGCTCCATAAGCCCAAATACGCACCAGCGCGGTTGTCAAGCGTCATAGCCATCAGCAATGGCGAGGCGCCCGCGGTGTAAATGCCAAAGCCCAGGCCAAAAAAGAAAATAGATGGGATGACCATGGGCGCATTCGCAAGCGCAAACGTCACGGCCATCCAGACCATTGACACGCTGGATAAAGCCAAACCAATGGCCGCCACCCTGGTTTGCTGGGCGGTGGGCCATTTGCGGGTGATGCCAATGCTCCCGATCATGCCAATCAGCAAACCCATCCCCCAAATGCCAACCACCATTTGCGTTGCGCTAAATGAATAGCCAAACACGCCGCGCAAACTTGGCTCCAAAATGCCATCTTGGGCAAACCCGCTGAGCGCCCCAACGGCCAGCAGCCAGAAAAAACTGCGCGCCCGTTTGTCGGCCCAAATGGCGCGTATCACCGGGCGGAATTGTTTGTAATCTGCGTTGGGGCTAACCGCTTGCGCGTTTGGCGCGCGGCGCTCCATGCCAGCCACAGAAATTGTCCACGTAAAAAGGGCGATGGCGCACCCAATGAGCGTGGCTTGCCAAAACAAGTCCAGGTTGTATTGGCGGAGGGCGCTGGCGCTGGCATCGTAGCTGGGCAAGCCGGCGCGGGCCATTTGGGCATACACCAGCGGGCTAAACGCAAAAGCCGCCACCAGCATGGTCTGCACGATGGCGTAGGCCAGCCCCTGTTTTGCGGGGGGCGCGCTGTCTCTCACAAGGGCGGTAAACGGGCTGCCGGAGAGTTGCGTCCCCACGCCATAAATCAAAAACGAAAATAGCGCAACCAGCCAGCCCAGGCCATTGCCCGAAAAAATCATGGTTGTGGCAACAGGCAGCACAGGCAGCGAGAGCAACATCATGCCGCGGCCAATCCAAATATAGGGCAAACGTCTAAACCCAAAGATGGGGTGCGTGTCTGATAAATGCCCCGCCAAAATGGTGAGCGGCACAAGCAATTGGCGCAAAGCCAGCAGCAGCGTAATCGGCGTGGCCACAAAACCGCTCATGGTCGCCATGCCGTTCGCCATCACGTAATTCCAGATGGATGAACCGAGGATGTCTGCAAACGACGAACCAATGTGAAATGTGCCGAGCCGCAACGAACGCGCCCAGCTAAACTTTTTTGTCATTGGCTGCATCCTACAATCATTTTATTAACAAGTTTTTGGTTAAGCGTGTGGCGTGATTAATTTTTATGCGGTTTAATAAGCGCCTTGACCTTGTATTAAAGTTCAATTCAATGTTCAGCGACAACTACGAAACCCCGCTTGATGTGGTCATGGGCGGCGTGCCCGCCTGGCTCATGCAGGAGTATTTTATGGACTTGGGCGCGCAACCTGGGGCCGATGGGTGGTACGAAGGCGCAGGCTGGCGCGCCCGCGCCACGCAAGTTGAGCCAAAGAAATTGTGGTCGCTTGAGGTGGGGCAAGCGCATTTGGAGGTGATCGGCGATCCCGCCGTGCTTGGCCCCATCCGCAAAAAGCTGGAGCTAAAACTAATACGCGGGGGTGGGTGAGTTTTGATCGCCCGGAGCGCTTTGCCGAACTTGTTCGGAGCGCTCCGGGCGGTTGGGTTGAACTTACGGAATCTGCAACTCAGCCATCTTCTCTTTTGTCACAACGCCGTTCTTCCAGCCGCGGGCGTCGTAATATTCCACCAGCATCTTGTCCAGCTCGCACACCTGGCCTTCCGAACCCTTTTGGGTGGATGGCTCATTCAGGAAGCGCGCTGGCAACTTGTCGCTGCCCTCGCCAAAGCCAGCCTCGTTGTTATACATGCGCTCCAGGTTGTAAATGCGCTCGCCGGTCTTCATCACATCCTCGGCGGTGAACGGCACGCCCACCATCGCGGAGTATTGCATGGCGTATTCGTCTGCGCCCTGGGCAAACGCGCTGAACTTGCAAATGTCCATGCTGTCTGAGAACGCGTGGAAGTCCTGGAATACCATCACCAGTTTGCCCTTGCCTTCCCAGGCAATGGGGTCAACCTTGAGCGAGCCAAACGGCATCACGCCCAACTCTGCGGCGGGGGTATATGCGCGCAGGTGGCACGCGCCGCGGTTGGATGTGGCGTAGCCAATGCCCATGCCCTTGTATCCGCGCGGGTCGTAGGCGGGAATGCCTTGCCCTTTCACAGTCATGGCCAGCTCTGGGTGGCCGAAATGCGCCGCGGTGGCGTTGGCGCCCTCGGCCATGACATTGCCCAACCCATCACGCATGCCCACTTTGGTCGCCATCTTCACCATGTTCATCGTGTCGCCCCAGGCCAGTTGCTCATCGGCGTTCTTCACGTAGCCGCGCTGGGTGGCCTCCATCAACACCGAAAGCGGGTGACCAATTTCGATGGCGTCCATGCCGAGGTCGTTGCACAGATCAATCATCTTGGCAACCGTGTTTGCGTCGTCGTTGCCGCAGTTTGCGCCCACCGACCATGCCGGTTCGTATTCCACGCTCTCCATCCGCAACCCCTTCCACGGGCCTTCCTTCACTTCAACTTCTTTTTTGCAGGCCACCGGGCAGGCATGGCAGGTGGGGTTATCCACCAGAATATTGGCGTTCACCCATTCGCCGCTGATCTTCTCGGCGCGGTCGCCAAAGCTGGTGACCTGGCTGTTCTTGGTGGGCAAGCCGCCAATGCTGTTTGAGATGTTCATCAGCACGTTTGTGCCATACACCGAGAGGCCGCCCTTGCGCGGGCTGGTGATGTTTTGCTCGGCCATGATGGACTTGAGCGCGCGATCATGCGCGGCCTTCCAAGCCACGCGGTCGGTCGCTTTGGTCATCTTGTTCTCAGACTTGATCACGATGGCCTTGAGGTTCTTGCTGCCGCCCACGCAGCCCGTGCCGCCGCGTCCGCTGGCGCGGTCGTTCTCGTTCATCCAGCAGGCAAACTTCACCATCTTCTCGCCCGCCGGGCCGATGGCGATCACGCTCAGGTTTTTCTCGCCATACAGATTTTTGAAGTGTTTGACCGTGTCGTGCACGCCCATCCCCCAAATCTCGCTGGCGTCGCGCAGTTCAATCTTGCCATTTTCAACGTAGGCATACACCGGCTTGTCGGCTTTGCCCTTGATGATAAGTCCATCGAAACCAGCCCAGCGCAACCGCGCCGCGCTCCATCCGCCATGATGGCTGTCTGTGACCGTGCCGGTGAGCGGCGATTTGGTCACAACGGCCATGCGCCCGCTCATGTTGGCTTCGCTGCCGGTGAGCGGGCCGTTCATAAAGCACAAAACGTTCTCCGGGCTGAGGGGGTCAACTTTTGCGCCAGCCTCATACACAAAACGCACGCCCAAACCACGCCCGCCAATATATTTTCGCGCCCAGTCTTCCGGCACGGGTTTGTTTTCCACTTTGCCGGTTGTCAGGTCAATGTGACCCAAATTATTTGCATATCCACCAAGATTCATAGTTGCCTCCGAAGAATTACAAATTACAAATTACAAATTACGAATTTTGAGATTGGGTTTGTTTTGAGCGCCTCCTAAAAATATCTTGGGAACTCCTCCTAACGCCCCGGCGGAAAGATAGATACTTCGTCGTTAATGTGAACCGGCATGCCAAAACCGCCGGCGTATTCCAGGTCGCGCCCATTGAGCAAAATGCGCCAGCCGTACTTTGGCACGTAAGAGGGCGTTACTTCCATCCATGCAGATTGTTGCGGGTGGTGCGAATGCCACACCCGATCAAGCGCATCGGCCCGCGCTTGTGGGTAATAGTTAAAAAATTTACGCAGCAGGTCGGCGGCAGGTGCGCCGTCATTCACGTGAATGGTGGTTTGGGTGGTTTCTACCACCGGGCGCAACTTGCCAAAAATGCCGCAGGGGATGGCCGCCTCGCCGCGCTTCATATCCATTGCCACGCGGTAGCCCAGGTGCATTTGGTTGAGCTGCACCGAAAGATAACGGCTCCATGCGCTCATGGCCGCGCCAAGCGCCTGTGGCGATAGCCCCGCGCCCGCCAAATGCGAGGCGAACATGCTTTGTACCAAGCCCACCGAGGTCGTGATCCAGGGTTCGGGCGTGTGTATTTTGCGGGGGCCATCCGCCGCGTGGTATTTGCCCGCCCGGAACAAATACAGGGCAAACTCATCGCTGGTGTCCAGCCCCAGCGTGCGGCTTATCCAAATGGTGAAGAAGCGGCGGCGCTCCTCAAGATGCGCGGGGTCAACACCGCGCTCCCAGCCCAGAATGGCCGCCGTTTCTGGCACCCGGCTCAAATAATCGTATGTGCCAACCACCATTTCGTGGGCGTGCGCAAGCAGGGTTTCAACAGAGGGCAGGGCGGCCAGGCGCGCGTCTTCGCCCCAGCCAACAAAGCGCAACATTCTGCGCCACTCATCTTGTGGCTCTGGCGCTAGGTCGTTCAACTCAAGGGCGGCGTTCATGCTTGTTTGTACCGAGATTTTTATATTCTAATGCTCTTTTTCAAAAATGCGAGATTTTTTTGAAAATGGCATAAAACCCGTATTTTTGCCGGTTTTGGGGTTTTATAAAAACAAATAACAAGCTTTGATTGTACTAATTGAATTGGAGCAAATAGGTCATTTGGGAAAAATCGTCACCAAAACGCCGGGGCGGTGTTCTTTAGGTAATGCGACTTTTGGATAAGAGAAAGCCCATCATTCCGAGGAGCCCAGCGGCGCAAAGGAAGGCAGCGCAACCCTTTGGCAAGCCCGGGATGACATTTTTTGCTCATTTTGCTTATCCAAAACTCGCGTAAATATAACGGCGGTGCGTTGTAGGACACCGCCAGAAAATATTTTTTGTATAATGATTGTCAAATGTTGGCCACACACCAAACACACGTTAATACATACACCGCGCAGGGCTGGTGGGGAACGCAAACTTTGGCAGATCTGTTTGAGCAGAACGCCGCCGCCTGTCCCAACGACATCGCCCTGACAGACCCGCCCAACCGACCAGATTTGACCGTGGGCGCGCCACAACGCCTGACCTATGCCCAGCTTAAAACACAGGTAGACAATTTGGCATGGGCATTTTTGCAAAATGGAATTGGCAAAGATGACATTATTGTTGTGCAGTTGCCAAACATTGCCGAGTTGGTAGTGGTCTATCTGGCCTCGGCCAAAATGGGCGCCATTGTCAGCCCAGTGCCTGTGCAATACCGCACGCATGAGTTGAAACAAATTCTGGCGTTGACAGAAGCAAGCGCGTTTATCACCGTGTCTCACTTTGGCGGGTTTAATTTTGTGGAGATGGCGCAGAGTTTGCAGACGCGTTACCCAACCCTCAAGCGTGTTATTGCCCTGGCGGATGCGCCGTTGGCTGGCGTGTTGTCGCTGAGCGAGATGATCCATCAGCCATGCGATGCCACCGCGCTGGAAAAAGCCATTGCCCAAAACCCGCCGCGCGCCAACGATGTCTTTACCATTTGTTGGACCTCTGGCACCGAGTCTGATCCCAAAGGTGTTCCGCGCAGCCACAATCACTGGATTTCAATTGCTTTTGCCAGCGTGGATGGCGCAAAACTTTCGCAAGGCGATGCGCTGCTCAACCCGTTTCCGCTGGTCAACATGTCGGCCATTGGCGGAATGCTCACGCCGTGGCTGCTCACGCGCGGCAAGTTTGCGCTGCATCATCCGCTCAGCCTGCCGGTCTTTTTAGCGCAAATCAGCAGCGAGAAAATAAATTACACGGTTGCGCCGCCCATGCTGATGAATATGCTGCTGCGCAACCCTGCGCTGCTGGCCAACGCAGATTTGTCGCACATCAAAAGCATTGGCTCTGGCTCCGCGCCGCTTTCACCCTGGATGGTGAGCCAGTGGCACGAGAAATATGGCATCTCAGTTCTCAATTTGTTTGGCTCAAACGAAGGTTGCTCTTTTTGCAGCGGGCCAGACGAAATTCCCGACCCGGCGGAGCGGGCGCGGTTCTTCCCGCGCTGGGGGGCGGATGGCGTCGCCAGCACAAATCGTGGCGCGCGCGGAATGAAGTCCAAGCTGGTAGATCCGCTCACCCGCGAAACGATTACACAATCGGGCGTGGTGGGCGAGATGGCGATAAGCGGGCCAAATGTGTTTGATGGCTATTTTCGCCGCCCAGACCTGACAGAAAAATCATTTGATTCTGATGGTTACTTTTTGACAGGCGATTTATTTGCCATTGATGGCGCGGCGGATGCGTTGAACCGCTACCGGTTTGTGGGCCGCTTGAAAGATTTGATCATCCGCGGGGGGATGAAGATTGCGGCCGAGGAGTTGGAAAACCTGTTGGTTGAGCATCCCAAAGTGCAAGATGTCGCCATTATCGGCCTGCCATCGGCCAGAGATGAAGATGAGGTTGTGTGCGCGGTGATTGTCCCCAAAAAAGACCAGACAATTACCCTGACTGACCTGAACGAATTCTTACGCGAGAAAGACCTGGCCGCGTTTAAGCTGCCCAAAAAGATGGTGATTTTGGAGGCCCTGCCCAGAAACCCGGTGGGCAAAATTCTAAAACGCAACCTAAAAGAACAGTTCGGCAAAGAAAAGTCTGAATAACGCGGTTTTTGGGCAAGCAAGGTGAGTGGCGCTTGTCATGCTGAGCATGGCAGGCGTCGCGCGTGTTCAAAACGGATGTTAAGAAGTTGGACGGCCAGTTTTTTAGCTGGCCCAGCCGGTCTCTAGCAGGCCGCGGGTTTCATCCACCGCTACCTGCCAAATGGCGAGCATCTCGGCATCGGGGCGCTGGTAATACCCGCCAAAATTGCCATCGCCCAGCGCGGCGCGGGTGGCTTGCGGCCCCATTTGCTTGAGCGCGGCCAGGTTGGCCATGGGTTTTTGCGCGGCGGGCATGTCTACACCGGGCAGGCGCGTCCACGGAAAATTTTCCATCCACGAGGCGTGCGAGCAAACGGGGTCGGTCTCTTTTACTTTGGCCCACGTGCGCGGGGCGTTCCACCAGTTGTGCCACTGAACGCGAGCCGCGGGATGCTCGCGCATCACCTCGTCTGCAACCGCGGCGGCTGGCGAATTTCCGCCATGCCCGTTTACGATTAGGATGCGCCGAAAGCCGTGGGTCAGCAGGCCGTCCAGCACATCGCGGATTACCTGAATGTAAGTGTTCAGCCTCAGGGTGATGGAGCCGGGGTAGGCCATGAAATACGGCGTCAGGCCATACGCCATCACCGGGAAGACCGGCACACCCAGCGGCGCGGCGGCCTCGGTTGCAACGCGCTCGGCCAAAATGCTGTCCACGCTCAGGCTCAGCCAGGCGTGTTGCTCGGTAGACCCCAGCGGCAGAACCGCGCGGTCGTCATTTTGCAAATAGCTTTCCACCTGCATCCAGTTCATCTCGGAGATTTTCATGCCGGTATTCTAAAGGAACGCCAGTATTGACCGACGTGCGGATTTCTTGGCGCGTTATTCCAATTCACCTATCCACCTGCACAGGGAAAATTTAACATCTACCTGATAAAGTAAGTGGTTGGAGTAAAAACATGGCAAAACCACCATCAGCAATTGGTGTGCTCACCAGCGGCGGCGATGCGCAAGGCATGAACGCCGCCCTCCGCGCGGTTGTTCGCGCGGCGCTGGGCAGGGGCGCAAGCGTATACGGAATTTACGAGGGTTACAAAGGCCTTATCCTCGGCGGAGAATCCATCAAAAAAATGGCCTGGGGCGATGTGGGCGGCATTTTGCAAAAAGGCGGCACCATCATTGGCACGGCCCGCTCAAAGGAATTTCAAACCCGCGAGGGGCGGCTGACCGCGGCCAAAAATTTGCTGGAGCGCGGCATTGGCGGGCTGGTCGTCATTGGGGGCGATGGCTCTCTCACCGGCGCGAGCATTTTCCGCGAAGAATGGCCGGGGCTGGTGAAGGAGCTGGTTGACACCGCGCGGGTCACGCCAGAAATGGCGAAACGTGTGGAGACGTTGGCCATCACCGGTTTGGTGGGCAGCATTGACAACGACATGTTTGGCACAGACATGACGATTGGCGCAGACAGCGCCCTGCACCGCATTACCGAGGCGATGGACGCGCTGAGCAGCACGGCGGCCAGCCATCAACGCGCATTTATTGTGGAGGTGATGGGGCGGCATTGCGGTTATCTCGCCCTGATGAGCACCATCTCTGGCGGCGGCGATTGGGTGTTGATCCCAGAGAACCCACCGGCGGATGGCTGGGAGACCGCCATGTGCGACGCGCTCAAAGCTGGGCGCAAGGCCGGGCGCAGAGATAGCGTGGTGGTTGTGGCCGAAGGCGCGCGCGACCGGCGCGGAAATGCCATCACCAGCGAGTATGTGAAAAAGGTGATTGACGAGCACTTGCACGAGGATGTGCGCACCACGATTTTGGGCCACGTGCAGCGCGGCGGCGCGCCCAGCGCGTATGACCGCTGGATGAGCACGATGGTGGGGCAGGCGGCGGCGCACGAAATTTTGACCGCCAAGCCGGAGGTTGAGCCAAAGGTCATTGGCGTAAAGGCCAACCGCGTCTCGGCCAGGCCGTTGATGGAATCTGTGCGCCAGACCCGCCAAATTGCAGAAGTGATTGAGGCCGGGGATTACGAACGCGCCATGGAAATGCGCGGCGGCTCGTTTGAGGAAATGTTTGACGTGGCGCAAACCATGTCTCACACCGCGCAGTTGATTGAGAAGCCGCTGGCCGAGCGCAAACGCATTTTGCTGCTCAACACCGGCGACCCCGCGCCGGGGATGAACACGGCGGTGCGGGCGGCGGTGCGGCTGGGGTTGTATCGCGGGCATCGCATGTTTGTGGCCCGCAACGGCTTTCGCGGGTTGCTGAACGGCGAGATTGAGGAATTTGCGTGGAAAAGTGTGGATGGCTGGGGCGGCGCAGGCGGCAGCGAGCTTGGCACCAGCCGCAGAATTCCATACGATGACAGCGAGGTCAAAACAATCGCGCAATATTTTTCATCCAGCGGAATTGACGCGTTGATGGTGATTGGCGGGTGGCAGGGGTATGAGACCGCTTACCGCTTGATGAATGGGCGGGAGAACCATCCTGCGCTCAAGATACCCATCGTGTGTCTGCCCGCATCGGTAGATAACAATTTGCCCGCCACCGAGTTCAGCGTGGGCGCAGATACCGGGCTGAACAACATTGTGAGCGCGTTGGATAAAGTGAAGCAAACCGCCGTTGCCACCGGGCGCTGCTTGATTGTGGAAGTGCGCGGCGGGCAATGCGGCTATTTGGCGTTGATGAGCGGGATGGCCTGCGGCGCGGAACGGGTGTATTTGCCCGAAGAAGGCGTGCATATTTCTGACATGCAGGTTGATCTGGAAAATATGCTGGAGGATTTCCGGGGCGGCAAACGGCTCGGCCTCATCATTCGCAACGAAGAAGCCAACAAGCTTTACACCACCGAGTTTATGCGCGCGTTTTTTGAGCAGGAGGGCGGCGAGCATTTTGAGGCGCGCTCGGTGATTTTGGGCGATACGCAAATGGGCGGCGACCCCACTCCGTTTGATCGCATTCAGGCCACCCGGCTGGCGGCCCGCAGCGTGGAGTTTTTGCAAAATGAGATGGATCGGGATACCAATAACGCCGTGATGGCGGGCTACATTGAGGGCAAGCTGGAGTTCACCCCGCTGGTCAAGTTCCCGGCCATGTTTGACGCAGATTTACACCGCCCGCGCGAACAGTGGTGGATGGAGATGCGCAAGGTGACGACAAAGCTTGCCAGCGCCACCACGAGCGGAAATTAGAAGAGTGAAGAGTGAAGGGTGAAATTCCACTCTTCACCCTTCACCTTTCACTCTTCACCCTTTCTATGAGTAAGCTCGTCCCCAAAATTATTCTGGAAGGCACGCGGCTGACCTTCAAGACCGAGATTGCGTTTGAGTTGAACGACCACCCGCGCATTACCGGGCCGCGCAAGTATCGGTATCACTCGCCGCTCATCAGCGCGGAATGGGGTTCGTTCAATAATGTTCCGTGGGGGCGCGGGCCAATCAACTTTGAGCCGCAAGAGGCCGCGCAGGCGATGGAGGTCTACGCCACGTGGCTCAAGATGTTCCAACTGCAAAAGTATTACTCGTGGATTGTGGATCGGTTTCACATTTCTACGCGGGCATACCAGTTGCAAACGTATGGCACAGATTACGATTTTGGCTGGCTGGAAGATGGCCTTGCCGCGCTGGATTTTCGGCTGGTGTTTCTCACCCGCTCGCCAGAATCTTTTGCCGCCGCGCGGGCAGAGCGGCTCAAGGTGTCGGGCAATCCATCTCAATATGATGATTTGAGCGCGTTTGTTGAACAGCAAAAGCTGATGCGGCGGCTGGTGGGCGAATCAAAACTGCGCTCGCTCACGCTGGACGTGAGCGATAACGACATACCCGCCGCGGTGACGAAAATTGCAGATTGGATGGAGCAAACCGGCGGGCTTTACAATGCAGAACATTAAAAAATTCAAAGTTCAAAATTCAAAGTCACAAGTCCAGGGAAATACACTTGCATTCACTTTGAACGTTGCACTTGCCACTTTGCACTAAACATTATGCGCACAAAAATAGTTTGTACCATTGGCCCGGCCAGCGAGAATGATGACACGCTGCGCCAGATGATTCGTGTGGGGATGGATGTGGCCCGCCTCAATTTTTCGCACGGCGCGCACGAAGATCACGCCCGCCGCCTGAAAGCCATCCGCCAAATTGCCGCCGAGGAAAAGGTGCGGGTGGCGGTGATGGGCGATCTGCAGGGGCCAAAGTTTCGGCTGGGCAAATTGCCCGATGAAGGTGTGACGCTGACCGCCGGCCAGCATGTTTTTATTTATGCCGGCTCGCCGCCAGCGGTGGAGGGTGTGTTGCTGCCCATGCCTCATCCCGAAGTGATTGAGGCCATGCAGCCGGGGCGGCGCCTGCTGATTGATGACGGCACTTTTGAGTTTGTGGTGACGCGCAAGATAAGCGGAACTTGCGTTGAATGCGAAGTTAAAAACGGCGGTGTGGTCACCTCTCGCAAAGGTGTGAGCCTGCCGGGCGCGCATATTGATGTGTCATCCATTACGCCAAAAGACCGCGAGGATTTGCGGTTTGCCATTGAGCAGGGCGTGGATGTGGTGGCGCTCTCGTTTGTGCGCCGCGCGGAAGATATTCGGGAATTGCGCTGGCTGATTCGCGAGATGTGCCCGGATGAGGAGAAGCGCCCATACATTTTGGCGAAAATTGAGAAACCAGAAGCAGTGGCCGATATCGCCAACATCTTGAAAGAGACCGATATTGTGATGGTGGCGCGCGGCGATTTGGGCGTGGAATCTACGCCGCAGGATGTGCCGTTCTTTCAAAAGCAAATCATCCGCGAGTGTTTGCGGGCGGGCAAGCCGGTCATCACCGCCACACAAATGTTGCAGAGCATGACCAGCGCGCCGGTGCCCACCCGCGCCGAGGCCAGCGATGTGGCCAACGCGGTGCTGGATGGCACGGACGCGGTGATGATGAGCGCGGAGACCGCCTCTGGGCAATATCCCATCGAATCTGTGAAAGTGATGCAAACGATTTGCGCCCGCGCCGAGAGCGACGAATCTATGTGGAGCGATATTGAGATTGAGGAGCGCGAGCGTGATCTGGCGAAGGGTGGCGGGCTGGATGATGTGACCAAATCGGTGACAAACGCCGCGGTGTTGATGGCTAACGAGATTGACGCGGCGGCCATCGTGTGCTTAACCAGCTCTGGCTACACCGCCCGCATGATCGCGCGGCATCGCCCGCCGCGCCCAATCATCGCGCTCACCCCCAAAGAGCGCACTTGCATGTTCACCGCCTTCACGTGGGATGTGCAATCGTTCAAGATTGATCTTGAGCAAAATGTGGAGGCGATGGTGATTCACGCCGGGCAACTGCTTTTGGATAAAGGCGTTGCCAAAAAGGGTCAGCGGGTGGTGTTTGTGGCCGGTGTTCCGCTGGGGCGTGGCAGGGGCACCACCAACCTGCTGCAAGTGCAGACGTTGTGAATGAAAACAACGTCAGTTTTGGATAAAAATTTTGCGGAATCCGCTCATCCTGAGCGCGACTGCGAGGCACGAGCAGGAGCAGTCGAAGGATGACGACTCTTGGTTTAAACCTAATTTTCGTTATGCAGCCGCCCTTCGACTGCTCGCTCCGCTCGCCCTGAGCGCGAGCGGAACTAAAATTTTATAGGTCTGCATTCTTTGGACGACAAAAATCGCTCATTGGATTTATCCAAGGTTTACGTTAAAAAAAGCACAGGTCTGATCGCTTCACCCAACGTGCTGGGACGCGGCCAGACCTGTGCTTTTTGTTTTATGCGCTGGTCGTTTGTTCTGGTTTGCGCTTAAAAATCAGCTTGATGAGTTTCTGAAAGACCACGATCACAAACGTGATGGCCGCGACCAAACCGATATTGCGGGCCAGACCCATCAACGTAAACACCGAGATGTTTAACCCGCCGCCTTCGCCACCGTGTTCGCCCTCACCTTCAAACCCACGCGGAGGGAAGTTGCCCGGTTGCGCGCCGGCGGGCGGCGCAGGTCGCTGACCCTCAATGCGCCCTCGCCCTTGCCCCTGACCGTTGCCCTCGCCAAAACCAGGGCCGCGCCCCGCGTTGCCAAGGATGGCGCTTGTGACCGATGTGTTTTGTCCCAGCGCGTAAACCGCCGCGCCCGTTATGCCCGTGATTGCCAAAATAACCAGCGTCACAATTACGGCTCGTAAAATTTTGTTCATAGTTTTCCTCGTCTTTCGCAAAGGGCAAAAAAAATTTGCGCTTCTGCGAGATGTTTCAATTTATTTTTTGGGCATGGGCGGCAGCTTTGCGGCGGGTGGCGGCGCGGCAGAGGCTGCCGCTGCAACCGGCTCAAGTTTCTTCCGCCCAAACAAACGCCCAATTGGCGCGAACACATATTTCTTGAGGGTGTTCCAAATCCAATCCCAATGCAGGGCAAAGTGAAGCGCCAGCAAAATTACCGAGGCGTTGGCTGTGACCGTGTGAAGGAATCGCCACGCGCCCTCATTGCGCCCCATCTGAAAACCCAGCGCAGGCAGGGCCGCGCGAGAGATCAGCAGCCCGCTCAGCATCACGCCAATGAACGAGATGAAGAACAGCAGATTGATCACATAGTTCAGCCGCGAGGAGTGAAAAAGCTGGCGGAAGAACTTGAGCGTGATTTGCACGACCCATTTCCAGTGCGAGGCCAGATGAATCACGATGGCTACAAACAGCGCCAGGCTCAGCCATTCGTGGATGGGAACCCCGGTCAGTCGAAGCTCGTAGGCCACGAGAAACGCGACAAAGATCAGGATATCAATAACGAAATTTGTTTTTGTTGACATGATTTATAAAGCCGAATGGTAAAAATCGGTAAATAGCGTAAAACGCAAAGGTTGGAAAAAGGTTGAAAACCATTTCCCAGCATCCAATCGCTTCTCAATCGTCT
>Ga0073900_10000527_pt1 | contig 24586 bp, 17 predicted proteins | sample KloWWTmetKNB5Kit_FD_66666 | JGI IMG/M metagenome (GOLD analysis project Ga0073900, IMG submission 66666) | Active sludge microbial communities from Klosterneuburg, Austria, studying microevolution and ecology of nitrifiers - Klosterneuburg... | ecosystem: Engineered > WWTP > Aerobic digester >...
AGTGCAGTGGAAGTTCCAGTACCGAATCGCCGTGCGACATCCACACTTGACTATCTGCGGTGATGCCTGCAAAGATTGGGTCAGTCAGATCAAGTATTTGTAACATTGACTTACCGTATTCCCGCTGCGCTGACTTTTCAACTTTACCACCGTAATATTTAGCAATATACTGAGCCCCATAGCAAATACCCAGTACCGGTATTTTACCCACCCATTTGTCTAAAGCTAACTGGGGTGCATTTTCATCATTGACTGAGAAAGGACTGCCACTTAGTATAATGGCCTTCACTGTGTCATCTAGTTCTGGTACTTTGTTATATGGGTATATCTCACAGAAAATATTTAGCTCTCTGACTCTTCTAGCGATCAACTGGGTGTACTGCGAGCCGCTATCGACAATATATACTTTATGATGCATGTGCTATATTTCTATTTAATAAGAAAGCAAATGAAGTTTCATTTGCTTTCTTTCGTTTTGCTTATTTCAGGTCGAAGGATACTTTCCGATTTAGTATCCGTGGCTTGGCTCTGGTTACAGTCTCTATTCGCTCTGCATCTATTCCTTTCCCTACCAGATAGCTTTTGACAGCTTGTGCTCTGGCGGCGGCAATGGTAGATCCATCTGGGTCCGGTATCAGTTCATCTTCATAGCCATAGACGACGAGTGTATATTTTTTATTTTTCTTAAGTAAAGTAACTATTTTGTTTAGGGCAGCATTTGCTCCTGCAGGTACTTCTGTTACCTTATCACCCAAGATCAAAGTTCTGCTAGCTGATGTCAGCAAGTCTAAGTCGGTTTGATTTGCTGTGGGGCACCCTTGATTGGAAGCAGGGCCTATCCTAGTTGGACATTTGTCTATCTTATCAGGTACACCATCACCATCTGTATCGGGACAACCATTGGCCTCTATTGAGCCTACTTCATTGGGACAGTCATCCATGTAATCAGGTACACCATCTGCATCAGTGTCAGGACAACCATTATATCTGGCAAGTCCGGCTACATCAGGGCATTTATCAAGGTCATCGGGTATTCCATCTTTATCTTTGTCGAAGAAGGGGCACCCACCATAACTTGGATCACCTGCTATATCCGGACATTTATCATCCTTATCTGCTACACCATCACCATCACGGTCAGGACAGCCACCAGCTTTTAGTGTCCCGGCTTCATTAGGGCATTTATCTTCATAGTCTGCTATACCATCATTGTCAGTATCCGGGCAGCCATTGAAAGCAGCGACTCCCGGTACAGTTGGGCATTCATCTCTGATGTCCGGTATGCCATCACCGTCACGGTCACTTTTTCTGAGTTTCCGCGAGTTTAAACTGCTTTTTGATAGCGCACCGCCACCTCCAAAGGTGTAAATGAAACCGAGTCCTGCTTCGACAGAACCTTTATTCCCATCTTTGAAATCATTGAGATATCCGGCATGAAGATTGATGTAGAAATTTTCACTAACTCCAAAATTAGCACCAACTCCAAACCGGCCTGCTATTTCAAAATCATTGAATTTATCTTCGATAAAGTTTTTATTCAAAGCGAATGTGGGACCTGCATATATATATGGTGCAGCTATACGGAATCGGTCAAATAGGCCACCTTGTAATAAGATATCTCCATGAAAACCCAGCAACTTTTCATCACCTTTGAGCGCAATATTGGCACCAAGTGGTACTGCCACATTTAAAAATGGTAAAATATTTCTCGAATAGGCTATATCTGCTGCCAGTATAGTATTTGTAGTGGTCAATCCATCCGAACGCAATAGTCCGGTGTTAACCCCTCGTGCATATAGTCCGATTCCGTTGGGAGAATCAGCATTTTGCCCTATTGATTGGCTCATTGTCATCACAATGAAGGCGAACAATAAATGAAATTTTTGCATTTAAAATGGTTTAGTTGTTATTCAATCAAACCTCTGCCGGATTTTACAATTTTCTTTTCGCCGGACAGCGTTTGTAAACATTTATCGAGGATGCCATTTACAAATTCTTTGCTTTTTTCGGTGCTGTAAAGTTTAGTCAGATCGATGTATTCATTGATAGATACCTTGGTAGGAATAGTAGGAAAAATAATCATCTCAGCCACTGACATTTTAATAAATATCATGTCTATACGAGCGACCCGATCCATATCCCAGTTCTCTATTAGCGGTTCGATCATGTCTTCGAGACCTGTGTTGTGATCGACAATATACTCAAGTAAGTTGCGACCGAAATCAACAATGGTCTCTTTAGTAGGACCGTATTTATCATTGAGACCGGTCTCAGGTAATTGCTTTATTATTTTCTTTATGGTTCCTACGATGATTGATTCGTCGTCGAGCCAGTTGTAATAATAATCTTCGATGGTGTCATTGAAATATTCCTGTTTTATCAGATCCTTGAAGAGTGAAAGGATTATTTCCCTATCCCCTTCTAAAGAAGATTCTGCATTGACATAATCTGTATAGGTATCAGATAATGAATAGGTCTTGTACAGTTTTTTGGTAAAGTCATCAGGAACCTTTTCAGCTACTTTATCATTTTCCCACTGTTCTTTTAATTCCTTATCTCTGACTAGAGACTGGATGACACTATTATTGTAAAGTTTATCAGTGAATCCCTTATCAAATGCAGAAGGTAAAAGCTTTCCTTTTCGACGTTCACTGTCTTGTACAGAGTGCTCTGCTACTTTGGTAAGTAGATAAAGATGATAACCCAATAGTTCATAAGCTGCATCTATAGAGTCATCGTAAAAAGATAAAATCTCAGATTTTGTAAGCTCCGGTGTAGTCTGCCAGGTAAATAGTGTTTGCATTACCTTGACCCTAATGATTCTTCTGCTGAGCATCCTCTTGTTTAAAAAGTTATATAATATTCCTTTTGAATATATTGTTCAAATATAATAGTTGTATTTTGCCTGAAAGGGCCTACTACATTTCGTAAAGGTAATGGTATAAAATGACTTTAGATTACAAAAATTTATAATCTATTTTGCATAGGGTTTGATTTTCGCCCAGGTCGGTTTCGATGCGACATGCCATTTTCTAACTATCCGGCCGTCTTTCCAGAGGATTATCCCCGGATTGGAACGAATCATAGTTTTTAGCAATTTATCATCAGCTTCAGCTACTGAAAATTCTTTTCCTAATACACGCTCTATATCCCTAATGTCATCATTTCCAACACCTCCAAACACTGTGATACTCTTTATATCTTCTTTCTGAGCTGACTCCATAATAGGTAGAATGTAATCTTTAAATTTATTGACCCATGCAGGATCCCATTCCTTAATGGAAATATTCTCAATCTTAGATTGAATATTTTTTATCGTCATTGAGTCATTATTTGTGGAAGTACTGTCTGATTTATTATAGATGGTATCTCTCATCGTGACCTGCTGGCTTGACTCAGTATAAGGTACGTGGTATGCTATAAACATGAGTGAATAGCCTTTTTCATCTAAGATACTTTCAGTCATATCATCATTATCCAGCCCCATTATAGTGAAGTCACTAATCTTAGTTTTTGGAATCTCTGACTCACCTACTTCTTGTGAAAACTCAAAATCTTCCTTTGGGAATTCTTTGAAACGCTTCATATATTCATCCTGTGACAGGCGCGTAACTTTGCCATCTTTTTTTGACTTTATGATCATAGTTACCGGAACTTCATTAGAAGCCTTCATCTCTGCTGCACGAATATCACGCACGTTAGTTCCATTCTTAAATGGTCTGAAATCAACTATAGGTTCTGCCCAAAAGCTATTGTACAGACAGAATATAAATAGCCCTGCCAGTGCCGTGAAGTTTATGGTAGTGCGCACAATAGGTGTGAAAAGTCGGTGGAAATCCCTGAATTTGAATAAAAAGATAATCGCCGGAATGAGCAAGAAGATGTCCTTGAAGAATGAGATGCGTGGTTCGAGTTTGATAAAATCTCCAAAACAACCACAATCAGTAACTTTCATATTGGAAGCTTCATAAGCACCCCACTTTGTGAATTCAAAGAAATTGACATCGTCAGGTACATAGCCGGTCAGATAAGTAAATCCGGTGAGTATGGTGAAAAATATAATCAATAGGAAAAAAGTCCACGCAGTAAATTTTGGCCTTGAACCCAATACCAGCATTATACCCAGCATAATCTCCAGCACTATTGTGAAGATGGAAAAGGCAAGTGAATAATGAGCCATGAAGGGAAACACAGAAGCGATGGGTGAGAGAAAACTCTCTCTGGCCACAAACTCAAACTGAGCGAAATAATCTTCCATCTTAAACGCAGTACCCAGTGGGTCAACCGCCTTTACGAAACCGGAGACGATAAATAAAAACCCACAAAAATATTGCAATAGCGAAATGAAAATATTTCTTGACTTATGGAAAAAATAGGTTGCAGCAGCAGCAACAGCAGCGAAAATGGCAATGACAATCAATAATGTAATCAGACTCATACTCTTAGATATTCAGTAAATTAACAGCTCAAAAATAGGATAAATATTCTGAAGGAGTTTTTAATGGTTAGTTAATCCTAAATATGATGGTGCTTTTGATGCTTTTGTGGCCATTGAAGTATATTTGTCATTCATAGAACAAAAAAATGGCTGTAAAACCTACATTATTTCTCATCGATGGACATGCAATGGTGTATAGAGCACACTATGCACTCATCAACAGACCTTTGATGAACTCAAAAGGACTCAATGTCTCTGCCATAAATGGCTTCGTTCGGTCTGTATGGGAGATTATAAAGAACCGCAAGCCCACTCATATAGGTGTGGTTTTCGATCCCTCAGGTCCAACCTTCCGAACAGAGAAATACATTGAATATAAGGCGCAGCGTGATGCGCAGCCGGAAGACATTTCTATTGCCATCCCCATCATTATCGATATTATGAAGGCGATGAATATTCCGGTGGAAGTTATAGATAATTTTGAAGCAGATGACGTAATCGGTACGCTATCAAAAAAAGCGGAGAAGGAAGGGTTTACAGTGTATATGGTCAGCCCAGATAAGGACTTTGCACAACTGGTATCTGAGAATATATACCAATATAAGCCGGCTCGCTTCGGTAATGATATAGAGATAGTGGGTATTCCTGAAGTCCTGCGGAAGTGGAACATCAAGCGCATAGATCAGGTGATTGACATGCTTGGCTTGGTGGGCGATTCCGTTGATAATATCCCGGGTTTGCCCGGCATAGGCCCAAAGACGGCGGAAAAGCTATTGGCAGAGTTCGATAGTGTAGAGGGTGTCATAGCCAATGCAGACAAGATCAAGGGCAAGGTAGGCGAGACAGTTGCTTCACTTAGTTCACAGGCTATACTCTCTAAGGAGCTGGCAACCATTCATCTGGAAGCACCAGTGGAGTTTGTAGCGGAGCACTACGAAGTAGGTCCTGCCAATAAGGAATTATTAGCCCCAATTTTTAAGGAACTGGAGTTTCGCTCCCTGGCTACTGCCATCATGGGGGAGGAGAGCGTGCAAATTGCAACCCCACAGATAGCTAAGGGTGGCGGTCAACAGAGCAGTTTATTTGGTGAAAGCACTTCCAGTCCGACATATACTGCTGCTCCCTCGGCTGCCGTAGCTGAATTTGACATAAGCAACACTCCGCATGAATATATCATAGTGGATACTGAAGACAAATGGCAGGTTCTATTGACTGCATTAGACGAGACAAATATGTTCTGCTTTGATACCGAGACAACTTCACTCGACCAGTTGTCTGCCGAGTTGGTTGGTATCTCACTGAGTATTGAGCCACATAAAGCCTGGTATATTCCGGTGGCAGTGGATGAACACCTCACCAAAGCGATCACCAGTAGGTTAATAAAATATTTTGATGACCCCTCAAAGGCAAAAATAGGCCAGAATCTCAAGTATGATATTGCAATGCTGAGAAATTACAATATACCTGTGCGGGGGAAGCTTTGGGACACAATGATCATGCACTATCTGATGGAGCCGGATTTGCGTCATGGTATGGACTATATGGCTGAGACATATCTAAAGTATAAGCCTGTGTCTATAAAGCAACTTATAGGCGAAAAGAAAGCTACTCAAATTACTATGCGTGAAGTGCCACTCGAGCAAGTAGGTGAATATGCGGCAGAGGATGCAGATATTACACTTCAACTCTTTAAGTATCTGCTACCCAAACTTGAAGAGATAAATGGTGGAGACCTATATGATAAACTGGAAAGTCAACTCATCTATGTGCTGGAGGATATGGAGCGAAATGGAGTTCGGATTGACCCAAATTATCTGACAGAGTACTCTGTCGTCTTAGGTAATCGGATAGATGCCTTAGAATTGAAAATTCATCGTGAAGTTGAAACTCAGTTCAACATTTCCAGTCCTAAACAAGTAGGTGAAATACTTTTTGATAAGTTGAAAATTCCATACCGCTGGAGTCGTACCAAGCAAGGTCAATACTCCACAGATGAAGTGAAGTTGTCTGAGTTGGCACTGAAATATCCGATTGTACAAGAGATTCTGGAGCACCGGAGCCTGAGCAAACTAAGGTCAACCTATGTAGATGCACTGCCAAAACTGATCAATCCGATGACCACCCGTATTCATAGCAGTTTTAATCAGGCACTCGCTTCTACCGGAAGGCTAAGCTCCAATAATCCAAATCTGCAAAACATTCCCATCAAGACAGAAGAAGGAAGAGAGATCAGAAAGGCATTTATACCCGATGACTCTAACCACTTACTTCTTGCCGCCGACTACTCACAGATCGAACTAAGACTGGTGGCGGAGATCAGCGGTGATATAGCTCTTCTCGAAGCTTTCGGCAAAGGACTTGACATCCATACCGCCACTGCTGCTAGAGTGTATAATGTCTCACTGGAAGAGGTGACCGCAGATCAGCGGAGAAATGCAAAAACCGTCAATTTCAGTATTCTATACGGAGCCGGATCACAAAATCTTTCTCGTCAGCTCGGTATCAATCGTACTGAAGCAGGTGAACTTATCGAGCAATATTTCAAGCAGTTTTCAGGACTGAAATCTTATATGGATAGGATGGTCAATGAGGCCAGGGATATTGGTTATGTTTCCACACTGATGGGCAGGCGTCGATATCTGCGCGACATAAATTCGAATAATTCACTTGCACGCAGTGGCTCAGAACGTGTCGCAGTCAATAGTCCCATTCAGGGTACTGCTGCTGACATGATCAAATTAGCGATGATCGGCATTTACAATAAATTGAGAGAAAATAAACTGAAGTCCAGGCTTATACTTCAGGTACACGACGAATTGGTATTCGATGTGCCGAAAGAAGAACTGGAAATAGTAAAGCCAATTATCATCTCTGAGATGAAAGCCGCCATCCCCAATCTGTCAGTTCCGATAGAGGTCAGTGTGGGGGTGGGAGCCAACTGGTTGGAGGCGCATTAAACCTGATTAACGAAATAAACATTACTTTACAAGATAAAATAAACTCCAATGCAACTACCTACTATAAGATACTCAGTTACAGACCGCTTTCTGAGATATGTGACCATAGACACCCAGTCTGATCCGGAAAGTGAGACTGTACCAAGTACTGAGAAACAAAAAAATCTGGGCAGAATGCTGGTGGAGGAACTGCTTTCACTGGGTATTTCTGATGCCCACCTGGATGAATTGGGTTATGTGTATGCCACCATCGAATCGAATACCACCAAGCAGGTACCCGTCATCTGTCTCTGCTCGCACATGGATACTTCGCCGGATAGTAGTGGCGAAAATGTGGTTCCCATCATTCATCGGGATTATAAAGGTGAGAAAATAATACTTCCACTTGATAAGGAACAAGTCCTATCTACTGCCAATCATCCCGAACTAGCCAATCAAATAGGCAATGACATCATCACTGCCAGTGGCGATACACTGCTCGGCGCAGATAATAAGGCCGGACTCGCTGAGATCATGGATGCATGTGAACAATTGATGAAGTTTCCCGAGATAGAGCACGGTAAGATCAGGATACTCTTCACACCCGATGAAGAGATAGGCCGAGGTGTCGATCATGTTGATATGGCGAAGCTGGGTGCTGATTTCGGTTATACTATGGATGGTGAGACTGCCGGTCAGGTAGAAGACGAGAATTTCAATGCTATGTCTGCTACCATTCGCATCACCGGTGTGGCTGCTCATCCCGGCTTTGCAAAGGGAAAGATGGAGAATGCCATTAAGATCATGCAGCACATACTACAGGCACTACCCACACATACGCTTAGTCCGGAGACGACAGATGGCAAGCAGCCCTTCATCCATCCTACTTCAGCTAAGGGTAATCTGGAGCAGGCAGAGATCCATTTTATTCTTCGCTCTTTTGCAACTCATGAGATGGACAGACTGGAAGATATTCTGGAGGCTATTTGTGTTCGCATCGGTAAGGCATTTCCCAATAGCAAGATCACTATGGAAGTTAAAGAACAATATCGCAATATGAAGGAGATCATAGATCAGCATCCTCAGGTAGCTGACTATGCCATCGAAGCGGTTAGCCGTGCTGGCCTGACTCCCATCAGGGCTTCTATTCGCGGCGGCACAGATGGAGCACGATTGTCCTTCATGGGCTTACCTTGTCCCAATATTTTTGCCGGTGAACATGCCTTCCACGGTAAGCAGGAGTGGGTGAGTGTCCAAGATATGGAGCGCGCAGTTGATACCATACTGCATCTGGTAAATATCTGGGCTGAAAAAAGCTAAGAAAATATTATTTTATCAATAGAATAATTCCACAAAGATGTGATCGGACAGAATCATACCTTCCAGGCTGAGTATGAATCGATCATCTGTCTGAATGATTTTACCATCTTTTATGAGTAATAAAGTTTTTGTGATGAAGTGTCTGTAAATATCTTCACCGAAAAGTTCTATTTCAGCAGTACTTAGTCCTGCCTGAGTACGAAGTGAAGTCATTACTAATTCGTTATATCTGGTGCGGTCATCCAGACTTTCACTTTCCTGCGGGATCTTTCCCTCTTTAAGTGCGCGTATATATTGCTGATTGTTGGATACATTCCAGGAGCGTGTTTCTGCAAAATATGAATGAGCGGAAGGCCCTATGCCCAGGTAAGGTTTTCCATGCCAGTAAGCCGTATTATGCTGTGATTCAAAGCCCGGGAGTGCATAGTTTGAGATTTCGTAATGAGCGTAACCATGCTGCGTCAGGAATTCATGTATAAATAAAAAATGGGTCACGCCTGTTTGTTCTGTGGGTGTCTGTATTTCGCCTCTTTTTATTTTTTTATGCAGCATCGTCTGCTCTTCCACTGTCAAATTGTAAGTCGAAATGTGCGGGATCTTTTTAGCCACAATGATTTTTAATTCTGTTTCGAGCTGAGTGAGGCTGAGACTGTCAAAACCAAAAATCAAATCCACATTCAGATTATGATACCCTCTTTCCTGACTGAGTTCAATCGCTTGTAGAGCCTCTGCTTCATTGTGCGCTCTGTTCATCCAGGTCAGGTGCTCGTTGTAGAAGGATTGGAGGCCTATGCTTAGCCGGTTGATGGGTGTAGCTTGAAGCATATCCAGCCAATCAGTATTTATGTCATCCGGATTTGCCTCGAGTGTGATCTCTGCTTCCGCGTTGACTTGAAAATTGGTTTTGATAGAGTTGAATATATTTTGCAAATCGACTGCTGATAAGAGGGATGGTGTACCACCTCCGAGATAAATGGTTTTTAATTTAGGCGCATTAAATTGTCTGCCCTTTATTGAAATTTCACGGCATAATGCATCCACCAAATCATCTTTATAGTGCAACGATGTGGAGAAATGAAAATTACAATAATGACAAGCTTGTTTGCAAAATGGAATATGAAGGTACATTCCACCTGAAAAATCAGGAAACAGCATCCTCAGATGAGTTTTGCTCGAGAAACTTATGTAATCCTTCCAACTGATCATAAAATTCCTCACCATACCGTCGAATCAGCGCATCCTTCACAAATCTGAAGAGCGGCACTTGAAGTTTATCATTACAGGCATTGCGACAGATATCCCAGCGATCATAATTTAGCGCATAGTCTTCGCCGGACTTATTCTTTAGGACCCTGATGGGATATAAATGACAACTTATCGGCTTCTTCCAATTAATTTTTCCTTCTTGCCAGGCCTTTTCAATGCCACAATAAGCTATACCCAATTCATTCTTATTCATAAAGGCACACGGGCCATTATCCAGTAGGGTAGTGCCATATTCCTGACTTTCTTCAAACCAGGTATAGGGACCTTTTTGCTCGATGGCTGCTATTCCTTCAGCCGATAAATAGGGTTTTACGTGCTCCAGTATCTCAATCATGATGGGCAGTTCGACTTCATCGAGTGGTGCGCCAAAGTCGCCTTCCCAGCAGCAAGCGCCTTTGCACGCATTGAGATTGCACACGAAGTGCGACTGTAGCACGTCATCGCTGACCAGTAAATCTTCGACTATGACCATTTGAAAAAATTTGAGCAAAATTAGGCTTTCTATCTCAATTCATTAGTATTTCGGCTTTAGTCCCATATTCTGTACTGATCTACGTATGTCCCCCATTGGAGGCGCGAAGGCGATAGCCCTTAGAATAAAAAAAACTCCAACCCTAAATATTTAGAAATCAATAAAAAATTATACACTGTCAAATTAACTTAGTCCTTCTGCGCAAATCTGCGTTATCTGCGGGAGATTTTGACAAAATGAAAAATTTGTTAAAAGGCCCCAATAGACAGCATCACCAGTGTACAGCCCTGAACTACGTGTATGCCTTGATTTTGAAAATAAGACATCAGTTCATCATTCTCAGTGCCGGGATTGAAGATGATTCGCTCCGGGTCAAGCGCGTCGATAAGCTCTTTCCAATATTCTTGATGTGCCGGCCCAACATATAGAGTGACCGTATGTACACCCTCCACCGGTTTCAAATCGGTGATAATCGAACTGCCAAGCACTTCCGTCTTTTTAATCCCATACGGAATTACCTCATGCCCCTTGCTTTGAAGCGCTTTCATGGCTAGATAGGCATATCGCTCGGGTTTGTCTGACGCTCCAATGAGGGCTACTTTCATTTCAGTTCGATTTCAAATATATAGGGCCACATTTTACCCGTTACAAAAAATTTCTTTGTTTCCGGATTATACGCGATGCCATTCATTTCTTTAGTACCCGGACTGTTGTGGGCGGCCTCCTCTGCCAATGGAGTAAGATCGAGATTTCCCACTACCTCTCCGGTAGTTGCATCGATTTTTACGATGTGATTCGTCATCCAGATATTGGCATAGATATATCCATCCACATACTCCAGTTCATTCAGATTGCGCAGCGTATATCCATCTTCGGAGACCGCCAGTGACTTGGTGACAGCAAGAGTGGCTGGATCTATATAGGTCAGCTTGTCGGTGCCATCGCTCATGATCAGTGAGGTGCCATCCGTGGTCATCCCCCAACCTTCTTCTCGTGGGATAGAGAACTGTCCTAGTTTTTTGAAGGTCTTGGCATCATAAATAAAACCAACTTTTGAAGTCCAGGTGAGTTGATACACTTTGCCATTGAGAAATGTAATGCCTTCCCCAAAATATTTATCTCTGTCCAGTTCTGCTTTGATATTGATCTTGCCGGTGCTGAGATTTACCTCACCGAAAGCAGAGCGTGTGGTGGGTAGTTCAGGTGTGGCTCCTGTGCTCTCGTATAGTTTTCCCTCGTGGAATAAGAGCCCTTCTGTAAATGAATTAATGTCATGTGGTAGTGTGCGAGTCATCACAAAGCTGATGTCGGCTATCTTTGAAGGTTCTACATTCTCTTCAGGAGGTGCTGCCTTATCACTCTTACAAGCACTCAGCAATGATAGTGCTGCCAAGATAAAATAAATTCTGCTGCGCATAATGAATACTATTTTGAATGATCCGTCATATAAGAATCATAGGCGTGGAGATCTAAATATCCATGCCCACAGAGATTGAATAGGATGGTTTTTGACTTTCCTTCTTGTCTTGCCAATTCAACTTCTTCTATGAGTGAGGCTAAAGCATGAGTCGTCTCAGGTGCTACTACCAAACCTTCCCTCCTGGCAAACAAAATTCCCGCTTCGAGACAGACATTCTGATCATGTGCACGTGCGGTGATATGTCCATCTAGTACCAGCTGTGATATAATGCTTCCCGCACCATGATATCGTAAGCCTACCAAATGATTGGGAACCGGCATGAAATCATGCCCGAGTGTGTACATAGGAAAAAGTGGCGTCTTCTCACCCACATCCCCATAGTCATATCGAAATTCTCCTTGGGATAATTTTGGACAAGTCGCGGGTTCACTCGCTACGAATTTATATTGTTCTCCCAGTCGCCACATACGCTCGAAAAAAGGAAAAGTAAGGCCGGCAAAATTGGCACCACCTCCCAGTGGTGCGATGATGACATCCGGTGATTCATCCAGCATTTCAAACTGTTTGACTGCTTCCTGACCAATCACAGTTTGGTGTAACAGAACAAAATTCTGTACGCTGCCGATCACATACTTAAAATTCTCGTCTGTAGAGGCGTACTCTATTGCTTCAGATATAGCTGTGCCCAGTGAGCCTCTTGATTCCGGGTTTACAGCTAATTGCTTTCTCCCCACCTCGGTCTGCTCACTAGGTGATGGAGTCACATGTGCACCCCACAATTGCATTAATTGTCGGCGGCTGGGCTTCTGGAAATAGGGCCCGCGCACCATGAATACCTCACAGTCCAACCCATAGTATTGAGCTGCAAAGGCCACAGCAGAGCCCCACTGGCCTGCACCAGTCTCTGTAATGACCTTAGTAATGCCATCCTGTAGCGCATAGTAAACCTGCGGTATCGAAGAATTTGGCTTGTGAGAACCACTTGGGCTGACACCTTCATGCTTATAATATATCTTACAGTCGGTCTTGAGTGCCTTTTCAAAATGAGTAGCCCTGATCAAGGGTGTAGGCCGCCAGATCTTGTACATGTCACGTACCTCTTCCGGTATTTCAACCCATTTTTCTTCAGAAAATTCCTGCTCAATTGCACCGCTAGGGTAGAGGTGAGCATAATATTCCTTAGTTACCGGTTGCTGCGTCAAAGGATTTAGTGTTGGCTTCGGTTTGTGCGGCATATCAGCAATGATATTGTACCAATGAGTGGGGATATCTTCTTCAGGCAACAAAATCTTCTTTTGATCGCTGACGTTGGTTTTCATTAATATCGAATCATTATTAATCATAAATCAGAAAAGCTGAATTTTTCTGAATGCCCTGATATTCATAGAGCAATCAGCTGGTTTTTGGAACCGCAAATTACTATTTATAGCAGAATAATAGAGCGTTTTGAATGGAACGGCGTAGATTTAGCCACTAATCAAGTGATTATTAATAGGTTATCCGATCTCTTTTTTAGGAAGAAATACCTCCGCCATCATACATCGGACACTACCTCCACCGTATTTTTCTATTGTGCTTACATCTATGGGTATCAATTTATTGTATTGAGTCAGTGTGTCCGTCTGCTTCGTAGTAAGGCTATCGTAGGCCTGGCGAGAGAGAATGAGGAATTTTTCATCATTCCGGCCGGTCACTTGCAGCATATTTCCGGCAAAGTGATATACCTGATCTAAGCTAATTGCGATGACTTCTTTTCCACTTGCTTCCAGTGTACCTGCTACTTCTTTTTTCTTTTCTTCATCAGTGATGCAATCCAAGCAGACGACTGCATATTTGTCCCCGATGGCCATGATGACATTGGTGTGATAGATAGCAGTATTGTTCTGGTCATTGGCATAAAAGTTGACCAACTTGTAATTCATCAGCAGGCAGAACTGATCCAGTAGAAAGATATCAGTACGTGGACCCAGACAAGCATACACCGTCCTGTTGGGTCTATCAAGTACCATACTGCCTGTCCCTTCTAAAAATTTTCCGTCATTCTCATAAAACTCAAAAGAATATCTATGCTTGATGTCAAATACAAGACCCAAAGTCTCAATGATTTCTTCTTTTCGCTCCAGGCGACGATTTTTTGAATGCATCGGATAGGTGATGACAGTGCCATTCTCATGGAATGAGATCCAATTGTTAGGAAAGATGGCGTCCGGCCTGTTCTCGTCAGGAGTATCGTGGATTACGATTACTTCGACTCCGATGTGCTTGAGCTGCAGTACGAATTCATCAAATTCGCGCACAGCCTCTGCTGCGATAGTAGCTGCATCCAGCTGTTCGTCCTGACTTTGAAAAGCATTACTTTCAGCGGTCTGTGGGTTAAACCCAAATCTGGCCGGACGGATCATCATGATCGCATTGGTGCATTGTTCACTCATCTGATTCTCTCTTTTTCTAAAAGGTAAATGTACACAATTACACTTCCATTGATAATTTAAGAAAATTGAAATTGGAATATTTTTTTAAACCAAGATTTGCTATCCAACAAAATCTGAAAGTTTGCTGAAAGCTAATTTAGCATGTCGATTATTTTTTATTTCTGGCTTTCATAGCAGCCTGCGTCGGGTAAGACTGAATCCCGCGACTTCCCCAATAGGTCATCACTAATACCTGGAATTGGTTTACCTATATTTTTTGCTACGCTTGCGGAGTCCAGTTGATAATTGCTTTGCTTAATACTTTCAAACAATTTATCACCAAATTTTGCATAAAGGCAATCGATGCAATTATCCTTAAAAGAAGAGGAATTCTGAAGCGAATCACCCTTGATGTATGAATTTGAGAATTGGACCACAAATCTGCCCGGAATGGGCGTAGGATTTCTATCCACCAGCACGACTTCATTGTCATCCTCGCCGGCAAATATTGAATTGCGCACTTTGATAGTAGCAGGAAGTGTTTTCCCCTCTATGCACTGTCCGGTTTGTGGATTCTGCATGGTACATTGAAAATTATCCAGCAGCAGACTATATGAGTTGCTATATGCATTGTAGGCAGTGCAATAATCCAGTGTGTAATTGCCACCTTGCGCAAAATACAGATTGTGCTGACCCGATTCGGTAAACTCACAATTAGATGCTTTGATAACCGCATTGCGTGCGATGATACTGTTGGTTGAGGTGTAGATGATTCGGCTGTGATCTATTTGTAGAAATGCGGCACTATCCACATACAGTCCAAAAGAACTGTTTTTGATATCAGCATTCGAGATTGAATTTGTTCGGCCCGGATTCTGAAAAGCAATGCCACCCCATTGACCCGCTCCATTTTTAAATGCCGCTTCCAGTCTATCTCCTGTTAGGTAGGCTTTATTGCCAGGTGTTCCTTCTATAGCCAGCGAGCCACGATTGATAAATATCAGTCGCCCATCAGTATAGGGTGCGATGCGGTCATCATCAGGACGAACCAAACCTCCATGTATGTAAATGCGCGCACCTGCCGGAATAATGACACGGCAACTATCTATCACAAGCGTGCCGTATATTAAATACGGCTTGCTGTCATCCCAGCGTAGATCTTGCATATTACAAGTGAGCAATACAATGCGGCCACTTGCATCCTTGCCTGTGATGTAATTGGCGTTTTGACCCCAGGCTACAAGAGCGATCTCGTTGGTGTGGCTGTTGATTTCGATTTTTAGTTTATCCTCTAGTACAAAAGGACTGACACTCAGTGGCTGATCCGGATCCACTTTCACACGCACAAATAGATAAATGCTGTCCTTCGCTTCTATCCGAATATTCTTTGCTTCCGGACCTTCAATGCCATCAACATTAAAATTAAATTTAACACCCGACGAACCGGCTATACTGATTCTGGAGAGGATTACCGGACCACTTTCATCATTAAATATCTTTAGAATCTTGGTCGCAGAACCAATAGTTGTAAATGTGGTGTCGAATAATAGCGTATCTGTAGAATATCTGAGTTTAATTCCCGGATCAGTATTGACCGGATCTTCTTTAATACAACTTTGAAGTCCAAGAAATAAAAGGAAAATAATACTAATGACCGGTGTACATTTCATATTGAGTGCTATTGACTGCCGTTTATAACGCCGGAATGGGATTATTGATATTTAGAAAGTGCAGCCTCATATACTCGGCGCATTCCTTCTTCTACTGAAATCCTAGCTTTCCAGCCCAGTGTTTGTTCCACAAAAGTCATGTCACAATATCTGCTGTGGACCCCCACAGGTTTGTCAAGCAGTGGTTTTATCTCTGGTTGATAACCTGCAAACTTTGTCATTACTTCGATGATGTCAAGGAATGAAGTGAGTTTACCCATCCCAATATTGATCGCAGTACCATCACTGATCTTATCCATCGCCAACTGGATACAGTCAATGACGTCATCGATGTGTACAAAGTCGCGACCTTGCTTGCCGCTGCCCCATACTTCAAATGGATTTTCCTTCATTGCAGCACGCTTGGCCAGCATTGGGATGGGGTAGGTAAGATCCTGATCCTCACCATAACCTGAGAAGGGTCTGATGCAGGTGATGTGCACACCATAATATTGCGCTGCAATCTTCGCCAGATATTCTCCGGTGAGTTTGGTCCAACCATAGGTCATATCCGGCTGACCCATTTTTGTGAAATCAATGTCTGATTCTTTTAGTGCTATGGCGCCATCTACAGTCTGCAGGTCCACCGGATAGGCGGCCGATGAGCTGGGATAGAGGACTCGCTCCGGCTTATGTCGGGTGATATAGTAAAAGAATTCAGCGTCGATAGACAGATCCAGCGCCACCATCATGGGATCGCCATCTATCTTCGCACGTCCACCTACTATTGCTGCAAAGTGATAGACATCCTTAAAATTCACGAAATCAGGCCCGTATTTCTTTCTGATCGCTTCGGGATCATTGGCCAATGCATGGACAACATTTCTGAAATCTTCCTTTAGGAAAAACAAGCGACGGTCTTCTCCATACACCTGGATTCCATTGAGGTCATCCACGAGCGGCTCTCTGAGCCAGGTCTCAGGTGCAGTGCCGACACTTAGGTCATCGATAAAAAAGATCTGATCCTGAGTGGTTTTATATAACCGCTTGACCATATTACGACCGACAAATCCACATCCGCCGGAAACTAAATGTACGCCCATATTAAAGGTAGATTATTTTGATAAATGTAATTTTTGTAATTGCGATATGGTCACTTTCTGAAGAGATTCGCCCATTCTATGCCAGTTGTAACGCTGTAGCACATAGTGGAAAGCATGCCACCAGATCTGACCAATTTTTGCAATTAACGAGGCCAAAATTAAGAAGAAAAGGCCAAACTTCCATTTGATGGTAATTCCGATTATTAAGAAGGTGATCAACATCTGGAAGATAAGAAAGAAAAATGATGATCCGATCCGAATCGAATTAGTAAATTCAGGTGAGACTTTCATCCGTTTTACCAATGCTTTACTTAGCCAATGTGGAATACCAAAATACAATACTGCGGGCAATCCTATCGGAAGTAATATCACGCACAATATAGACTGAGTAGTAAGATTTTCCAGAAATAAGGGCAAGCGAGTTCGTATGTAGTGTTTTTTCATGTTTTTTACCCATGACTGCAATGTAGTGGCCCATTCTTCATTTCCGGAGCGAATCTGCTCATTGTGTAGTTGTATCCACTGTTGGACGTGTCTGAAGAAAGAATCATTTTGCTTTAAAGCCAAGAGCGGAGCCATGAATGAGCTATCGATGTACTGGATGGCTTTGCGGGCCTCATCGTGTGTCTGTTCGTCTTCGATGGAGAGCACCTGATCGACCATGCGACGTTGTATCTCTTCAGTCAGCTCTTTGATGGCCTTGTTTGGATTCTCATTATAGGTGGCATAATATTGATTGACGTGGATGGGATCACCTGAATGCACTATGACAGAAGATCGCATTTTAGTAGGTTCGATATAATTAATACCCACCGGATAGATGAGGATATCCTCCATTTTGTATTTCTCATACGCACCAAAAGCCATTCGCGCAGTGCCCTTTTGAATCGTACGTAAACGCATCTTAACACTACAATCACCTTCTGAAAAAATGATAATTCGTTGCTTATTAGATAGAGCCTCATAACAATACGTCATAGTGTCGTTATTCTTCTTCATATTTCCGTAGCCATCCCGAAACCGAAATATGGGTATCTGATTGGTCAGTTTGAAGAACCACAGCATTTTCGGATTAAATACATCACCCCGAACGATATAGTGCATTTCGAGTTTAGACAGAAAAGAGCCCAGGACAAGTGCATCAGCGAAAGCGCTATTGTGGTTGCATGCGATAAGAACCGGAGTATCATCCTGAATGTCATCAATACGATTGAAATACAGCTTCTTAAAGTAGAATCTGAGATAAATCCGAACGGTGCGCTGTAATATCTTATAAAACATCTTGCAAAATAGGTGACAACTGATATTTTTCCACTATTTTGTTAAAAAAGTTTTCATTGAAAAGACTTATTTGTATCGGAGGCCCCACTGGCTGTGGCAAAACGGACCTTGCTATTTCTCTGGCTGAGTCCTATAAATGTGAAATATTGTCCTTTGACAGCCGTCAATTGTACACTGAGCTCTCTATTGGAGTTGCCCGTCCCACGGACTCTCAGTTAGCCGCCGTGCGTCATCATCTGATAAGTTCACAGTCTATATATGATCATTTTTCAGTGGGTGACTTTGTAATTGAAGCAAAAAGAGTGCTAGGCGAATTATTTAAAAAGGATGATACCGTAGTCGCAGTAGGTGGTACCGGATTTTATCTTCATAAACTGTTGTCGCCTTTGGATGAGATTCCGGCAGTGCCTGACCATGTTCGGGAGGAGATACAATTTGAGTTTGAGGTTAATGGGTTGCCCTGGCTTCAGGAATTTGTCTCTACACAAGATCCGGTCTTCTACTCGATGGTGGATGTGCAAAATCACAGCAGGCTGCAGCGGGCAGCAGAGGTGATCAGATCAACCGGTCAACCATTTTCTCAATTTCAGAAAGGAAATTATTCACAGCATTTCACAGATATTGAAGTTCACAAGTTTGCCTTGCTACCGGAACGTACTTTGCTGTACGACCGGATAAATAGTCGGGTGGAGGAAATGTTGCAAGCGGGACTGGAAAAGGAAGCTCGCGAATTGTATAAGGATAAGGGACTAAAAGCGCTTGCTACGGTGGGTTACACCGAGTTATTTGATTATTTCGAAGGAAAGACCTCTCTTGGAGTGGCTATTGACAAGATCAAGCAACATTCACGCAATTATGCCAAGCGTCAATATACCTGGTTTCGCAACCAGGGTGATTGGGACCCGATTTATACTACAATCATCGAGCAACAAACTAACCAAATTAAAACTAAAATACATGATCTGGAAGCAACTACCGAAAGTGGAAGTTCTAAATGAAATGGGCGTAAATACCCTGGCAGAATTAATTGGAATTGAGTTTACAGAGATAGGACCTGATTTTCTAAAGGCTACCATGCCGGTGGAGGCTCGCACGCACCAACCAATGGGAATTCTTCACGGTGGCGCTTCAGCAACATTGGCTGAAACACTGGGCAGTGTCGGCTCATTTCTGTGTATCAGTGACCATGCTAACTACAGCGCAGTTGGCCTGAACATCACCACTGATCACTTGCGGCAAGCTCGTACGGGACTATTGACCGGGGTCGCAAAGCCAATCAAAATAGGTCATAAGATCCATTTGTGGAGCATCGATATTTTCAATGAGAAGCAGCAACTGGTCAGCGCATCCAGACTTTCTGTCATGATTATTAAGACAGACCGCAGTGGGTAAAGGTGAGGAAGAGCTTATTTGTATTGATTTAAAGTAACTGCATTTGGGAATAATTAGGTATTACGTAATGTAGCTTTTCGAGTTCAGAAATCTAAATTTCGTAAATAGTTATTTTTCTTATTAAAAAAGAGCTGCTCTGGCTTTCCAAAGCAGCTCGGTAAAAATTTTGATTATGAAAAAAAGCTTTTCTGATATTACCTAATGACTACATATTTTTGTTTGAAAATAAGGTCATTTTCAGCGTCTCTGATCAAGATATAATAAACTCCGGAAGTAAGTTCAGATAGGTTGATCTCAGTGTATTGAGAAATTTCTCCATTAGTGACACGACGACCGCTCAAATCATATAATTCAAATGATTTGGCAATGTCAGAAGCTTCTATTTTCATGACATTTGTACCCGGATTGGGAAATATGTTTATAACTGCATTCTCACCCGTTTTCTTAGTTTTTAAGGATGCAGGGTCAGTTTTGCGGTCCATCATGATTTCAGTACAACTCATTATATCCCGCATATCGCCGAATGTATTGGACGGATCAGTGTCAAGATCGGTCCATCTTCCACTGATGAAGTGTGTCAAATTACTCACTTTGCTCATACAATTTAGGGCATTGTCAAACCAATAATTGTAAGATGCAGGTATCAAATACTCTGGAGGTAACAGTTGGTTGCTTACCGTTCCCTTAAAGATATATCCACATGCTGGTAGTCGATCACCTGGCACATCATCTGGTATCTGTTGACCCTCCTCACCGGACATGAAACCGCTCTCGATTGCTTTGTGAAACTGAGGTGGTATAAAGGTGAGATTTTGAGTTGGATAGCAACAATCTGAAAATATATTGCCAAGAAACCATTCATAAGAAGGTGTACTGATGTCTAAAATTGCATTTTCCAATTGACCTCCGACCCGGTTGCCTATCATACCTGATTGTCGCATTTTGAGTACATGAGAGATCGGAGAGATATAAATATTATTCACACCATAGACACAGTTGATCATATAGGTACAGTTCATGTCAATATTGGCAGAGTTATTTGAAATGGCACTATTCAACTTAGCAAAGTGACAATTCTCAAGCGAGATATTTCCTACATCTATTAGTGAGAAACCAATACCTCCTTGATTGATATTGCTCCATCGATTACGGTTGGTATAGAATTGGCTACCAGTTGCCTTAACCCATTTGATTCCGTTGATCACAAATCCCGCATTACTTATTGATGTATTATAAACTTTACATTTATCTATGAGTACTTTGTAAGTCTTGGAATTATCATTAGCGCTCGCTATAGTCGCGCTTCTGTTGACATCATTGTAGTCACAATCGGTGGCTTTGAATACGCCATTAAGGCCACTGATATACAGCGGCATTCCATACTTGAATACTACATTATTGAACGTCACATTTCCCGCGCCTGAATTGAACGAAAATCCGGTTCCACCGCCGACTTCCGATAGTACTGTTCCATTGGATACATCTAAATTGACATTGTCAAAGTAATTTATTGCACCATGGACATTCTTCAGTATAGTTTTGGCCCTATCAATACTCTTCAGAGTCAGGTCACCGTGTACATACCATTGCCCACCTTCTTTCAGGTCTATATAGCCATCCATATTTTTGATATTGGTTCGGCCCATATGGACTGTGCCTGAAATTTCGATTTTTCCTAAGTTTTCAAAAGTGATAATTGGGTCATTTTCAATAATTAGCTCGCCCCCCTTTTCTACTATCAGGGATGCTGCTTTTATAAGTAAAGAAGCCCCTGATCGAATGATTAGTTTTCCACCTTTTTGAACTATCAACCTACTATTGTCATCAATCTTTATTGTGCCGCTATTGTCTATAACACAACCTGAATTTATAGAAACTATCGCTCTATTAGTCAAGTCCCAATCACCAAGTTTAAGCATTGAAGTCTCATCTATTAGGAGTTTTCCATAACTTTCTTTGCAATCAATTCCTTTCGAAAGGTCTAGGTCAAAGTTGGTTTTGTTTAAATTAGTAGTCGTATTATTCCCATGTATGAAACCGATTGGACCGGCTGCATTTACAGAAATCAATGAATTATTCCGCAACGTAATTTCCTGGGTAATACTATTCGTCATAACTCTTGGTGAAAAAAGACCCTCTGTATAATTGTCGGGAATAATATTATCGGTCAATTTTCCAAAATTAAACTTTTGATTATCTAATGAAGTAATATCCTCAAGTCCGGAAATAGATCTTAATAGATCATACATGAGAAATGCAGTAGTCCGATAGTTATTAAAACAATGAATCTGATTGACCTGTTCGGGAAAGAGATCCAACTCACCATTGACTCGGGTTGAAAAACAGATGGATGGCTGCAACATGCCCACATATGAGCTTACGCGTACTAAATTATTGGCCAAAACATTCTGTACATTCGAAAAGTTAGTTTGTAAATTATCTAATGTGCGTGCTCTTAATGCAATACTGGAAGCGGCTGGAATAAATAGATTTGCTCGGACATTAAATTTTACACCACCGATATCTCTGCCTAAAGTGGTGAACCCACCGGGTGCATCGTCAAGTCCTCTTGAGTCTGCTAGGGCATAACCATAAAAGTTATCTTCCATTAGAAAGCCAAGAATCTTTGAATAAGTGGTTCTAGAGTAAACCGGTGCGCTGCCAGATGAGGCTTGTGCTCTGATTTCAGCATCTACCCGAATTGAAGTACCAAAGCCTTCTAATATTGCTGTCCAAAAACCTTCCCAACCTTTATCTCCTTTCTGGTGAACTATTTGTGAAGCGGATGAGTGTACCTCTGCCATTAAAGCACCCGAACTGTATACCTGACCAATGTTATTAAGTGAGCCATTACTAATTGCTTTGAAAGCACAATCTTTAATGTCACCATCTCTATTTCTGCCTTTATGATCGAACTCATTTTGCAGAGTCTCAAAATTTTTCCATAGTTTTCCTCCGTGATATCTACATAACAACATTGCGCTAGCGGCAGGACTGGTTAGTACTGAATACTTCTCCGGAATTACAGGTTTTAGTTTTGAAACTTTAATAGTAATCAATTTAGAAATTATAGATATTTTCAATTCATTAAAATCCTCTAGCATAACTTGAAGTCCTACGGGAATATTTGCACCATTATGTGGACTGTCCCATGACCAGAAATTTTCTATATTATGTGCTTTCTCATGTTCTTCCATGTCGAGGATAGCCCAGCGAGCTACCAGTCCGCCCATACTTAGCGCTATGACATTGAGCTTTTGTGCACTGTAGCCATTTGATTCCAATTGAGCATTTATATAATCAATTGTACTCTCGACTAGATAGGCGTTACGTTGAATATAATCCTGACCACCTCTCTGTGAAACTCGATACACAGGTTTCTTAAATGATTCATATACCGGATTGCCATTTTGGTCTTGCATCGGGTTTTCATGTTCATCCGTGAGCTGAATATTATAATACTCATAATGATCAAATACCTTTATGTCTTTCCAGTCCAGAAAGATAAGATCATAGCCGGCATCGTATAACGCTTGATGGGTAGGAATTTTCTCTTCCAAGTTATTATTTGGAATAGCAGTTTGTTTCCCCAATTTGTCTCTGAGGAATATATCCTTAAAAATAGCTGAATTACCAGCATATTGCGGCTCGAAGCCGTCGATGAGCAGGAGTGGCTTGTGAATCTTGCCATCTTCGCAATGAGGGAAAATATATAAGTCGCCTTGGCCATAAGAGCCTAAATAGGATTGCGTTGCGGAGATGATGACATGTTTTGGATTTATTTGATCATAACTATTTGAGGGAGGAGGTGGTGGAGAACTATTGCTAAATGCATGGTCTATGGTAATCGCAAAATGGCTCACTAGATTAGCTAGGTCAGGATTTCCAGGTTTGATTCTTATCACTTTTTCTCCTGCATTTTCATAGTGAATTATATAGGCTCCACTTGGCGCCAGAGGGTGCCACCCAGAACCATCACCGACATCCACCAGGAGAGTATCCAGCTCCACTGACAGGTTTTTTGCAATGGCGGGATACAGCAATACAACTGAATCGGAGGAAATCACATCCCGCTGTGGTCCCACTGCAAATGCAGTATCAATGCGGAGTATTTGATCAATCGGCGCGAGAGGCCGCAGGACAGAATCACCATTGAAGGTTACCAATCCCAGCTCAAAGGCATCCGGCCGAATATAGTCATAACGGTAGGCTATGGCTGTCAACGGTAATATTGCATCCGGATAGCGGAGGAAGGCCTTGTCAAAATAGAGCGGTCCGGCCTCAGGGAGTAAATACTTTTCCGCTACCGGGGTAGCTGATAGGCTGAGATATAGAGAAGCAAAGAGATCGGCGTACAGTGCATTGGTGCTGTCGAGCACCGTGCTACTGAAGGTTTGCGGTCGGATGCGGCCAACACTCTTGTCGGCGAGTAGGCCAGTCTGTGTAGCTGAGTAAAAGGCGGACATCTGATTATACAGTCGTTCGCCAAGAATTTGTTGCGCTGAGGTCCTCATCCCGAGGCATAGCAACGTCAGGGCTGCAAGCAGCCTAATTGATTTGTAATCCATAATAATGGGTGTATTTAGGTGAAAAAATTAGTTACATATTGATTTATTGATTAAAATTTTGTGTCAAATCGGCCTTCTGTAATATGTAGAGTTGCAGTATCTATGCCGCCATTGTTTTCTATCATCCAGCAGTCAAATATCCCACTGACAATACGGCTATTTTCATCGAACTTGGTGATAAAGAGGTGGCAGGGCTTAGAGGTGTCAGTGGCAAATTCTGCACTGCCATAAGGAATAGAATTAATAAAAAACAAGCGGAATAAATATTTGCTTTTATGTCCAGTGTACTCACCTTGAAATGGAGCTAAAACTTCTATGCCAAAGTTTTCC